>Ga0256839_1000527_pt1 | contig 49477 bp, 46 predicted proteins | sample 354166metaG_FD_185968 | JGI IMG/M metagenome (GOLD analysis project Ga0256839, IMG submission 185968) | Hydrothermal vent microbial communities from Mid Atlantic Ridge, Atlantic Ocean - 354-166 | ecosystem: Environmental > Aquatic > Marine > Hydrothermal vents | place: Atlantic Ocean: Mid... | reverse complement strand
TGGATGATATCAAATGGGATGCCAATGGCCTGGTGCCGGCCATTGCGCAGGATGCACAAAGCGGTAAAGTTTTGATGATGGCCTGGATGAACCGCGAATCCTTGCAGTTGACGGTCAACGAAGGCCGCGCCATTTACTGGTCGCGCTCACGCCAGAAACTATGGCGCAAGGGTGAAGAATCCGGCCATGTGCAGAAACTGAAAGACCTGCGCCTTGACTGTGATGCGGATGTGCTGTTGTTATCGGTGGAGCAACTGGGTGGCATTGCCTGCCATACAGGGCGTGAACGTTGTTTCTACCGGCAGTATCAGGATGGCCAGTGGGTTGAAACGGATGAAATACTGAAAGATCCGGCGTCTTTTTACAGCAAGTGATGGACAAACAAATATCATTCTGGTTCCCATGCTCCGCGTGGGAACCCATACGGGAATAAAACGTTGGCACGATATGGCCCCCACGCGGGAGCATGGGGACGAGGAAATATTAATCCTTGACTTTATGGCTGTGAGGGACACAGTGGAAAATGGGTGGAAAAAATGATGAGTAATGCATCAACACAACACGTACTGCAACAATTGGCAGACGTACTGGAGGCGCGCAAAGGCGCAGAGCCGGACAGTTCTTACGTGGCCGGCCTCTACAGCAAGGGACTTGATGCCATCCTGAAAAAAGTCGGTGAAGAAGCCACAGAAACAGTGATGGCCGCCAAGGATGGCGACGCAGACAAGATTGTGTATGAAGTTGCCGATTTGTGGTTTCATACCTTGGTGCTACTGGCCCAACAGGGACTGAACCCACAGCAAGTGCTGGACGAGCTTTCACGGCGTTTTGGTTTGTCTGGCCTGGATGAAAAAGTCGCCAGGGGAAACAAGAATGAGTGATTGTCTGTTTTGTAAAATTGCAGCAGGAGAGCTTCCTTCTGATACCGTGTATGAAGATGAACAAATCGTTGTGTTCAAGGATCTCTATCCAAAAGCCGACGTACATTTGTTAATGGTGCCGCGTATACATATTACCAGCCTGGACGAGGTGGATGCTGCGCATGATGCGCTGCTGGCGCGCATGATGCGGTTGTTGCCAAAACTGGCGAAAGAGCATGGACTGGATGATGGTTTTCGGACAATTATCAATACCGGCCCGGGTGGCGGACAGGAAATTTTTCATTTACACATTCATATTCTGGGTGGCGGGCGACTTCCTGGATTTGGTTAATATTAATTTTGGCGCATTGTTTACTGCTTGAAAAATAAAGCGTCACCTGGGTAAAACGGAGAAAAAAATGGGTATCAGTATCTGGCAGTTAGTCATTATTCTGGTGATTGTGTTGCTGTTGTTTGGCGCTAAACGTTTGCGTAATGTGGGCGGTGACCTGGGTTCGGCCATCAAAGGCTTCAAATCAGCAATGAATGAGGAAGAAAAGAAACCCGATGAGCCGACACAATTAAATCAGGATGCAGGTGATGTTATCGAAGGTGAAGTCACCCGCAAAGAAAAAGAAAAGGACAAGGCCTGACTTGAATAGTGAATGTCAGGTTGCGGAGGTTCGGCGAATCTCTGCCGGTGTGTCATTCATAACGAGCGCCTGATGATATGAATGCTTGTGATCTAACGCAAAGATGTGAAGGCGCAAAGAACGCAGAGAGAGTCCATAAAAAACTTTGCATTCCTTGCGCCTTCGCGCTGGATGGTGTTTTTGTGTCGCGGACAATGTCGTCATGTTTGATATAGGCTTCATGGAAATGGCACTGATTGGTGTGGTCGCTTTGGTGGTCATCGGTCCCGAACGCCTGCCCGGTGTCGCGAGAACCGTAGGGCAGTGGATTGGTAGCGCACGGCGTTTTGTGAGTTCGGTGCAGGCCGACATCAATCTGGAAGTGAACAAGGCCGATGAATTGAAACGTCTGCTGGAAGAGCAAACCAAAATTCAGTCTTTGCATGACATTCTGGAACAAACCCCCGCAGAACCGGACGACCGCAAACCAGTGCCACGGGCAGTGCCCTCAAAACAATCTTTATCGGCAAGTGAACCATCAGAAACATTACCAGAGCAGAAGCAGGAACCTACGGTGAAGGCGATCAATAACGACGTGCCGACAGCCGATAATGACAACACTGCCGCAGACCGTTCCCCAAATAACAAACATGACTGACCCAAAGCAATACCCCCCACCTAATGAACAGCCATTAGTGCAACATCTGCTGGAGTTGCGTGACCGTCTGATGCGCATTGTATTGGTTGTTATTGTATTGTTTCTCGCTCTGTTTGCCTTTGCCAATGATCTGTACACGTATCTTGCGGAGCCGTTATTGCGGCACATGGTGGAAGGCACCAGCATGATTGCCACGCAAGTGGTATCACCTTTTTTAACGCCCTTTAAACTGGCGTTGGTGATGGCAATCTTTATTGCTGTGCCTTTTATTCTTTATCAGGCATGGGGGTTTATGGCACCCGGGCTGTATCAGCACGAAAAGAAACTGGTTTACCCCCTGTTATTGTCCAGCACCATTTTGTTTTATGCCGGCATGGCCTTTGCCTATTACGTCGTATTTCCGCTAGTGTTTGGTTTTCTCACCGGCATTGCTCCGGAAGGTGTGGCGGTAACGCCGGATATCACTTATTACCTCGATTTTGCCATCAAAATGTTTTTTGCTTTTGGTCTGGCGTTTGAAGTGCCTATTGCCACCATTCTGGTGGTGTGGAGTGGTATCAGTACGGCTGAGAAACTTGCTGCCAAACGTCCGTACGTCATCGTCGGTGCCTTTGTGTTTGCCATGCTACTGACGCCGCCGGACGTGATTTCACAAACATTGTTAGCAATTCCGATGTGGATTCTGTTTGAGCTGGGTCTGATTTTTTCACGTTTTTACGCCAAACCGGACGAAGAGGAAAACAGTATCGCGGGAGATGTCGCTCCAGTGTCCCCGCCGACCGCGAAGGAGGCCGCAGCCACCGCAACCCCGACGGCAGCTACAGCAGGAAATCATGTCGAACCTGCCGCCGATCCACTGAACCAAGCGGAAACCAGAGCGGGCGATACCGGTTATGGTGACAATACAGATTATGATGATGCCAATGACTCCGGTCATGGCGAATATGAACCGCCAACCGAGGCTGAACTGGATGCTGAGCTGGACCGGCTGGAAGCGGAAGAAAATGCCGAAGCGGGTACGCCCGAGAAGCCGGGGGATGGGAAAAACAAGCCCGAAAATAATAAATAGGAGGGGGGCTACGGAGAACTTTTCCATTTGGCGCTGGATCTTACCCTCCTCATCGCTGTCAGGCTAAGCACGCTTGTTTATTATTGATAAGGTCATGGTGGAACCGCTGCGCTTGTTCCACCCTACGACTTTGCTCTGTGTTAAATAGAGCGGAACAAAAAAGTGATGAATGCCTCAACACTATCTTCTACAGTCCGGGTAGCTTGGAACAAGCGCAGCGGTTCCACCAAACTGGAAAAAAGGGCCCCCTATCGAATTGTACGATATGGTCCATCAGAGGGGATTGCGAATAACGTGACGTGTACTGCGTGTTTTGCCGACAAAAATAACAACCCGGCATGTTGCTCGGGTATAATCCTGAATTAATCAGTGCCACTTTTAATTGACGGCAAAAAATGCAGAGCGAGGGGAACAATCATGGCAAGAATGGTGCAGTGTGTGGTCACAAATCAGCAGAGTGAAGGACTTGATACCGTGCCGCACCCCGGTGAGCTGGGGCAACGCATTTTTGAAAATGTCTCGAAAGAGGGCTGGACTCAGTGGTTGGAGCGCCTGACCTTGATCATCAATGAAAATGGTTTGTCCACCGCAGACCCGGCCAGTGTCGAAATTATCGAAAAGCATATGCAAGGTTTTTTCTTTAACGAGGGTGAAATGGGCAGTCTGCCGGACGGATTTCAGCCGCCAGGCGCGAAAAAATAAACGTTTTCTGGTGTTAAAAAGCGCGCGGTTCAGCGCGTTTTTTATGTCGAACCCGGTAAGGAGTTTACGATGTTTTTTGATACTACCTTTCGTAAAGTGCTGTTGCCCGGCTCAGTGGTTATCGCACTGTTGATCAATGGCTGTGAGCCTCCGCCGCAAAAAAATCAGCCATCTATACAACAGCCTGAACAGCAAGCAGGTACCTCAAAGGTCAAAAGCGGGCTCAAGGCACCGCCCACCGAAACCCCCTATGCGCTGACGTATTTTGAACCGACGCCGGAAAACCCCGAATACGGTACGCTGATGGTCAATGACCATGCTTTTCTGGTACCTGAAGGTGTGCCCCGTCCCTCCATACAGAGCGTATATCTTTTATCGCACTGGGAAATCAAACCGGGCGAAAGTGTGCTCGACATAGGCACTGGTTCCGGTGTGCAGTCGATTTTTGCGGCTGAAATCAGTGATCATATCGTCGCTACCGATATCTCTGCCAAGGCAGTGGAAACCGCCAGGGTCAATGTCCAGCGCTTCGGCTTGCAAGACAAAATTGATGTACGTCCGCCTGGCGATCTGTTTGCCCCCATCAAAGCCAGTGAGCGCTTTGATGTCATTCTGTTTAACATTGACTATCCCTCCAACCCGTACACGCAATTCTGGTGGGAAATACACGAACGTTTTTTTGCGCAAGTCCGGCAGCACCTTAAGCCCAACGGGAGGATTTATTACCAGATTGGCTACATTGATAACATTTCCCGCGTTAAAACTATGGCTGATAAAAACGGCTTGCGTATTATGCGTTTGCGCATGGATGAGCGACTGATCTTCCAGCGCGCACCCATTGTTTTTTTACTGCAAAGTGAGGCCGATGTCAGAGAACAGTTGCGTCGCGAAGAGGCTGCTTATGCGCGCCAGATCGAAGTTGATAAACATCGTGATGCACAAGTCAGCGCAGACTGAGTTATTTCCCCTCTGATTTACTGCCAGCGCATGATTTATGCACAAAAAGTGTGCGCGACGAAGCGTAAGCCTGTACACTACGCGCCCTTTCCGGTTCCGCCCAGTCGTATCTGTGGGTAGAGGCGACAGGCTTTCCCGCGAATTCCGGCTCTTACTTTTTTGATGAAAAGCGAGCTTTCCTCGCGTTCAATCATCCAAGTACAGGCAAAACATATGACTACCGACACGGTAACCGCGTTCGATCAACTGGCGCTGAGCAAACCCATTCTTAAGGCTTTGGACGAAGTGGGCTACGAAAGTCCCTCGCCCATTCAGGCAGAAACCATTCCCTTGTTGCTGGAGGGCAGGGATGTACTGGGTCAGGCACAAACCGGCACTGGTAAAACGGCTGCGTTTGCTTTACCTCTGCTCTCTAACCTTGATCTTAAACAAAAAAATCCGCAGGTGCTGGTGCTGGCACCGACGCGCGAACTGGCTATTCAGGTGGCTGAAGCTTTTCAGAAATATGCCAAGCACCTGAAAGGTTTTCACGTCTTACCGGTTTATGGTGGTCAGGATTACCGTGGCCAGATTCGTGCCCTGCAACGTGGCGTACATGTGGTGGTTGGCACGCCGGGCCGGGTGATGGATCACATGCGTCGCGGCACGCTCAAACTGGACCAGCTCAGCGCCATGGTGCTGGACGAAGCCGACGAAATGCTGCGCATGGGTTTTGTTGATGACGTGGAATGGATACTGGAACAGACGCCGGAAGAGCGACAAATTGCTTTGTTCTCCGCCACCATGCCAACGCAAATCCGGCGCATTGCTACGCGCCATTTGCGTAACCCGGCACAAATTACCATCAAAGCCAAGGCGGCAACGGTTGACACTATTCGGCAGCGCTTTTGGCCGGTGAGCGGTATGCACAAACTCGATGCATTGACGCGAATCTGCGAAGCCGAACCCTTCGATGCAATGATAGTCTTTGTGCGCACCAAAACGGCCACCGTGGAACTGGCTGAAAAACTGTCTGCCCGTGGTTATGCCGCTGCCGCTATCAATGGTGATATTCAGCAAAACCTGCGTGAACGCAGTATTAATAATCTGAAAAAAGGTAAACTGGATATTCTTGTTGCCACCGATGTTGCTGCCCGCGGGCTGGACGTGGAGCGTATCAGCCACGTTGTCAATTACGATATCCCCTACGACACCGAAGCTTATGTGCATCGCATTGGTCGTACCGGTCGTGCCGGTCGTCAGGGAGATGCCATTCTGTTTGTTGCCCCGCGTGAAAAACGCCTGTTGTATTCCATTGAGCAGGCCACCCGGAAAAAAATCGAACGTATGGAATTGCCATCCACAGAAATCATCAATGACAAACGTATCGACAAATTCAAACAACGTATTACCGATACTCTGGCGACGGAAGAAATGGGCATTTTTTATCAGCTCATCGAACAATATCAGCAAGAGCACAACGTGCCCGCACTGGAAATTGCCGCCGCACTGGCGCATTTGCTGCAAGGTGACACACCCTTATTGCTGCAAAACAAACCGCAACGTCAGTCCCGCGACAGCTGGGACAAGGATGACCGTCCTGCATTCAATAAGCGTGGAGACAAACGCGGCAACAAACGTGATGGTAAACGCGATAACAATAGGGACGGTGGTGAAGCTAAAATTCGCCCGCGTAAAGAGCGTACACCGAAAAAAGAAATGCCCCCTGCTGAAGGCCTGGAACGTTTCCGTATTGAAGTTGGTCACAGCCATGACGTGCAACCGGGCAATATCGTTGGAGCCATTGCCAATGAAGCCGGGCTTGATGGCAAACATATCGGCCACATCAAAATCCATGACGACTTTAGCTATGTGGACCTGCCCGAAGGTATGCCCAAAGAAGTCTTTCAGGATTTGATTAAAACCCGGGTGGCAGGGCAGGCATTAAAAATTTCCCGGGTAGGCGCAGACGGCAAACCTGTGGCAGCGGATAAAAAATCAGAAAAGCGCAGCAAGCTAAAAGCCAAACCAAAAAACAAAGATAAAACCAAAAAAAGCACCCGGAAAAAAAGTGTCACAAAAGACTAAGTTTTCCATTTAATGAAAACCCGGCGCGGAGAGTGCAAAGGATACACTGTACTTTTGCATTCTCTGCATTCTCTGCATTCTCTGCATTCTCGCGCTTTTGCGTTAAATTTTTATAGTCCGGTAGGTTGTGTTGAGGTCCAAATATGCAACAGGGTCGCCCGGCAAAATGCACCGCACGTTATTGTTGAGCGTGTTTCACTGATTAATTCAGGTTTAACCCGCCTCTTTCAGCCATTTCGCCACGCGTTTGGCAAAGTATGTCAGCACCCCGTCGGCACCCGCACGTTTAAAGCCCAGTAATGACTCCATGATGACGGCCTTCTCATCCAGCCAGCCGTTTTGTGCAGCAGCCATTAACATGGCATATTCACCACTGACCTGATAAACATAAGTGGGCGCACCAAATTCATCTTTGACACGGCGTACGATGTCAAGATAAGGCATGCCGGGTTTAATCATCACCATATCGGCACCTTCATCCAGGTCCATGCCGACCTCCCAAAGTGCTTCATCGCTGTTGGCCGGGTCCATTTGATAGGTGTATTTGTTGCCTGCACCCAGGTTGGCGGCAGAACCCACCGCATCTCGAAACGGACCGTAAAAACTTGACGCATACTTGGCGGCATAGGCAAGTATGCGAGTATGAATATAGCCATTGGTTTCCAGTGCTTCCCGAATCGCACCGATACGACCATCCATCATATCGGAAGGTGCCACAATATCGGCACCGGCTTCAGCATGTGAAATCGCCTGCTTGACCAGTACCGCAACGGTTTCATCATTCATGACATAACCCGCGTCATTGATGAGACCATCCTGTCCGTGTGTCGTGAACGGGTCTAATGCGACATCGGTAATCACTCCCAATTCAGGGTGTGCCGTCTTTAATGCACGCACGGCACGTTGTGCCAGTCCTTCCGGGTTATAGGCTTCACGGGCATCCAGCGACTTGGCTTCTGTGGGGGTAACTGGAAACAGGGCCACCGCAGGGACACCCAGAGCAACCAATTCACTGGCCTCCTTGAGTAACTCATCAATGCTGACGCGCTCTATGCCAGGCATGGATGGTATGGCTTCACGTTGACCGTTGCCTTCGAGCACAAACATCGGATAAATCAGGTCATCGACGGACAGGCGGGATTCACGCATCAGGCGGCGGCTGAAGTCGTCGCGCCGCATACGCCGCATGCGGACCACAGGATAACGACCTTTTGCTGTTTCAAGTTTGCTCATGATGTAACTCCCAGCTTGATAATGATGTACTAAAATCCGCAGTTGAATGGCTTGTAGAGTGCGTTGAATTTTGTGACTGGCACCCACAACAGGCGCTTTAGACAATGCAGGAACAGTTGTCGAGTCATGTTGCCTGTTGCGACTAAAAACAAAACGGGCACACAAGAAACCTTGTGTGCCCGATTGTAATAGCGCCCCTTGCTGGAAACAAGCCAGGGAAAGCTTTTGGCGCTAAATGACCATCAGCCGACTAACGGCGCTCATTTGGCCTTTGCTTTTTTCTTCCTGGCCTTCTTTTTGGCTGTTTTTTTCTTAGCGGCCTTTTTTTTGGTCGTTTTCTTTTTCCGGGTTACTTTTTTCTTTGCTGCTTTCTTCTTTACCGCCTTTTTCTTGACTGATTTTTTCTTTCTACCCTTCTTTTTGACGACTTTTTTCTTTACCGCCTTTTTCTTGGCCGACTTTTTCTTCACGGCCTTTTTCTTAGCTGATTTTTTTCTCACGGCCTTCTTCTTAGCCGTGGTTTTCTTTTTAACGACCTTCTTTTTGGCCGCACTCTTGCGAGCTTTCTTTTTCACCGCCATGGTTGTTGCCTCCTTAATGGCACCGCTGTTTGATTGTAATGGTGGTACTTCTGGGTTTGTTTCGGTTATGTCCAAAAGTTCTTTAGCTTTTTGCTCTAATTTAGTTGTTTTTTCAAAAGTTTCCACCTTTGGAGGTGGGTCTCTGAGTGTTTTTTTAGGTCTTGCTATTTCCAGGTTGCTTAATGTTGATTGCTCTATTGCTTTACATAAACGGATGAAGATTTTATTGATATCATCGCTGCCATCTATGACCGTCAATTTTCCCTGTATTTGATAATGCCTGACCATGGGCTCGGTTTGTGTTTCAAATACACGCAAACGGTTGCTGATGGTATCTTCATTATCGTCTGCACGATGGTGCAGTGCGCCACCGCATAAATCACAGTGACCGTCCATTTTGGGCGGAGATGTATAAATGTTGTACATCTGTCCGCAGGATCTACAGGTGCGTCGTCCTGTGATGCGCTGTATCAACAGGTCAAAGTCCACGTTAATCAGGATGGCGGATTGTAACGGACGACCCATGCGATTCAAAATGGTATCGAGCGCCGCTGCCTGAGGTAAGTTTCGTGGGAACCCGTCAAGAATGAAGCCTTTTCGTGTATCTTTATCGTTTAATCGCTCTTCCATCATGCCCAGTACAATTGGATCAGATACCAGCTGGCCTGCATCCATTGCGGCTTTGGCCTGTAATCCAAGCGGTGTTTGTGCAGCGACGGCGGCACGTAACAGATCGCCCGTGGAAATCTGCGGAATCCCGTATTTGGCAACTAATTTTTTTGCTTGTGTGCCCTTGCCGGACCCAGGTGCGCCGATCAGTACGATCCTCAACTCGGCAGCCTCCCTTCATTGTATTAAGCTGGCTGTGTTCGTTAATAGTTACTTCAATGCACGTTTATGTACAGACGGCATGTTAAGCAAAATGACAGCAAACCATCTTTTGCTGCTGGTTATCAAAATGCGACAGAATACGAACAGCAATAGTACATTCATTCATGTTCGCGCTAAACCTACTCTTAAGCTATTGGGTAAGTCAATAGTTTGTGCAATGAATTTTACTGTTAATGGGGCATGTTATCGGTGTATTTTTCAAGGTAAGCAAAGATGGTGAGTCTTCACCGGTGTGCTGTGCGCAGTATATGAAAATGAGAGATGATGATTTTGATACTGTATTTGTAGTCTGAAAACAAATGTGGCGGGTATGCTGGATTTGCTTCATGACAATATCCGGGTCGTTATTGTACGTGTTGGTGAGAGGGTTAATGCACTTTGGGAGATAAATGACATGACAAAGAAAAATGCCTTTTATGCGCAATCAGGTGGTGTGACAGCCGTAATTAATGCAAGCGCGTGTGCTGTGATTGAAACCGCACGTACGCATAAAGACAAAATCGGTAAGGTTTATGCTGGCCGCAATGGCATCATTGGTGCCTTGACTGAAGACCTGATCGATACCAGCAAGGACTCCGCGCGTGCTATTGCCGCACTTCGCCACACACCATCCGGTGCGTTTGGCTCCTGTCGATACAAGCTTAAGAGCCTGGATGATAATCGTGCTGAATATGAACGTCTGATTGAAGTATTTGCTGCGCATAATATTGGTTATTTTTTTTACAACGGGGGGGGTGACTCTGCGGATACGTGTTTAAAGGTCTCACAAATCTCCAAATCTTTGGGTTATCCCATTCAGGCGATTCATATACCCAAGACCGTCGATAATGATCTGCCCATCACGGATAACTGCCCCGGCTTTGGTTCAGTGGCCAAATATGTGGCTGTCTCCATTCGTGAAGCCGCTTTTGATGTGGCCTCCATGGCTAAAACCTCAACCAAAATATTTGTGATGGAGGTTATGGGGCGTCATGCCGGTTGGATTGCCGCCGCCGGTGGTCTTGCCGCAGAAAATATCGGTGATGCACCGCAGATCATTCTGTTCCCGGAAGTGGCTTTTAATGAACGCAAATTCATGGCGCGGGTAAAACAGGTGGTCGATGAGTGTGGCTACTGTGCCATTGTCGTTTCCGAAGGGGTGCGTTATAAAAATGGTACCTTCCTTGCTGAGTCTGGTGCGCGTGATGTTTTTGGTCATAGCCAGTTGGGTGGAGTTGCCCCGGTGGTGGCGCAGATGATTCAGGCCAGGCATGGTTACAAATATCACTGGGCTGTTGCCGACTATCTGCAACGTGCAGCACGACACATTGCATCCAAAACCGATGTTGAGCAGGCTTATGCGGTAGGCAAGGCCGCCGTCGAAATGGCACTGGAGGGTAAAAATGCAGTAATGCCGGCTATAAAACGTATTTCCAGTAAGCCGTACAAGTGGAAAATCAGTGAAGCCAGGTTGACACGGGTGGCTAACGTAGAGAAGATGATGCCGCGTAACTACATCAGCAAAGACGGCTTCCATATTACCCCGCGCTGTCGTCATTATTTGCAGCCCCTGATTCAAGGGGAGGATTACCCGCCCTTCAAAAATGGTTTGCCCCAGTATGTGACATTGAAAAATGCTGCTGTGAAAAAGAAGTTGGATAAACCTTTTAAGGTTAAGTAGTTTGGGTATGTTTCGTGGTGGGGTTTGCGCAATAAGTCTTCCTGTTGTTCAACAAACCCGAGTATCATCAGTCACTGATGTTGGTGGTGAATGTGGCAGGTTTTAAACCATGTAGAAACGTATATTCACCAGCGTGAAAAACAAGCGCTGTTTTATCTGATTTTTGTGGTATGTGATTTGTTGGTAACCCTGGATTCCGCAGTTGACTGCTTCGAGGATGTATTTACATATATTGATAATAGTTTGTTGGGTGAGTCGCTACGACCTGTATAGCACGTTGCCTTTTGCGCCTGGCTGCCTTGAGCATCATCGCAATAGCGGGCTATTACTCTTCTCGCGCCTTGCCAGCCACAACATTCAACGCACTCTACAGGCCGTTCAACGGCGGAATTTAGGGTAACATGTTGGCGGAGAGCACCAACTAAAGTAAAAGAGAGGTCTGATGGCTAAAAGGTACAGTCATTTTGACCACCAGGCCGATAGTACTGCCTTGCGTCATTAAGGGTATGCCCTAAAGTTTCAGTTGTTTTTTCCGACAACCTGATGTGGGCATGTTTTTTTGTAGGACCGAAAGCAGACGGTGCTTGTTTTATGTATGTCAGGTACTGCAATAGTACCCCTTGAACATACGAGATTTTACATGACAGGGTTTCAGTTAATGATGAAAAAGATATTATTGGGCGTGTTGGTAGCATTACTCCCGTTTTTCGTCATAGCAGATCATGATTTGACCGACGATGTTTTCGAAGAGGTCAAGTATGAGGAATCCCCGCGAGCCCAGTACACGCTGGGGTTGATGTATCTGCAAGGCCAGGGGGTTGAAGAAAATAAGAAACTGGCATTATTTTGGTTGAAAAAATCCGCAGACCAGGATTATTACCTGGCTTTGCATCGCCTGGGTAAAATTTATTTGAGTGATGATGTGGCAGAGACCGACCCTGAGGTTGCTGTTGAATACATTAGAAGGGCTGCTCAAAAAGGCTATGCGCCTTCTCAATATTTATTGGGGACGTTGTATCAAACCGGTGAGTCAGGGCTTGATGAAAATCAGGAAACAGCTCTGAAATGGCTTAATCTGGCTGCGGGCCAAGGCCATAAAATGGCCAAACAGGTTTTGTCCGGATTTTCCAACGAGGATGAAAGTAACCGCCCCTCGAATGCGCAGGCTGCCTTTGATACGGGGTTTAATTTTCTCAAAGGCAAGGGTGTTGATCGCGATTACAAGCAGGCAGCAGAATGGTTTAGTAAAGCGGCTGAGCTAGGTCATGCCGATGCGCAATATAATCTGGGTGAGTTGTATAACAAGGGGCGAGGCGTTAAGAAAAATAAAAAAACAGCACAAAAATGGTACAAAGCTGCCGCTGAGCAGGGGCATGTCAAAGCAACATACCGTGCGCGCAACTGTGCTTTTTGTTAACGCCCCCTGTGCTTTGGGTATAGATTAATCAGTTTATTGATGTCACAGAACAGAGCGAAAGTGGTTACACCCCTCAGGAATACCCTGGTTTCTCGTCCATCCTAATTACGGTACAATCAGCTGCAATACGCGCGACGCCGGGTTGTGCATCCGTTTTTTTGAGGGGCCGACATGTCGGCCCCTCGTGCGTTTTTTCCAGATGCGGTACAACGCTTGTTACCGGGGGACAGGGTAGCCCAGGCAGCCGTGACTAATGATTTTATAGTAACTACAAGGAGCAAAAACAATGAATCTTGAGCGAGTGAATTCGGGAGCGAGTGTCCCTGACGACATCAACGTCATCATTGAGATCCCCTCACACAGTGATCCGGTAAAATACGAAGTGGATAAAGAAACGGGTGCCATGTTTGTGGATCGTTTCATGAATACCGCCATGTTTTATCCCTGCAACTATGGCTACGTCCCGCAGACGCTGTCTGAAGACGGTGATGCAACCGACGTGTTAGTGGTTACACCAACGCCATTGATCAGTGGTTCGGTGATTCGTTGCCGTCCGATTGGTATGCTGCAAATGACTGATGAATCTGGTATTGATGCTAAAGTTCTTGCTGTACCTGTGGATAAACTTGCTGTGCAATACCGCAGTGTAAAGACGCTGGATGATATGCCCCCACTGTTATTGAAACAAATTGCCCATTTCTTCGAGCATTACAAAGATCTTGAAGATGGCAAGTGGGTGAAAATCGATGACTGGGTGGGTCCGGATGAAGCCAAAGCGGAAATTATGGCCTCGGTGGAACGCTATAACGCTGCACCGGAAAAACCCGCTTTCTGAGTGTGAGAAAACGCCTGTAGAAGATCGCCTGCGTTATTTTCGGCAGCCGCGACAATCGATGTTTGTGGGCGGCAATGCCATAATCGCGTGTACGGGCAACACCGTTGCCCGTACACGCGACTCCTTGCAGAACTTCAGTATCCTTTTACGCGCACGCAACATACTGGTATTTTCGGGTACACCCGTTCCAGCTTTTTCAGGCGCTCATTGTGTCAATCAAACCCGCCAAGCTGACAATGACCGACTTGTTACACAAGACTGCGCAAGGCTGGGTTTCCGGCCTGGTGCTGTTGAATCAGTTTTGCTCATCAAAGGAACCCCTTGACCTGAGCCAGGTGGTTTCGGGTAAAGCCGGTGACGATTTCGCACAACAGGCTTTTTTTGATTATTTTACCCATGAAATATTCAGTCGCCTGTCGGGAGAAACGCAAATATTTTCCTGATTACCTACAATTCACGGCCACGTTGGACAAATTAAATACCCATATATTCAATCACAAAGCGCCACTAATGCAGGTACAAGTATCACGTTTGTAGAGAAAATGCGCAGCGACAAGAGTGGGGTATACGTTATCGTGGCACTGGAAAATGACGAGTGGTGTTCGTGCCGCCTGGGGTTGTTAATGGTACGCCAATCGATATGCTTCTTAGGTAAGCGCATATGAAGCCAATAAAGCCGTTGACATTTATCCGCTTTTCTTTTTTGTCCCTGTTTTTTTCAGTAAACACTGAAAAAATGATCCCCCCGGCATTCTGCCACCCTCCCTTCCGTGGCCTGAACCACGTACAATCCGCAGATGCGTTATTTACTGGCACTCATACTACTGGTATCGCTCATGGCCTGCGGTTTCCACCTGCGTGGTTCAGTGCAGTTGCCCCCGGAACTGGCTGAAATGGCTCTGCGTGATGCCCATGCGGCGACCGATATCCTGCCTGAGCTGCGGCGTGCGTTGAAAAATGAAAACATCCGCCTCAGCGAGACCGCACCGCTGGTATTGCAATTGAAATCAGAGCGCTACGGTAAGCGGGTGCTGTCAGTGGATTCATCCGGTCGCGCACAGGAATATGGCCTGAGCTATACGGTACGTTTTTCCATGCAGGATGAAAACGACGCGGTGTGGCTGGCGGAGCAGACAGTCACCGAGTCCCGCGATCTGCGTTTTGATGCCAATGCCGTGCTGGGTACCGCCAGTGAAGAGACATTACTAAAAACAGAAATGCGCCGTGATGCTGTATTACAGATTCTGCGTCGTTTACAGAAGGCTGAAAGACAGATGCCAGTGTCGGAGCCAAAATGAAAATTTTCCCGGACAAACTCGAAGCTCAGTTAAAAAACACCCTGCTGCCTATTTATTTTTTCAGTGGTGACGAGCCTCTGCAACTGGGCGAGGCCGCTGATGCAGTGCGTCGTTATGCTCGCGAGCAGGGCTTTACCGAGCGGGAAGTCATGCACGTCGAAAAAGGTTTCGACTGGAACGAACTGCTGATGGCCAGCAATGCCCTGTCGCTGTTTGCTGAAAAGCGGGTGATTGATTTACGTCTGCCTTCGGGCAAACCGGGTAAGGAGGGTGGTGCGGCACTGGTGGAATATGCGGAGCGCCCGCCGGAGGACACTGTGTTGCTGATCAGTAGTGGCAAGGTGGACAAACGCTCGCAATCAGCGAAATGGTACAAAGCCCTGGACAAGGTGGGGGCGACATTACAGGTGTGGCCAGTGGACGCAGCGGAGATGCCGCGCTGGCTGGATCAGCGCCTGCGTTCCCGTGGCATACAACCGGAGCAGGATGCGGTGCGTATTATCGCTGAACGGGTGGAAGGTAATTTGCTGGCAGCAGCACAGGAGGTGAACAAACTGGTGTTGCTTAACGGCACGGGTCCGCTGTCTGCCGAACAGGTGGATGTGGCGGTGGCCGATAGTGCCCGTTTTGACGTTTTCGGGCTGGTGGATGCTGCTTTGATGGGGGATACGCCACGATTGATGCGCATGCTGGATGGCTTGCGTGGTGAAGGTGTGGAGCCCATATTGGTGCTGTGGGCGTTGACCCGCGAACTGCGCAACCTTGCCGATATGGCCGCTCAAATTGAGGGTGGCAAGAGCATGGATGGCGTGCTGGCTCGTGTCTGGGGCAAGCGTAAAGGGCCGGTGAAGATCGGGCTGCAACGCCATAATCGCGTACGCTGGCAACAGATGATGCGTCGTGCTGCACGGCTGGATCGTGTAATAAAAGGTGCAACATCAGGCAATGCCTGGGATGAGTTGTTACAATTAACCTTGTTAATGGCCGGGGTGCGGTTGTTTCGGGCGGCTGGTTGATGGGGTGCAATTTACGGGTATGAGAATTGAAACGATGGATATTAAGCAATACATGACCGGGCTGGGTGAAAAGGCCCGTAACGCTTCGCGTGCCATGGCGCGTGCTGACACGGGGGCAAAGAATGCCGCGTTACGGCATATTGCCGATGCGATTATGGCTGCGCAGACGGTACTCATTGCTGAAAATGCACGGGATCTGGAACAGGGTAAACAGGATGGGCTCGATGCTGCGCTGCTGGACCGGCTGGAACTCAATGCCGAACGCATTGCGGGTATGGCAGAGGGCTTGCGCCAGATTACCGCCTTGCCAGACCCCGTGGGTGAAATCAGCGATCTCAATTACCGCCCTTCCGGGATTCAGGTGGGCAAGATGCGTGTGCCATTGGGTGTCATCGGTATCATTTACGAGTCGCGTCCCAATGTCACAGCGGATGCGGCGGCATTGTGTCTGAAGTCTGGTAATGCCGCGATTTTGCGCGGCGGCTCCGAGGCCAGACATTCCAATCAGGCCATTGCCACGGTGATTCACGCCGGGCTGGAAAAGGCCGGGCTGCCACAGGATGCTGTACAGGTGATTGCAACCACGGATCGTGCGGCGGTAGGTGAGTTGATCACCATGCCACAGTTCGTGGATGTCATCGTGCCGCGGGGTGGCAAGGGACTCATCGAGCGCATCAGTGCCGAAGCCAGAGTGCCAGTGATCAAACACTTGCACGGTGTGTGTCATGTATACATCGATGGCGAAGCCGATCTCGACAAAGCTGTGGCGATTGCGTTCAATGCCAAATGTCATCGTTATGGCGTGTGTAATGCGATGGAAACATTGCTGGTGGATGCCTCGGTGGCGGCTGACGTACTGCCGCGTCTGGCCACCGAATATGCAAAGGAAAATGTTGAACTGCGCGGTTGCGTACACACCCGGGATATTTTATCCGGCATCAATGCCGCGAGCGACGAAGACTGGGACGAGGAATATCTCGCACCAGTGTTATCCATTCGTGTGGTGGGTGGTCTGGATGGCGCCATCGCACACATACACCAACACAGTTCCGGGCATACCGAATCCATCGTTACTGAAAATTACACCCGCGCGCGGCGTTTTCTTGCCGAGGTGGACTCTTCATCGGTGATGGTTAATGCTTCCACACGTTTTGCCGATGGGTTTGAATATGGGCTGGGTGCCGAAATTGGCATCAGTACCGACAAGATTCATGTGCGCGGGCCGGTGGGGCTCGAAGGGCTCACGTCGCAAAAATATATTGTGTTGGGCGATGGGCACACCAGAGGTTAACCAAATCAGAATGTGTCATCTTGACGTTTAGCGATTTTCCTTCCGCAATCCGGTACCGTTCATGATCGGTATCTTCGGCGGTACCTTCGATCCCGTGCATTTCGGCCACCTGCGTCCGGCGCTGGATGTGAAGCAGGCATTGGGACTGGATGAAATGCGTATGATTCCTGCTTTCCAGCCACCGCACCGGGCACAACCTGTGGCCAACCCCGGACAACGTTTGACCATGCTGCGCGCTGCTGTGGGTGACGAACCGGATTTACAGATAGACAATCGTGAAATGCTGCGCGAGGGGGAGTCTTTTATGGTGGACACCCTGGTTTCGCTGCGCGCTGAGTCTGGCGATAAACCGTTGTGTCTGGTGCTGGGGGCAGATGCCTTTTTGCAGTTAGACGAGTGGCATCGTTGGCAGGACATTCCAGAACTGGCGCACATTGTGGTGACCCACCGTCCCGGCTGGCAGCTGGACATGGATGCGGCAAGCCCGAAATTACAGGCATTGTGGCGTGAACGACAGGTAACAGACAGTGCTGAACTTGTCGCCAGTCCGTCAGGCAGAATCATTTTGCAGGCGGTGACATCGCTGGAAATTTCTGCAACGCGGATTCGTGCTCTGGTAGCCGCGGGCGAGAGTCCGCGTTATTTATTGCCCGATACCGTGTGGAATCTGATTCGCATGCACAGCTTGTATGGGTTTGCGGCGACAAACAATCCGGCAGAAACAAAGGTAAAAGCCAAACCTGGCAAAAACAGAAACAGAACTCTCAGGACAAACAAATGAAGGTAGACGAATTAACTCAACTCGCTTTTGATGCACTGGATGATTTGAAAGCGGTGGATGTACGAGTGCTGGATGTGCGCGAAAAAACCAGTGTCACGGATGTGATGGTAATTGCCACCGGCACATCGGCCCGGCATGTGAAATCATTGGCAGATAATGTGATTGTCAAAGCCAAACAGAGTGGTGAAACACCCATGGGTATCGAGGGTGAAGATACGGGTGAATGGGTGCTGGTGGATTTGGGCGACGTGGTCGTGCATGTTTTGCAGGCGGAAATCCGTGATTTTTATCAGTTGGAAAAATTATGGGACACGGAGCCTGTGAGCCAGCCTGAATCATCTAACGGCTAATAGCTGTTTTATGATTGTCTGACTCATGCGAATTGTGCTGATTGCTGTTGGTAATAAAATGCCCTCCTGGGTGGAGCAGGGTTATCAGGAATACGCACGAAGACTGCCTGCGGATTGCGCGTTACAGTTAGTGGAAATTCCCGCAGGCAAACGGGGCAAAGGCGCAGACATTGCCCGTATTACCCGGCAGGAAGGTGAAAAAATGTTGTCCGCAGTGCCCAGAGGTGCGCACATCGTTACCCTGGAAGTCACTGGTCGGGCCTGGAGTACCGAAAATTTATCGAATGAGCTGGATAACTGGCTGCACGATGGTCGTGATGTCGCACTGTTAGTTGGCGGGCCGGAAGGGCTGGCGAAAGAATGTGTCGCACAGGCCGGGCAGCGCTGGTCGCTTTCCAGTCTCACTTTGCCCCATCCGCTGGTGCGGGTTGTGGTGGCCGAGCAGCTCTATCGCGCCTGGAGTATTTTACAGAACCATCCTTATCATCGCTAAAAAGCGTGGGTGATTTGTGATACGTCACACCCAATCACCCACCGGGTAATATAAATAACGACTCATGTGCCTGCCCGATTTATATCTTGCTTCTGCTTCCCCTCGTCGTCGTGAGTTGCTGACACAAATTGGTTTAAGGGTTGATGTTGTTTCACAATCAGTGAAGGAGCATCTCCTCGACGATGAATCTCCTGAAAATTATGTGCGACGGCTAGCCCTGCAAAAAGCACGGGCAGGACTGCTGGTGCCCGATACACATCGGCAATGTCCTGTGCTGGGGGCGGATACGGCTGTCGTGGTGGATGATTGCATTTTGGGTAAACCTGCAAACGAGGCCGCTGCATTGGCCATGCTGAAGCAGTTGTCGGGGCGTACACATCAGGTTTTGTCAGCCGTAGCCGTGGTGGGGAAGGACAATCTCGGGCAAGATAGGGTCGAGACATGCGTCAGTCAGAGCCGGGTACGTTTTCGGCGCATTGATGAACAGGAATGTCTGGCTTACTGGCACACAGGTGAACCGGCAGACAAGGCCGGTGCCTATGGCATTCAGGGTTTGGGTGCGGTATTTATCGAGCATCTTGAAGGCAGTTATTCGGGGGTGATGGGATTACCGCTATTTGAAACCAGCGAACTCTTGTACCGGTTTGGCATCAAAGTGTTACGCAAAAATGACAAGGATCAATAAACAACACCATGAATGAAGAAATTCTGATTAATGTGACCCCCCGCGAAACCCGGGTGGCGATGGTGGAAAACGGCGTGCTACAGGAGTTGTTTATTGAACGCACCAGCCGTCGCGGCCTGGTTGGCAACATTTATCGTGGCAAAGTGGTGCGGGTATTGCCGGGTATGCAGGCGGCCTTTATTGATATTGGTCGTGAACGCACGGCATTTTTGCATGCCTCTGACATTATTGGCCGCACAAAAAACGGCAATGGTTCGGGTAACGGCAATACGGAAAACGGCAAATCTACTGATAACATTGTTGATCTTTTACATCAGGGTCAGGAGTTGCTGGTGCAGGTGGTGAAAGACCCTCTGGGCAGCAAAGGCGCACGATTGACGACACATCTTTCTGTTGCTGCGCGCTTTTTGGTGTACATGCCGGGCGAAGATCATATTGGTGTTTCGCAAAAAATTGAAGATGAGGCCGAACGACAACGTCTGCGTGATTTGCTGATGACCCTGTCTGAAGAGCTGGGCACGGGAGGTTACATCGTGCGCACCGTGGCGGATGGTGTCAGTGAGCAGGAATTGCGCGCCGATGTGGAATTTTTGCATAAACTGTGGGAAGAAATTCAGGAGCGTGAAAAAACCTGTAGCCCGGGTACATTGGTACACGGTGATTTATCGCTGGTCATGCGTACCATGCGTGATCAGGTGGATATTGATGTTGAAAAAGTGCGTATCGATTCGCGTGAAAACTATGAGCGAGCGAAAAAATTTGCCAGTAAATTTATTCCGGCCATGGCAGATCGTATTGAATACTATCCAGGCGAACGTCCGATTTTTGATCTTTACGGTATCGAAGATGAAATACAAAAAGCCTTGAGTCGTAAAGTACAATTAAAGTCAGGCGGGTATCTCATTGTGGATCAAACCGAGGCGCTAACCACTATCGATGTGAATACCGGCGCTTTTGTCGGTCACCGCAATCTCGAAGAAACCATTTTTAAAACCAATCTGGAAGCGACACTGGCCATTGCCCGGCAACTGCGGCTACGCAACCTGGGTGGCATTATCATTCTTGATTTTATTGATATGACAGATGCCAGCCATCGTGAACAGGTGATGCGGGCACTGGAAAAAAACCTGGAGCGAGATAAAGCCAAGAGCCATATTTGTGAAGTATCCGGCTTGGGGTTGGTGGAAATGACACGCAAGCGGACACGGGAAAGTCTTGAGCATGTGTTGTGCGAGCCCTGCCCTTGTTGTGAAGGCCGAGGTTCGGTGCGCACGGCAGAAACCGTATGTTACGAAGTATTTCGTGAATTGATTCGCGAATCACGCCAGTATGAAACCGAACAATTTTTGGTGTTGGCTTCACAAGAGGTTGTCGATTTAATGTTAGATGAAGAATCAGCAGGTGTGGCGGAGCTGGAAGAATTTATTGGTCGGCCAATCCGTTTTCAGGTGGAAAGCCTCTACACCCAGGAACAGTTTGATGTGGTGTTAATGTGATTCCTCTCCGCCAATATTTGCCTACCTGTGTTATGGACTGAGCGTTTTGGCAAACACTTTGACAAATAAGGGACGTGCGGTTTATCGATTCGTTTGGGTGAGTGCCTGGTATGCGTTTGCTGCTGTTGTGGTATTGGTGGCGACATTGTTTGCTGCTGCTCGCCTGTTGTTACCGTATGCGGATCAATACAGCGTCGAAATCAGCGAACGTCTCAGCAGTTATCTTGAACAGCCTGTGTTGGTGCGCGCTCTGGATGCAGAATGGGATGGCTGGGGGCCGTCACTGGTACTGCGTGATGCCGCGCTGCTGGATGCCACGGGCGAACATCCGGTGTTACAACTGGAAAAAATCCGCCTGGGTTTTGATCTGCTTGATTCGGTGCGTCAGTGGCAGCCAATATTTTCCCACATCACATTGGTGGGTGTTGATCTGGTGTTGACGCGCAGTAAACTGGGTGAATTTTCTGTGGAGGGGGTATCCACCGGAAATGGTGAGGCGGGGCAAAAACCGGAAGATACGGAACGCATGATGGCGTGGTTATTTTCCCAGGGGCAGCTCGGTTTGGAAAACAGCAACATCACTTGGCGTGATGAAATGGGCGCAGGCCGGGAACTGCATTTTTCCGCAGTGAATATTCGTTTGCGTAATGATGATGACCGGCACCAGTTGGATGCATCGCTTGACTTGCCACGCCAATTTGGCAAATCACTGGTGTTGCGGGTTGATATGCACGGCAACCCTTTGCGGACAGATGGACGACGCACACAACTGTATCTGGCCGGTGAACATGTGCATTTGACAGAATTGTTTGAAGCGCAGTCGCTGGCAGGCGTGGGTGTTACCACAAAAAGTGCCAGTTTTCAGATATGGGCTGGATGGAAAGATGGACAGCTTCAACAGATAAAAGGCAATGCGGATGCCGGCGGCGTGGCATTGATACCCGCAGAATCTGCACCGAATCAAAAGACACTGTTGCTTGACCGGGTTGCCGCTGATTTTGATTGGCGGAAAATAGAGAAGGGCTGGCAGCTTGAAGCCAATGAGTTACTGCTTGCACGGCAATCCCGTCAATGGCAGCCATCGCGTGTTTCATTGCGATTTATGAAAACAGCAGAAGCTGGCGTGGCACTGAATGCTTACGCCAGCTTTTTACAACTGGAAGATGTTACCCACTTATTATCTCTCTTTTCCGTCGGTGGCGAAGAGGTGCAGAAACCCTTGCTCGCAATCAGGCCGCGTGGCGAAATCCGTGATGCCGAAGTTGTGTGGCAGGCCGGTGACATCCCCCGTTATCACGCTTATGCCCGGTTACAAAATACCTCAGTGAGCGCCTGGAAAGCCATTCCCGAAGCGCAAAAAATTGAAGGTGAATTATGGCTGGATTCCGGGGGAGGGCAGGTCGCATTACAACATGCGGCGGTGACACTGGATTTCCCCGATTTGTTTCGTTGGCCGCTCACGGTGGATGAATTGCGTGGCAATGTTGCCTGGCAGCAGGACGGGCAAAGCTGGCGTGTTATTGGTCGCGGACTGGAGGCCAGCAATGAAGACATTACCGCTTCCGCAATCCTGGATATCGTGCAGGACTCCGCAAAAAAATCACCCTTCATGTCTCTGCTGGTTAATGCCCGTGATGGTGACGGCAGTCAGGTGGCACGATATTTACCGACAGGCATTATGTCCCCGAATGCGGTGGACTGGCTGGATGAAGCCATTGTTGGTGCGCATATTGTTTCGGGTGGCGCACTTTTTCATGGCCGCCTGGATGAATTCCCTTTTGATCAAGGGAATGGGCGATTTGAAGTGAGTTTTACCACAAAAAATGCCAGCCTGAATTACGCGGAAAACTGGCCACCGATTACGGATATTACAGCAAACGTACGCTTTCTGGGTCGGTCCATGCTGGTTGAAGCACAAAAAGGCAAAATATTTTCCAATGATATTCAGCGAACGAAAGTGAGCATTGCCGACATGACGGCAACGCCCATGCTGTTGAAAATCGAAGGCGAGGTGCAGGGAAAAACCCAGGAAAAGCTGGATTATCTGGTCGCCAGTCCGCCGCTTTATACCGCCTTTGCACAACACCTGGAAGGCATGACCGCCAAAGGTAACAGTTTGCTGAGCTTGAATGTGTTATTACCCATTGGTGGTAAAGAACCTGTACAGGTGAATGGCTGGCTGACGATGGAAGAAAACACTCTGTCGATTCCACCGCTGGGTCAGATGTTAAGCGATATCAATGGTCGGCTGGAGTTTTTCCAGGCAGGTTTACGCGCCAAAAACATACAAGCTGAATTATTCGGGCAGGCGACACAAATCAATATCGCAACAGACGAAACCAGGCTGAATCCTAAAGTCCGCATTCGTGCGCAAGGGATGTTTGATGCACCGGGTTTAGCCGCACGTTATTTGCCTTCCGTCAAAGCATTATTGGCAGGAAAGGGAAGCTGGAATATTTCTTTTGATATTCCGCTTGGCGGAAAAGGTTCTGATGCCACGAATGTCGCTGTTTTACAGGCACGCAGCAATCTTAAAGGTGTCGAAGCACGTCTGCCACCGCCTTTTGACAAAAGGACAGAAGAGGCGGGCAGTCTGGAGTTGCGCGTGGATTTTCCACCAAAACAACTGCCTGTACTGCGTGTCAACTATGAAGGCTTTGTGGATGGTATTTTCGCATTAGGTGATATATCACCTGACACAGCTTCATCAGACAATACTGTTGCTGAAAACAGTTTTCGGGGTGAAGTGCGTCTCAATGGCGGTGCTGCCGAAATGCCCTCAGCCCCCGGGTTACGTCTGGCGGGGTGGATGGATACGGTGTCACTGGATGACTGGCGTAATTTACAGCTGACAACAACGACTCATGATACCGGTCCGTCATTGTTCAATTCTGCGGATATTGCCGTACGTAAGCTGGAAGTCTATGGTCAACAACTACAGAATGTGCGATTCAAACTGGCATCGGTGAAAGAGGGCTTGCAGGCAGACATCGACAGCGAAGAATTAAAAGGCCGTATTCTGCTGCCACACAAGATGCAGGACAACCCTATCCGCGCAGAGCTGGACTATTGTTATCTCACTGAAGTGAGCGAAGGCAGTGGCGTAATGGACCCGAGGGATCTTCCCGCACTGGATTTTCATATTGCTGATTTTCGTTATAAAAATCGTAAGTTTGGTTCGTTGCGTTTGGAAACCGCCCGCGTGGCCGATGGTATGCGTATCGAGCAACTGGTATTGAAACCGCGCTCCACCGCGATTACGGCCCGTGGCGGCTGGTATGTCCGCGGCAAACAACAGTATTCCAATGTGCAAATGCATGTTGAAAGCCGCAATATCGGACACACACTCAAAGCACTGGGCTATGTCGGCGGCATTAACAAGGGCAAAGGAAGCGTGGATCTCGAACTGAAATGGCCCGGCTCTTTTGCCGATGTGGATGCCAGTGAGATTCAAGGCAGGATGAGCCTGTCACTCAAAGAAGGTTATCTGCTGGATGTTGACCCTGGCGCAGGCCGAATGTTTGGCATGCTCAGTATCCAGACGTTGCCCAGACGCTTACTGCTGGACTTTTCCGATGTGTTTAGAAAAGGGTTTGGTTTTGACCGCATTCGGGGCAGCTTCACCATCGAAGACGGTGAAGCTTATACCAATAATCTGTACATGGAAGGTCCGGCCGCCCGCGTCGAAATTGCCGGGCGTACCGGCCTCGCAGACCAGGACTATGATCAATTAGTGACGGTTACCCCTCATGTGGCAGACAGCCTGCCCTTACTGGGTGTTTTGGCGGCAACCCCGCAGGTTGGGGCGGCTATTCTGGCATTCCAAAAACTGTTTCAACCACAAATTGATGATGCGACTAAAAACCAGTATACGATTACCGGCAACTGGAATGAACCGGTGATTAAAAAACTCAAATCCTCCGGGGAAACTGTCGATAGTGCTGATGAAGACGACCCCTAAGCCCGCAGGCTCCTGGTCAGTGAATGGATAATCTGTTGGGGAACCCGTTGTAGTGTTATGATTTCCCGAAAAATAATTGAAACAAAAAGCAACAGCAAGGAATCACATGGCAAAAATCGCAGCAGTGCAAATGGCCTCCGGGCCCAATGTGAATGCAAACCTTATTGAAGCCGGGCGTTTGATCACCATGGCGGCCGGAGCCGGTGCCGAGCTTATCGTATTGCCCGAAAATTTTGCCATTATGGGTATGACGGAAACCGACAAAGTTGATGTGCGTGAAACTGATGGACAGGGTCCGATACAAGACTTTCTCGCGGAACAGGCTAAAAAACACGGGCTATGGCTCGTGGGCGGCACTATTCCGCTGGTTGCGGACAGCCCCAACAAAGTGCGCAGTGCCTGCCTGTTATATAACGACCAGGGGCAGCGTGTTGTCCGTTACGATAAGGTGCATTTATTTGACGTGTGTTTACCGGACAATGATGAAAACTATGTGGAATCAGAAACCATAGAACATGGTGAACGCATCATTGTTGCCGACACTCCGTTTGGTCGCCTGGGGCTGGGAATCTGTTACGACTTGCGGTTCCCGGGTATTTTTCGTCGCATGCTGGACGAAGGTGTGGAAATCATTGCCCTGCCATCGGCCTTTACGGCGATTACCGGCAAAGCGCATTGGGAGGTATTGGTGCGTGCCCGGGCGATAGAAAACTTATGTTATGTGATAGCTGCCGCACAGGGTGGCTATCATGTGAATGGCCGGGAAACTTACGGTGACAGCATGATCGTTGATCCCTGGGGTGCTGTGATGGATCGTCTTCCCAGTGGTTCCGGGTTTGTGATCGCGGAGACGGACCGGGCGTATCAGCAATCGGTGCGGCGAAATTTCCCGGTGTTGGAACACCGGAAACTCAGCATCCTGTGACGCCACTGGGCAGGATGGGTGCTGGGCTGTGTACAGAGCATCAATAAATTGTGCTTACTTGCCTGTACATAAATGACATACCAAAAATGGAGCGGTTATGAAGATTATATTTTTGCCATTGTTGCTGGGAGTGACTCTTTCCATATCAAGCTGTGCTGATGACTCCGTTGCTGAAGATCCACTTCCTGAGTCAATGTTCTCAGAGCTGCAAAGTGGATTGCATACGAATGGCGGTACATATACCCAAAAACAATCCAAAGTTATTGTGAACCAAAAGGATTACGATAATGAGCTGTTGGTTTACACCAGTGCCACCCCCGAAAGCATTGATTTTTTAACAGGCAAAGTATTACTGGTTGATATGGGGCAGCGAAATACAGGTGGGTATTCTATAAAAGTGACATCCGTTGATGTAAGCGAAAATCATGTGGTTGCACATGTCAATTTAATACAGCCCGGGCAGAATTGTCTTGTCACTGACGCCCTTACAAACCCATACCAGTTTGTATTTATTCCTACCCGGAAAGAAGTGTTAATAACAGAGCGAATGACTCTTGAAGAGTGTCAATGATAACGGTATAGAAAATGGCGCTGTTGCGCATTCATTTTTTGTGCAGTGTGTGGCGTCATGTAAGGCATAAAAGCTTAACTATTCCCACCTAAAGCCCCTTCTGCATTATGTTACATCGCGGGGCCAGCCGGAATTATTCTGTTTTACTTTGTTGCTGCTTCACCTGCCGGGTTAACCACCGGTCTAGATGATTTGCAAACGCCTGGCGGTCATTTTGACTCAATGGGGGCGGGCCACCGGAGTTGACACCACTTGCCCGCATCGTATCCATAAAATCACGCATATTCAGTTTGGCTTTAATATCATCGGTTGTGTACATCTCGCCGCGAGGATTCAGTGCAAGCCCACCTTTTTCAATGACCTCTGCGGCCAGTGGGATGTCGGCAGTAATCACCAGGTCGCCTGTGTTCACCCGTTTGACAATTTCATCATCTGCCACGTCAAAACCTGATTTCACTTGCAACATATTTATGTGTGGTGATGGTGGAATACGTACCGATTGATTCGCCACCAGTGTTGTCTCTACCCCGGTACGGTTTGCTGCCTTGAACAGAATTTCTTTGATTACCACAGGGCAGGCATCTGCATCGACCCATATTTTCATACCCGGTTATCCTTTTTGTTATTTACTTATGTGCGGCATTATAGCGCCATTCCGCAAATATCAAATTTGGTACCCAGCACAGCCATGTGATGAAAGGGTATGCAGCCGCAAACTCGATACCCACGACAGCAGAAAATGGCAGATATAAGCGCAATGTCACCGCAGCAAACGTCAGAGAAAAATTACGCACCATCCATTTTCTGTGCTCTTCAATATGGCCTTGGCGGATGGCAAGGTAAGCCCGCAAACCGGTATATATCCATAGTACAGCAAGCATCGCAAAACCAAGTTTTGCGATGGAACCGCCAAATGCATACTGAGACATGTACAACCCCGCCAGGCCGCCTGCCAGTACGCCTATGGCCAAATAGATGCGGCCTAGCCAGCGATGAAAACCAGGATGGTTTTTCCTGCGGCTGGCAGAAAACTGGAATGGGCCGATAACCAGCGCGATGATTGACGCAAAGGCGTGAATGTAAATGCCATAAGGGTGTGCGAGAAAAGATGCTTTTAGCTCTGGATGCACAAGTGCGCCCAGGGGTAAGAAACCATAGGCAAAAATGGCGTAACCAGCAACGCTTAAAGCAAAAAAGTAAAGGAGTCCCGTACCAATAAGTTGCGTAATGTTGGTGTGTGGAAGCACAGCGCCTAATTCAGGGGTAAAAAGAGGAGCGCATGCTACGGTACCTGGAAATGTAATCTACAATCCAAATGTGTTTTTTATTGAGTCAACGAGAACCTTTTCATCCTGCGAGCCATACAGCACCATAATTTTTTCACCGTCGCCTGAATAATATATGGCGCTCCCCGGCGTCGCTTTGTGAGCGCGGATAAAAGCATCACCTTTGGGGCTTGCGACATCTGCCACAAGGAAGTCAACCCAATGTTCATAATCCTGACGGATTGCATTATACCCCTTCATCAAATCAAGGCTGCTCCCATTTTCCATATCGTATATCAGTACGATAGCAGGCTTTCCCTGGCCAACACGATCCAGGTCGGTGCTGAACGCCGTAGGCAATAGTGTCCAGGCTAAAATAGCGAAGCCGGATATGATAAACAGACCGATAATAAAGCTTTTACTGATAGCGCCGGATTGACGCTGGTTTATAACAGTACGGGTTGTGTGTATAGACATATATTTTACTTTCTGTGATATCAGTTGGTTTCGGAGGTGCAATTGAAAATTGTTATGTTGCTATTTAGAGGTTAACCCTAAAAACGGGCACCCCATAATGTTTAGCGCCCATTATTTTCAGGTTCATAAAAATAGTGGGCATCATCAGGGAATGGTAGTGCAGTGCGCGGTTTGTTGGCAAGTTCCAGTCCGTGAGCCAAAAGCCCCGGGGATGATGTGATTTGAAACAGCCCCGCGCCAGCCCGTGGATGAAAACCCAGGTCGAGGAAAACCGCCGCTGCAAGTCCCGTGCTTAGCCAGCTCATATTGTATTCGTGTAATGGTTTTACAAATTCACTGGCCCAATCCAGCGCCGGGCCTTTTCCGGGAAGTGTCATCAGTAATGTCGCAATGCGTCCAGGGATAATATCAATATCACCAAAGCGAGACCCAAACCCCGGGGCAATGTGCCAGTCTCCTGTTTCCGGTCGTTCATTTTGAGTGATCAGTTCATGGGCGACGTGTTCGGGGGTGTTTTTTCGATTTTTCCGCAGGAATGTCATTGAGGCGATGACTTCGCCGCCACCGAGGTGGTCTCCACTCATTACCGATTGGGATATCGGTAAAATATGGGCCGGGTTTGTTTTTCCCACTCCCGCATTCATGGCGGCCCGGGTTGCCGGATGCCTCGGGCCGGGATTGCTCAATGCAACCAGTAAGGTTTCAAACAATCGGGACTGTTGTGCAGAGGGGAGTTCACCGGCATGAAGGAGGAAAATAACATCGGAAAAGCTGCGCTTTTCAGCAAGTTCCAGCGTGTCATAACCATGGCATTGGCAGGATTCAGCGATATAGGGGTTATGAGCGGAGGGTGCCTCCTGGCATATCCGCGTGGCAACGCGATCAACAAAGGGTTCATTTCTGCTTTTAATGACAGGAGTTATATTTTCTTTTGTCATATTGAGTTACCTGTTTATTTAATCCAGCGCCCGCACCGCTTGCGGCTTACCATTTTCATCAATAGCCACAAAGGTGAGTGTTGCTTCGGTGACTTTGACCACTTCGACCTGCTGCCGGTCACGTTCTGCGTATACTTCGACAAATACCGTGATGGAGGTGTTGCCTACTTTTTTGACGGAGGCATAACAGCTGATGAGGTCTCCAACATAAACGGGTTTCCTGAACTGGAACGAGTTGACTGCCACGGTAACTGCACGGGTGCCCGCATACCGGTGGGCTGCAATGGATGCGGCAATGTCCACTTGTGACATGATCCAGCCACCGAAAATATCACCTGCGGCATTGGTGTCGGCGGGCATGGCGAGCACCCGGGTCGTTGGCATGGTTGCGGGTAATATTTGTGTCGTTTTGCTCGCGGCCCCATTTTTTGTGTTGCTCACCGGGCTTAATGTCCTTTGTACATTTTTTCAATATCATGTTTGTTTTTTTCCATGATGATGGTACGCCGCAATTTCATTGTGGGTGTCATGGTGCCATCATCAATATTCCAGGGTGTATCGAGCAGGGTGACTGCGCGCACCTTGGCGTAACCCGGGAAGTCTTTCAGCTGCGGGGCAATGCGTTCCAGTATCCATTTGCACACCGGTTTACTGTTGAGTACAGAGGGGTCATTGACATCAAAACCTTGTGTCTCAGCCTCTGCTTTCCAGGTTTCTGACTCCAGTACGACAAGGACTGATAAATAAGGTTTACCTTCGCCAATGACCAGCGCCTGCTCTACCATGGGGTCCAGGGTTATGGCCATTTCCATATCGGCTGGCGGTATCTTTTCACCGTTAGACAGGACGATAATTTCCTTGAGTCGCCCGGTAATATAAATGTGATTATTTTCGACGCGCACTTTATCGCCGGTATGCAGCCAGCCGTCTTTATCAATCATTGCCTGTGTGGCCTCGGGGTTATTCCAGTAACCCTGCATCACGGACGGGCTGCGGGTCAGCAGTTCATCATTTGTTCCCACTTTGATTTCGATACCCGGCAGTGGTATGCCCACGCTGGCAGGATCGTTGTCATTTTCCGGGTTGCCGCTAATGACGGGACTGGTTTCAGTCAGACCGTAGCCCTGAATCAGATTCAGCCCCAGGCCAATAAATGTTTTTGCCACTTCTCCGGACAACGGCGCACCACCGCAAATCGCCAGCCGCAGACGCCCTCCCAGTTTGTTCATGATTTTTTTTGCCACCAGCGCGTTTAAAACCGGCCAGCGCAAACCGCCGCCGCTGCCACCATTTTGAAAGCGTTGCCAGCCGGTTTCCACGGCGCTGTGGAACAGTGATTGTGCAAAGGGCGATTTATTCGCGACCTGTGCCTGAATTTTGTTGTAAACACGTTCGTAAATGCGGGGGACAGAAATCAGAATGGTGGGTTGCTGGCTGATCAGGTCTTCCGCCAGATCCTGCACTGAACGTGCAAAGGCGACAGTACTTCCTGTCATCATCGGGATGTAACAACCCAGGGTGCGTTCAAACATGTGGGATAGCGGTAAAAATGACAGCAGCAGGTCTTCGCAATAAATCGAGTATTGTTGTACGGCGGCATCGGCGTTAAACAGAATGTTCCGGTGGCTGAGCATCACACCTTTTGGACGTCCGGTGGTGCCGGAGGTATACACCAGTGTTGCCAGCGCATCGATATCCGGTGTTGCTGTCGTTGCAGGTGTCTCGTCGAAAACCTGCCAGTCTGCCAGTGGGGTCAATCGTGAATAATCGGCTGATGGTTCACAGGCTTGTACAGAAACAACGCGCAGCAACCCTTGTAATTGCGCACGAATAGATGCCAGTTTCAGCAGTGTTGCATCACCCTCCACCAATAGCAGTTTGACTCCCGCATCCTGCAAAACATAGGACACATTTTCAGCGCGGTCGTCAGTGTACAGCGGTACTACCACCAGCCCCATGGCCAGTGCCGCCTGCTCAAAGAAGATCCATTGCGGACAATTACGCAACATAAGAGCCACGCGGTCACCTGCTTCCAGGTCTTCCTTTTCCAGCGCCACCTGTATTGCTGCAATCTGTTGTGCTGATTCCGCCCAGGTAAAATTCACCCAGCGGGATTGCGTGACATCAAAGTGGCGATAGGCTACCGCTTCCGGTGTACGCTTGACACGCTGCTGAAAAAGACCGGGCAGGTTGCCTGCGTCTTCGATGGAAATAACATCCAGAGTTTTGTTAGCCATTGTTAAAGTTTCCTGTAAAAAATTCCTGTTGACGGATATCACCTTGCTCAGTGGCTGCCCGAAGTGGCATTTTTTTGTGTAACATGGAGCTTGTGACATACACAAAAAAATGCCACTTCGGGCAGCCACTGGCGCTATTTGTTAGGGCTTTTTTCATCTAGATGCCTAATTATTAAATCAGCCGTTTCTCGAATTGAAGATACTTGACGCCACTCCTCATAATCAGGACTCACTGAAAAGTGTTTTTCTAAATCCATTATCATAAGCGTTGCATCATCTGTGTTCATTTTGAAATCTTTTATTATATCTGTATTTTCATTGACAGATAATTTTTCATCGTCACTAAGAAAATCTATTGCATTTATAAAAATTGTAATGACATCCTTTATAACTGATTCACGTCTTAATTTGTCATTAGTCATTTGTATGCCTAGTTATTTTTCTTATACACACACTGGCCAATACTAATAACATCAAACACGGCTAATCCAACTGCCGTAAACGGAAGTGATCGACCTATAATTCCAAAAACTCTAGTCGTTCCAAACACTCTTTTCGCGGCATTTGCAGACCTTGATCCAGACCGTAAATTTACTCTAGGAAAAAATTTGAGACCATAGTGACTGGTCAAATTCGTATACTCACTTGCTGAGCCATAGACTTTATGACCCAATTTTATTTTTTTAATAGGGATACTGGCAGCCCCAATAATTCCTGTCGCCGCTGTTAGTCCATAATGTTCTTTTGTGCATTCCCATAAATCATCTACAGTCACGCCATCATCTGTAATTTCAACATCCAAAGCTGAATACTTAAGTGCTTCAAAGCCATTACTATTACTTGATGGCAAGAATATTGTTCCACCATAATGCTTTGAGAGCATAAGCTCCCATGCAAGAGAATCTACACTTGGATTGAAATCAGTACGACAAAAATTCAACTCTCTTATTCCCGTATAAATGGCACCATACATATTGGTTGTTTCTCTCATTTTGCTTCCCCTCATTAATGGGCAATACTAACCAACACTCGTCCAACTTGCATCGGGTGTAAAGCGCTCACCGTGGCTTTCGTGCATATGCCGCATTTTTTCCAGCAGGGCTTCGGTGTTCTGACTTTCAATATAATGTATGGGTCCACCGAGGAATGGCGCAAAACCGGTACCAAAAATAATACCGACATCCAGCATATCCCTGTCGCTGACCACACCCTCACGCAGGCATGCCTGTGCTTCGTTCAACATGCGCAACATCAGACGGTCCTGAATATCGGGGGGGAAATAATCACCTTTGCCGGGTTTTTCGATCTCCGGTTTGCCTTTTTTCTTCGCGGGGTAGCGATAAAACCCCTGTCCGGATTTTTTACCCAGTTTGCCGCTTTCCACCAGACTGCGCAGACGCTCCGGTACGTCTACGTTCATGGATTGTGACAGTGTTTCTGCCACTGCCAGACAAATATCCAGCCCCACGGTATCGGCCAGTGCAATGGGGCCCATGGGCATGCCAAAGTCCAGCGCGGCTTTGTCGATGACTTGCGGGCTGACGCCTTCGGATTCCAGCACCACTGCTTCCAGTAAATAGGGCATTAATACCCGGTTGACCAGAAAACCCGGCGTAGAAGTGACCGGCAGAGGCAGGCGGTCAATCTGCCGGGTAAAAGCAGTGGCTTTGGCAATCACTTCGGGGTCGGTATTGTCGGCGCTGACAATTTCCACCAGTTGCATCATGGCCACGGGATTAAAAAAGTGAATGCCCACCAGGCGTGCCGGGTCGGACAGACAATCACTGAGCACGTCCAGAGGAATGCTGGAGGTATTGGTAGCCAGCAAGGCACCGGGTTTCATTTGGGGCTCTATTTCCCGATAGAGGTTTTGCTTGGCTTCAACATTTTCAAAAATGGCTTCGATGACCACATCGGCCTGCGCGATACCCAGCCCGTTTTTATCCGGTGTCAGACGATCCAGCACTTCTTGTACCAGACGTGGTTTTTTCAGTTTCTTTTTATACAGTTTGGCCGCTCGCTGAATGACTTTTGCCAGGGTGGCTTCCTGCCGGTCCTGCACGGTGACCTGCATACCTCGCAGCGCACACCAGGCTGCAATGTCACCCCCCATCACGCCGCCGCCGATGATATGCACCCGCGTTGCCTGGAAAGGGTTTTTGCTCAGGGATTTGAGTTTTTCCTGCAGGAAAAAAACCCGGATCAGGTTTTGTGCCGTATCGCCCAATACCAGTTTTGCCACCGATAACTCTTCGCCCTGTAACATGGCTTGCTTGTTGCCACCGTGTCTGGCCCATAAATCGATAAGCGCATAAGGTGCAGGGTAATGGTTTTTGGGTGCCTTGGCGGCGACTTTTTTACGTAATATTTTTGCCAGCAATGGGCGTACCAGCCCATGGTTGGTGGCGGACTTCCAGAAGGGCAGCGGTTTTTTATGCGGTGGTTTTTGTACCACGCTGCGTGCAGCATCTTTCAGTTGCCGGTCCGGCACGGCAAAATCCACTATGCCGAGGCGTTTTGCGGCACGGGCACTAATGGCTCTCCCGGATAACATCAAATCCATGGCGGCCGGTGCGCCAATCAATTGCGGTAAACGTGCCGCACCGCCAAATCCCGGGTGAATACCCAGACGTACTTCAGGCAGTCCCAGTCGGGTTTTCACTCCATCTTCCGCGATGCGGTAATCACAACCCAGCACCAGCTCCAGTCCGCCGCCTAAACAGTGGCCGTGGATCAGCGCCACGGTGGTAAAGCGCAGACCTTCGATGCGGTTAATCACGCTCTGGCCGCGACGGATCAGTTCACGCGCCTGCTCGGTACTTTTAATGGTAGTGAATTCATTAATGTCTGCCCCGACAATAAAACTGCCGCTCTTGGCGGAAAGAATGACCAATCCTCTGGGACGTTCGGTTTCCAGTTCATCCAGTATGCTGTCCAGCTCGTCCACCAGCTCGCGATTCAGTGTATTGGCACTGGCATTCGCCTTGTCGATACTCAACCAGGCGATGTTGTCAGCATCAGTTTCTAACTGGAAATGTTTATAGTTTTTTTGTGTCATGATCAAACCCTCTCCACCAGCATAGCACCACCCTGTCCGCCGCCGATACACAAGCTGGCCATGCCGCGCTGTGCTTTATTGCGTTCCAGTACATGTAATAAATGCAATACGATACGCGCACCACTGGCACCCACCGGGTGACCAAGGCTGACGCCGCCACCGTCTACATTGAGTGTCGATTCGTCCAGTTCACCCATGACGCCCCGTATGTGCAATTCCTCCCGACAGTATTTTGGCTCATTCCAGGCGGCGAGACAGGCTTGCACCTGCGTGGCAAAGGCTTCGTTAATTTCCCAGTAATCGATATCGTCTAACGTGAATTTGTGACGTTTCATAATGGGGGTCATAGCATGCACCGGGCCCAGCCCCATTTGTGCGGGGTCCAGGCCTGCCCATTCACTGTCTACAATGCGTCCCAGCACAGGCAGATCCCATTTATTGACAGCACTTTCGGAAGCCAGTAATAACAGTGCTGCACCGTCGGTCACCTGCGCACTGTTACCTGCCGTTACTTTGCCAAAGGGGCGGTCGAACACTGGTTTCAGGGTGCCCAGTTTTTCTACCGAGGAATCTGCGCGTACGCCATCATCGGCATCATAAAAATGGCCATGGGTATCGTACAGCGTTTCAATTTCCCCCATATGACCTGCTTCCTGTGCTGCGGTCAGACGCTGGTGCGAGCGCACCGCGTAAGTATCCATTTTTTCCCGTGAAATATCGAAGCGGTGGGCGAGAATTTCTGCGGTCTGCCCCATGGAAAGCCCCGCCAGCGGATCACTGAGGCCGCGCAGCAGGGCGATAATGGGCTTGAAATAGGCGGGGCGTAATTGTCGCAATGCCTGTAGTTTGGCACCTGTCGTGCGCGCCCGCGCCCAGCCTGCCAGCCACGCCACCATTTTTTCCGCCAGCAATACGGGGGCATGACTCATGGACTCTACACCGCCTGCCAATACCAGGTTGGCGTGCCCGTAAGCAATGCTTTGCGCCGCACAATCCAGTGCCTGCATGCCGGAGGCACAGTTGCGCTGTACGGTCCACGCCGGGGTGTGCTGGTCGCACCCCAGGCGCAGTGCCAGCAGGCGGGCGATATTTGCCTCGTCCGGTCCCGGCATCACACAGCCCATAATTACTTCATCGATATCACCCGGCTCAAAGGCTTGCCGTGCCATTAACGGGCGACCCGCACCCATGGCCAGGTTGGCGGCATTGAACATTCCCGGTTTGCCGCGTGCTTTCAGAAAAGGAGTACGCGCGCCATCCACCACATAAACAGGGCGTATCATTTTTTTTACCGGGCCGGGTCGTTTTTTTTCGCTCATGAATTGCTCCCTTTTTTATGATTTCTCTTTTCTCTATTTCTATTGAAGAGACGGAGGGGTGTACATTATGCCGTGTGGTGACGATGGGTCAGGCCAGCTTGCCGTGACAGGCCAGTGCCGCCTTATCAAATTCATCCACCGAGATTGCCTCTAACCGGGCTGCATCGGCGGCCTGCCACTGTGCAAATTCTTCATCACTGATGACTTTTTTATTGAATGCCTGTTGCCACAATTCAGCTTCCGGTGCCGGTACCAGTTCTCCATTTTTCACCGCAACACGTACTTTCTTTTCCAGTGGCACCAAGGCGATTTGCAGCTCAAGGGCACGTTCAAGATTAGCCAGTGCCTGACCCGGTTCCGTGGGGACATATAGCCCACGGGTGAGCCGGTCGCGTGCGTCCGAGGGTGACAATAACAAATCTGCGCATTGATGGCCGAGCTGATCGCTGGGTCCGGAAAACGGTTTGCCCAAGGGCAGCACCAAAAGACGCAGCAGCCATGCTATCGGTCGATTGGGGAAATTTTTCAACAGGCCATCAAGGCTGTGCTGCATTTCATAAAGCGCGTGTTCGCACGCCCAACATAACAGTGGCAGATCCTCAACAGGGCGATCCTGGTCTTCAAAACGTTTCAGTGCCGCAGACGCCAGGTACAGATAACTTAGCATGTCAGCCAGACGGCCTGATAGTTTTTCCCGGCGCTTGAGGCTGCCGCCCAGCACCAGCAGAGAAATATCTGATACCAGGGCAAAGACGGCACTCATGCGGGTCAGTTGTTGATAGTAGCGTCGTGATGGGCCGCGCACTGGCGAGGATGTCAGTCGTGCGCCGCTCAAGCCTAACCATAAACTGCGGGCCGCATTGCTGATGGCGAAACCCAGATGCCCGCTGAAAGCGCGGTCAAACTCTGCCTCATCATTTTTTGCCACTGCCTGCATCTCACGGAATACATACGGGTGACAGCGGATGGCACCCTGGCCAAAAATAATCAGGCTGCGGGTTAAAATGTTTGCGCCTTCCACAGTAATGCCGATGGGAATGGACTGGTATACACGACCGATCAGATTTTTCGGGCCCATGCAGATGCCACTGCCACCGTGAACATCCATGGCGTCATTCACCACCGTGCGCATATTTTCCGTTAGATGATATTTGACCACAGCGGAAACCACTGAAGGACTTTCACCCAGATCCACAGCCGCAGCTGTCAGAGTACGTGCCGCGTCCATCATATAGGTCAAGCCCGCAATACGGGCCAGCGCTTCTTCCACACCTTCAAAACGGCCAATGGGTGTTTTGAACTGCTTGCGCACGCGGGCATAGGCTCCCGTCGCACGCGACATCAGCTTGCCTGCACCGGTCGATAATGCGGGCAATGAAATAGAACGACCTGCGGCAAGACATTCCATCAGCATGCGCCAACCCTGTCCGGCACATTTTTCACCACCAATAATCCAGTCCAGTGGAATAAACACATCTCTGCCACGATTCGGCCCATTCATAAAAGCCTGGTTCAATGGGAAATGACGGCTGCCGATTTCCACCCCTGGCGTGTCTGTGGGAATCAATGCGCAGGTGATGCCCAGCTCTTCTTTATCACCCAGCAAATGCGCAGGATCGTACAATTTGAAGGCCAGCCCCAATACGGTGGCCACCGGGCCTAGCGTGATGTAACGCTTCTCCCAGTTCAGTCGAATACCAAGAATGTCTTTTTCACCGTTGAAATCACCTTTACAAATGACACCGCTGTCGGTCATTGCGGCAGCATCGGATCCGGCTTCAGGTGAAGTCAATGCAAAGCAAGGCACCTCCTCGCCTGTGGCCAGCCGTGGCAGGTAATGTGCCTTTTGCTCATCAGTGCCATAGCGCAGCAGCAACTCCGCTGGCCCCAGAGAGTTGGGCACCATTATTGTCACTGCGGCAGTAATGGAACGACTGGAAATCTTCATCACCACCGAGGAATGCGCCAGCGCGGAAAATTCCAGCCCCCCGTATTGCCTGGGGATGATCATGCTGAAAAAACCATTGTCCTTGATGTAGGCCCACACATCGGGTGGCAGATCACGGTCTTCCTGGGTGATATGCCAGTCATCGATCATCTGGCACAGCGTTTCGGTCGGGCCGTCGAGAAAGGCGCGTTCTTCCGGGCTGAGTCTGGGCTCAGGTGTTTCCAGTAATTTTGACCAGTCCGGCTTGCCGGAAAACAGCTCGCCGTCCCACCACACGCTGCCTGCTTCCAGCGCCTCGCGTTCGGTATCCGACATGGACGGCATGACCTTGCGGAACATAAGCAATACGCGATCACTGATCAAGGCGCGGCGCAGAACGGGTAGATTCAGTGGCACAGCAATCAGCAGAAATACAGCCCAGTACAGCGTTTGTACCAGGCCGCTTGCTTCGCTCCACATGCTGACTGCCAGTAATCCTGCGGCCACTGTTGCGGTGCCGATAATCAATGGCAGGCGCAAATAAAACACTGCCCACACTACGGCGACAAACAAACTACTCCAGATAATACACATTACAGTCCTCCCGGCGTTGCCGGCTTGCTTTTAAGTGGATCGGATTCAGAGATGTCGTGTTGTTCCGGCTTGCCAGTCGAATCAGTCACCATGACTGGCGCGGCACCATCCACCCCGGGAATAAAACATTCATTTTCATCATTACAGATCACGCCTTCGGTATCCCATGGCAAACGGCGATATACGGCCAGATCATCCAGCCCCAGTATCGGGTATTTAATGATCTCGAAATAGGGGGATGTATCAAAATCGCGGGGGACATATAACCGCGTATTGCGCTTGTAGAGTTTGATTTTACCGTCTTCCGAACGGTGTACCACGGGCATGATGGGAAACTGCACTGAGCTGAAAGCGGCGGCGATCATCGTCGAACATACGGTACGGGTGGATGGCCCGATGTTGTGCTCAAACAGGCTGGAGCGCCAGCGCCGTGGCAAAAAGCTGTAGGGCAGTAAAAAACGGCCAAGATCCAGCAGCTGCCGCACGTCATAGTCACGGCCCAGGTGCTTGGCAGCAAAGTTCACCACCCGCCGGGCATCACCACGGGACAATCCTGTGGGGCGGCAAATACGCACATGATCCTGTGCGTAACTGTTGAGCGAGCTGACAATGGTACCTTTGCCTAACATGGGCTCGATAATTAACTGATCATTGGGATCGCCATCGTATAACCAGCTGACGTGCTCCCGGGTGGTTTCATCCTCGATATCGTGCAAACGGCCAATGTACAGCGCCGCATGCGTCCACTGGCTTTGCGTGATGGTTTTGATGACATCACTGACCCGTGACCGGCCCTCCACCAGCAATACATCACAAGGACGCATCTCAAAGCTGAGACGGTCAAAATTGCATTGTGGTGTTCCCGTCAGAGGACGTTCGTCAGTCAGCCAGCGAACAATCTGGCTGCCAATCCAGCCAAATGGGTTTATCACGATGTAACCACCTGATCATGTTGATTTTTATTGTTTGCCATGTCTGATAATCATAGTGCGTAGTGATGCTTTTTGCAGAAGCATTATTGCCCAGACCCGGAAGCAGTTGCAAAGTTGCAATTATCAGTGAAAATGGCGGCTGAAAAGCCGTTTTCTTCAGAGAGCCGTCTGGGTACGGCAAGAAGTCGCAGAGGATTGTTGCAATGAGGCGGTCTGGTATTGATAAGTCGATGCCGCTGGCCGGGCAACGGTGGATTTCAGGTTAAAGGAATGGGGGACCGTTGTGAGCGTGTGTCTTTATTCCAGATATTTTTCCTGCCATTGCAGATACAGTGTGCGTACATGTTCGGCATAGGCCACTTTGTCATCAAAATCTGCCGGGTCGATAGCGTCAAATACATAATAATTGGCCCGGTGGTTTTGGGTGCGGATGAAGTGCCACATTTTATCCACCAGGGTGTGCGGGTCTTGCCATTCAAAATCTTCCTGGGATTCGTAATGAATGAACACGGGCACAATGGGCACGCCGGTTTGCAGAGATACGTCGAAGGCGCCCAGCTTGAAATCACGGGTGATGCGTCGTCCTGTACAGCCACCTTCCGGATACAGGGCGATATTTTTGCCGTGCTCCAGTGCTGCAATCATCGTATCGATCACCGCCCGGCGTGAGTCGGGGTTATCGCGATCCACGTACAGATTACCTGCCGCCTCGGTGATACGCCCCACCAGCCACCAGTCCTTCACCTGCACCTTGGCTACGGAATGCACAGGAAACAGTGCAGGAATACCCACATCTTCCAGTGCCGAAGGATGATTGGCAATCAGAATATAGTGCTCAGGCAGGGCCGAGACATTTTTTTGATGCAGGCGCAGATCCACCCTCAGTGCGCGCACAAAACTGCGGCACCAGAAACGAAACAGCGTGAAATAAACACGGCTGCCGCGTAGTTTGCGCAAGTGGCTCAGCCCGTTCATGACGAGAGTAAATACGGCCAGTTCCACACCATTGATGATGAAATAAATGAATTTTCCCAGTGACTGGATCATATGAATGCTGTGTTGTTTGGTGTCATTGGATTATTGGTTAACGTCCCCTGGTGCTGTGAACGGCTCTTTTCGGAGAATACTTAACTTTCAGCGTATGACCGGGTGATATGACCATTGCTGTTTGCACCGGGGTGCGTGCAGACAAGGATAGAATGACTCAAAATCATCCTCCCGGAAACTGTTGTTTCATCCTGGAATCCATGCATATTGAAACATTTTTTTCCTGAGGCGAGTTTCGTTACTCTACTAATCCGCTAAGCGAAACTTCTTTCGGTGGGTTCAGCAGGTGCAGGCGACGGGTGAGTTCGATGATAATGTTTTGTACCCGTTGGTCTGCTGCATCTTCAGACATGGCCAGGCGTTGGGCGCGATGGTGTCGCCGTAAGGATTGTACAGCATGCCGGGCGTGTTGTTGCAGGTGTTGCTGTTCGATGTCGATGGCGGAGCGGCTGAGCAGAATGTTGCCGTCAGCCAGCGAGGCAGCCCAGGGGCCACGAGTGGAATTCACCACATAGAGACTGGGTTCGACACGGGTGTCATCCCAGGTGCGCAGGAGGTTGGCGAATACGCGCTGGGCGCGGGCGGCACCAGGGTCTTTTTCAGAACTGACTACGTAGGGTTTCCAGTAGCTGATGGTTTGCTGCTGGTCGCGTTGTTGTGTCTGCTGTTCCGGCTTGTGTTCCGGTTTGGCCATGGCCGTGCTGCTGCATAGCAGAGCCAGACAGGCGAACCACCATTTGTTGTTCATGATTCGTTCCGGTTTTTTGTGTGCGTTGTGTTTATTTTGGGCATAGGTCAATTGGACGGGAAAATAAGGTGTGATTTGAATTTGATTATGGGTCAGGGGGTGTTGGCACCATAACCGTCAGGCTAAGCAGGCTTGTTCATTTATTGATAGGGGTCATGGTGGAGCCGCTGCGCTTGTTCCACCCTACGATTTTATCCTGTGTTGAGCCTAAATTCCGCAGTTGACCGCTTAGTTGGGTAGGGTGGAACAAGCGCAGCGGTTCCACCAAACGGGAACAAAGATGCCTTCAACCTGGTATTTATCGGCTTATTTTTTAGCTTGACGGCTATGGTGTTAACACCTCTCATCGAAAGCGGAGCCGAAATAAGATTTCAAATACTGCATTTGTTCGTGTCATTTGAATCTCAGGTTGAACATAACCCATGCAAATTTTCTGGCCAAGTGCGTGGCACAGAAAGACAGGGTCCGACCAGTGTGTATCCCAATGGTTCCGATTGGACTGGCGCTTTTGATTTGACGTTTATACCCTAGCGGTAACTAGATGTTGCGATACCTGCCCGGTTTCATAGGCAGGTATCTTCTTATTTTGATTCAGATTTAAGCACACCCGAACACTTATAAACCATGCAGATAAAAGGTGTAAGGCGGGTGTCTGACTGCTTATATCAAGTTATGATTTTGATTTACGGATAAGATATGTAACCATTCAGGCTGGACGACGTAGTTGAACAGTCTAACGGCGTGTAGAGTGTGTTACATTTTGTGGCCAACACCACTGAAAGTAGGCGCTTTGCGTATCGTACATATAATGTACGAGAGCGGCCGGACGCATAATGCACTGTGCGTGTGGTTGCAGTGACTTACCTGACCGGTGAATTTTCCAGATCCATAAAACATGATGCTCAGCAACATGTTAATGCGTCCCCTCAGCGGTCAACTGCGGAATCCAGATTCAATATCCCGCTATAAATCAGCACCTGATTACGCTTGTTTATATTTTTTCCCGGGAAAATTTTGAGGAATTTGCATATTTATCAGAGGCAAAGATCATGCGTACAGGGACAGTATTCAGCGGGCTTGTCGTGCTTGCCATCGTTATACTGGCGGGTTGTGGGAAAGATAACTCTGCTTCTTCGCCAGATATCAGTAATGTCATCCTTGGCGGCAGCGCAGTAAAGGGCATTATCAATCTTGGTAACGTGGTCGCCGAAGAGCTGGATGCCAGCGGCAGAGCCATTGCCCGGGTAGGCAGTACCACTACCGGTATCGATGGTGGTTACAGGCTCACCGTGGATAAAAATTATAAAGGCGGACCTATTCGGGTCACTGTCAGTGCTGATGCCAATACCCGGATGAAGTGTGATGTGCCGGCAGGTTGCGGAGTGCGCGCAGACGGCATCATGGATAGCAATAATGCGATTGATTTTGGCGAATGGTACAAGCCCGGTAGTTTGACGATGGTTGCATTGGTTGCCGAGGCCGTTACCGGTGACAGCCTCACTGTCAACATCACACCTTACACCCACCTGGCGGCCAGTCGCGCCATGGAGGCACCCTCGTTGGACGCGGCCGGGATCTACAACGCCAATTCTGAAGTGTCCAATTTGCTGGGTGGCGTCGATATTCTCAAAACCGAGCTTCTGGATATCACTGATGATGATATGGTGAAGGGCGGCTCTGCGGTGGAAATTATCTATGCCGCTTTCTCATCGGCGATTGCTACCCTGGCGGATACGTCTGCTGGCAGTCCGGATGTTAATGGTGTACTCGCTGTTCTGTCAAATTCATTCATTGGCGGCACGATTACCGCTGATGACGAAGGCATGGACGACAGCATCATTTCTTTACAGGAAATCATTGACGGGACGCGCAGCGTTCTTCGTCGAAAGGGCATCGCTGTTGAAACATCAGGGAGAATCACTAAGTTACAGATAAGCGTCGATGAGGCCACTGCGACTGGCAGCAGCATTATTGACCCGAAGCCCAGTCCCATCACCGGCAGCTCTGCGCTGGCCAGAGTGAAAGCCTTTATAAGTGATATGCGTACCTGGGGATTCGTTATCAAGGAAGAGGGCCGAGCTGAACGCAGTGCGCTTATGCAACAGGCGGGTATGGCAGCCATGGCTGCGAATGCAAGCCACAAGTTCCTGACGGGGCCGGCTTTTTCAGGCGCGTTTGATGCCATCGGGCAGAGTTTTTCGGACGGCCTTGTTTATGGCAACCTGAGTGATTTCACCGTAGGGTCGCCGGATGACCCACAATTCAGTGCCGGTACTATCACCAATGCGGCAGGTATTATTACTGTTATCAACGGAGTGATTAACGGTGTCACGGTTAATATGACGGTGCAATTACCTGCTGACGGGATAACGGCATCCAGCTTCACGCTGGGTATTGTTTCTGCCAGTTTGCGCAGTGTAGCGACGGACATTGACATCAATAATGGCACCATTACGCTGAATACCGCAGAGCCATATACCGTTAACTGGATGCCAAGTGATTTGAGCACCGATCTTGTTCCCCGTATCTCGTACGGCTCCATCAATCTGGATATGGCATTGACACAGAAACTGGATGCCACGGGTGTACCGATAGCGGCACCGGTGACTTTTGCGGGAAGTCTGGCTGTTACGCTGGCAGAGCCTGTAGACAGTAATTTTGGTGGTGCCTGGGTCAGGTCCAATTCTCTGGTGATGAATGGCAGTATCAGCGATACCGCCGGTAATCGTCTGGATGCGCATCTCGTGGGCAATACCATCGGTATTAATGGCGGTCTTGCCAGTGGCTTTTTACCGCTGGGTCCGCTGTCAAGGGGGAGCGTGGGCCTGTCTTTCAAACTGCAACTGGCCGGTTTGCCAGAAGCCTCCGTCAATATGAGCAGTAGTCGAGCCGGGTTTTATGAGGATGGTGCCACGACCATTGTTGTCAACTACGGTTTACGACAGATTGTTATAAATACCAGATACACCGGTATGAGCAGCATCTCCACGGCGAACGTAACGGGCAGTGTCACCATCACCAATCAGGATGGTGTCAGTATGACCATGGAGAATGATTTTAAAATTTCGCCCGGACACATTGTGCTTAATGGTCAAATGTATGGAACCATTGTCCATTTGAATAATGGGTTGTCGAAAATTATCTACACCGACGGTACCTTTGAAGTTTTGTAGTGTTTACGGTTTCAATACCCGGTGATGTTTAAAAGCAGGTGTTTTTAGCGCTTGAATCACATTAAAGAAATATCCAAATGACGGGCGATATTTTTGCCGGAAAGTGCTTGTTGCGGGTGTGACAGGGAGCTGTCAAACGGCACAATACCGAGGCAGTTGCCTGGCAGCCGCTGTTTCAGAGTCATGATGTTTTCGGTTACGCAAACCATGTCTGCACATGGCATGTTGCCAACCCAGGCTGTGTGTTGCAGGCCGTGTGCAGCAATGCTCTCCGCGGTGAGCAATGCATGATTCAGGCAACCCAAACGTAAGCCCACTACATTGATGACCGGCAATCTCAGCGCGGCTGCAAGATCAGCCATGGTTTCATTTTCATTCAGCGGCACTTGCCAGCCACCGGCACCTTCAACAATCACCACATCGGCTTGCGCCGCCATTTTTTCGTAAGTACGACAAAGGGGCTCAATGTGCAGGACGATGTTGTTCTGTGCCGCGGCGATATGCGGCGCAATAGCGGCCTCAAAAGCATAGGGGTTAACGACATCGTAAGGTAGCGCAAGGCTGGCCTGTTGCATAAGTTGTACAGCGTCACTGTTGCGCAAACCCGCTGCTGTTTTTGTGCAGCCTGCTGATACGGGTTTCATTGCAACAACACGTAAGCCCTGTTGTTGCAATGCTGCCATCAGACCCAGTGCGATGGTGGTTTTCCCCACATCGGTGTCGGTGCCGGTGATAAAAAACCCTTTAGCCATTAGCGGCGTATACCAGGGTTCATCGGATTAACGGGCATGCTGACAGTAACCTCGTTTTTACCGGCAAGCGGTGCCCATGCGTGTCCGTAGACCACCTCGTAGGTCACCGGAAGGCTGCCATGGCGGCGCAGTTTTTCATAGGCAGCGGCCATATTTTTCAAACGTGTTTTTCCGGTTAGCGTGTGGCGGCGTTCGTTGGCCATGTTGTGTGCGCCCAGGGTTTTGAGTTCACGCATCAGTTGATAAACATCAGGATAAGTGAGGGTAAAATTTTCCACGTCCATCACCGGGTCAGCCAGATTGGCGCGCAGCATGGCATCACCAATGTCGTGCATATCGACGAAGTCATGTACATGCACGGCCTCACTGGCATCGGCGTCCGCCACCTGCCAGCTTTGGCGTAATTCTTTCAGTGTATCCGGACCAAAGGTGGAAAACATCAGCAGCCCGCCAGGTTTGAGCACTCGCCGAAACTCAGCAAAGGTATGTTCAAGGTCATCACACCATTGCAGGGTGGCGTTGGAAAAAATCAGCTCAATACTGTGGTCAGCAATGGGTAGATGTTCAGCATCGGCACAAATATAACTGTTTTTAGTTGTCCATTTATTGAGTTGTTTGTGCAGCCAGCCGTTACGTTGTCGGGCGTATTGCAACATGCGGGGGGCAAGGTCCAGCGAAAGGATATGTGATTTTTTATATCGTCGCCCCAATGCCTGAGAGCACACGCCAGTGCCTGCGCCTACATCCAGTATGCTGCCGGGTTTAAGCCTGACCAGTTCCAGTCGCTCAAGAATGCGCTCACCGATTTCACGTTGCAATACCGCAACATCATCGTAATGTTCAGCGGCAGTATCAAACGATTGACGCACACGCGACTTTTCCAGTTTGTGTAAAGGGTTTTGTGAAGGTGTATTGGTTATCATTTGTTGTACGGCAAAAAATCAGGACAAAAAGGCGATGAGTGTTTGCAGAAACTCATCCGGGTGTGACAAAAAAGGCGCATGTCCTGCGCCGGGAATAACTGATAGACGGGCATCAGTCATCATATCCCGGGTTTTTTCTGCGGCTCTGCGCCGAAACAATGCATCGTGCTCTCCGCTAATCAATAATGTGGGACAGGTGATTTTTGCCAGTTCGGGACGCAGGTTTGTGTGGCGCAGAATCGCCAGCCCGGCTTCCAGTGCAGCAGGTTGCGGGTTGCCATGACGAAACATCCGTTCGCGCAGGATGTGTTGTTGCTCGCGGACGTGTTCACTGCCCATGGCCTGAATAGCGATAAAGCGTTTAATGGTTTGCTGATAGTTTTGTTTGAGATCACGGGCAAAGCCGTCCAGCACTTCGGCGTCAGTGCCGTCGGGCCAGGTGTCGTCGCGCACAAATTGCGGCGCACTGGCAACAAGCACGAGCTTGCGAATGTTAACCGGGTTATTCAATGTCAGTTGTGTGGCGATCATGCCGCCTAATGACCAACCGGCGAGCATGGCATTTCGGGGAACAAAAGGCTCAATGCTTGCGGCCAGATTTTGCAGACTGTAATCCGCAAGACTGTCCAGGCTGCGTCCATGACCCGGCAGGTCGAGCAGGGTGACGCGAAATTGTTTCGTGAGTGCGGGCAGAATACCTTCCCACACATCTGCATTCATTCCCCAGCCATGTAGCAAGACAACATCAGGCCCGTTACCGAGTGTTTGTGTGAAAAGATTCATGGCATTATTTTCTGTGTGCTGGCATCCAGTGCATCAAGTAACTGGTCAACCTGTGCAGCAGTATGATTGGCACACAACGTGATGCGTAACCGGGCACTGCCTGCGGGCACTGTGGGTGGTCGAATGGCTCTAACCAGAATTTGATGCTCTTGTAACAGCGTTTCACTCAAGGCCATCGCCTGTTTGCTATCGCCGACAAGCAATGGCTGAATAGGGGTTTGTGAGGCCATTAATGTCAATCCCAATTGTTCCGCGCCACGGCGAAATTGCTGGATGAGTGAAGCGAGTTTTTCGCGTCGATCATCAGCGGCACGTAATAGGCCAAGGCTGGTATGTGTTGCCACGGCAATTGCGGGTGGTAGTGCTGTGGTGTAAATATAACTGCGCGCCTGTTGAATCAGAGTTTCAATCAATGCTTCACTGCCAGCGATAAAAGCACCGAATGTGCCGAAGGCTTTGCCCAGCGTGCCCATCAGTATGGGTACCTGGTTCTGGTCCAGTGCAAAGTGGTCAATTGTACCGCGTCCCTGTTTGCCGATAATGCCTATTCCATGGGCATCGTCCACCATCAACCAGGCATGATGTTGCTGTGCCGTTACGGAAAGTGCAGGCAAGGGTGCGAGATCACCGTCCATGCTGAACACGCCGTCGGTGGCGATGAGTCGGCGTTTGTTGTGTGCAGCGTGTTTTTGCAGGTGCTTGTCGAGCGAATGAACATCAGCATGTCGATAACGTTGCAAGCGTGCGCCAGACAACAGACCGGCATCGATCAGAGAAGCATGGTTGATACGGTCTTCCAGTATGGCATCGCCTTTGCCCGCTAAGCTGGTAATCACGCCCAGGTTGGCCATGTAGCCGGTGGAAAATAACAGTGCGCGCGGACGGCCTGAAAAATCAGCCAGTTCTTCTTCCAGGGCATGATGGGCACGACTGTGGCCATTGATAAGATGCGACGCACCGGCACCGACACCATATTCATCGGCACCGCGTTTCAGTGCGGTAATTATTTCCGGGTGATTGGCAAGGCCGAGATAATCATTGCTGCAAAAGTTGAGCACGCTGCCATCATCTAACGATAAGCGGGAGCCTTGTGGGCTGGTTACGATACGGCGTTGACGATAGAGGGACTGTTCGCGACGTTGCTGTAACGCTGGCGAGAGGGTTTCCTCCAGTGATTGTTGGCTTGTCATTTTTAATGCGTCAGCATAAGAATCTAATGTGAGTTAAGTGCAAAAATACGCTGTTTTAAGAATTGCCGGGTATTTAACACAAAGATCGCAAAGGATGCAGAGAAAAACACGAAACACTTTGCGTCCTTTGCGCCTTTGCGATCTCTGCGTTTATAACACGTTACTTGTCCGGGAGTTTAGGTTTAATCTCCTGGATTCCAGCTAAAAATATACCGGAATGACGGTGTTTTCAGGGTGTAGGCCGGGTTAGTTGGCTGCACGACGTTGCTGTGTATCACCACGCACACGTAACTTCAAATCATCAAACATTTTCAGGTCATCATCCACACTGCGACCGCTGGTGGTAAGGTAATCACCGATCATCACACCGGATGCACCCGCCATAAAAATCATCGACTGCATATCACCGAGAAACTGGCGACCACCGGCAATGCGAATTTCAGCTTTGGGCAACAAGTAACGAAACACCGCAATGCTTTGCAAAATTTCATAAGCCGAAAGTGGTTCGCGATCAGCCATGGGAGTGCCTTCTTGCGGGCTGAGAAAATTCAGCGGTACGGATTCCACATCGAGGTCTCGCAATTGCACGGCCAGTTCGATGCGCTGGTCGAGGCTTTCACCCATACCCAGAATACCGCCCGCACAAACACGAAGCCCGGCATCACGGGCATGACGAATAGTGTCGATGTTTTCCTGATAGCTGTGTGAAGTACACACATTGTCAAAAAAGCTCTCGGCAGATTCCAGGTTGTGGTGGTAATTTTCCAGGCCCATATCTTTCAGTTCGCTGGCTGTGCTTTCCGTGAGTACACCAAGGCTGGCACAGCGACCGATGTCAGAGTTTTTATCCATTGCCGAAAAATACTCCCCCAGTTTTTGGCGCTCTTTGTCAGAGCGCATGCCCCAGCCCTTGGAAACCACCCCGAAGTCGCTGGCTCCCCATTCGCGGGCGCGTTGCGCCTGTCGGGTCAGTTCGTTACTGTCGATGAATTCGTACACAGGTGCGAGGGTATTTTTGTGGTGGCCGCTTTGGGAGCAAAAGGAGCAGTTTTCCGAACAATTGCCGGAGCGCACATTGGAAATGGCGCAGACCTCGATTTCATCACCGCGATGGGTTTTGCGAATGCGGTCGGCACCCGCCATCAACCAGGGCAGGTAATCGTGATGCAGACTGATGAGCCACTGGCCTTCAGAGGCGCTGGCTTCATCGCCATCAAGCACCCGGTGAGTGATGTCATCAATGCGTTGGTAAGTAGCGTTATCCATGGGGGCTCCGGTGTTGTTGGTCGTACTGTGTGGCTGAGATAAGTCGAGGGGGCATTTTAGTTGCTGGCAATCAACTGTCAACCAGGAGAGTGGCAGAAAGTGAACAAATGGACAATAAATGTACAGGTTTGAATGGTGAGCACTCGGCTTTTTTCTGTGTTCTATTGGGCGTGAATACACAGTGGAATGGTTTAAGATCCCATACAGTCATAGCCATTAAGTTTACAAAAGCGGTGTGCTTGGGGGGGAAGCTCACTGTCAACGTGCAATCAATAGAAAACCCGTTTGACTTAGGGTCGCTCGAACAATAACTGTCATTTTTGTATGAAGGAAGTCACCCTAAAACTTGAAACCACCGGGCATTGACCTTCGTCAGTGTGGCGTTAACACTCCATCAATTTTCGATAAAGTTGTTTGTT
>Ga0256839_1000526_pt1 | contig 49507 bp, 52 predicted proteins | sample 354166metaG_FD_185968 | JGI IMG/M metagenome (GOLD analysis project Ga0256839, IMG submission 185968) | Hydrothermal vent microbial communities from Mid Atlantic Ridge, Atlantic Ocean - 354-166 | ecosystem: Environmental > Aquatic > Marine > Hydrothermal vents | place: Atlantic Ocean: Mid... | reverse complement strand
AAGCTATTTCGGCCGGTGCCTTCACCAACAACCATTTCTGGAGTGCTGTATGAGAAAGAACCACTCTTTGTGTCAACTCCATAGGCAAGCTTTAATTTATCAGATGGGTCAATGAATGTATCAGCCTTTGGTGGTTTAGGTTGTGCTATTTCACCTGGAGCAAAAGACGCACCCCCTCCCTTAACAACCCCAAAACGTCTAACGATAGCGTGCCCGATTTTGCTAGTGTCCGAATTCCAAGCCACCATCGCACTGCCACGGCTCGGATGAGGGTTATGCACTTGCGTCCTCGTTGTTGCGCATCCGCCACCACCAACAGCCCCATAATTCAAGCAACTCACTCTTGTATAAATACCCAGCGTAGTTCCTTTGACAGGCCCGGGGCCCAAAAAAGTTTCTGACGGCATCACGACGGAATAACCACTCGCTATATACTTATCTAATTGAAAAATTGATAAAAGTTTTGGGTGGGGCAGGCCCAGAAAAACTCCCCCGGGTAGTCGTAAATAGTTTTCTTCTGTTAGTAAATTCCCTGCTACCTCAATAGAATAATTGCTGGGATTAAAAAGATAAAACTTGGGAATAGTATAGGGAAATGGTGCATCAGAATCATCAACAAAGTCGCCATTAAAGAGCTTTCTAGCCGGCCCATCCGTATCTCTTGGTGGCCCTGAACTTGCCCAAGCAAATTTGCTTCCGGTGGTAACCACATCATAGGAACCAAGTACGTGTTTGAACACTAACCCTTCAAGCGCAGATGATATGACCGCCAAACTTCTTTTCACACTAGTCTCAATATTCGAATTGTTGGTGTCAGAAATAACATTCCAAGAGGGGCGGATATCAAAATATATACTGTCGTCAGCAGAAGTGAAGTATGGTGCATTTGTGGCTGCAACGGGTGTACCTACACCTCCTGTAGGTTGAGCTTGGTTCATATCTTTCACAACATGAGTTCCATAAACAAATCCAATTGTTCTATGATGGATAATATTCGTAGTACTTAATGATGCTAACATGTCATAAAACAAACTACTTTGTGATAAATAGGACGCTGCTAGCTTATGTCTTACTATATTCGATGCACGTCTTGGCTTTAAACAGCTATAATCTCTCGTAACTTCCGGGTCTGAAATTCCGCAGGGATGTCCAAAACTAGGCGGTTTTCCATCTCGCCCCAAACGTTTATTCCACATAGCTATAAGATCGGCTGAAGTCGCTCCCCAGCCATTAACTATTATTGTATCCGACAGAACCGAAGCCCTTTTTATAATGTGCCCATCTTGAAAATCTCCAGCATTTGTTTGAGAACTACTATAGCTGTTAGCATAGGGATGATTGTAGGCTATAGTGATATCAATATTTTTCTTTAAACTAGGTACCTCTTTGCCAAAAGCAGACGGAATCATGAACATCGTGTCGCGCATAACTTCGACAACATTGGTATCACCAACACTTAACATGAGACAATATGAGCCTGTTATATGAATATCATCGCCTGACATACCATCATTACAATTAGTCCGGGCCTTAATCCGAAACAGACGACCATATACTTCATCTGCTGACAATATAGAGCTAATTAGATTCTCTGCTGTATGCCCAGAATAGTCAGGATTAGCGGGATAGCCGACTGACCATACATCCAAATCCAATATTATCCTGTATATATCTGGAATATCTTGATACCCCCCTGCCGACCAAGTTGTGTAATTGCTTAATGGCGCTTTGCTCATTCCATTTTTATACCTGACGATCTTGTGGCCACCAACAACATCATCCAATTGCCTAGAATAATTGTCATTTGACTTAAGAAAAGCATCCAAACCTATCGACGCATCCGTTAAATCGTTCATCAAGCCATTTTTGTTTATTCCCCTAATATATGGGACTAAACCGTCAAAGTTTTTTTCTGCTCCAATAAGCAATTTTTGTGCAGGAACCTCACTATTATTTCTAGCGGTACTTCTTAAATTTCCTAGTTTGGGCAAATAATCCATTTCTTTGAAGGCTAAGTCCCACCGTTCTACTTGACCATTAATAGTGACATCAATCCAGGCATGAGCAATATCAACATTCGATGTTACATTACCTGATAATACTCCACAATTAGCTAAAGAAGAAGGTATTCCACCATTAGCAAAATATCTACATGCCATTTTTTTATCATAAACACCCAACCAACTAGATAATTGCGAGGGCGTTAGCGTTACTTTACCTATATGGATTTTTGCAGAGATACTTTGATTATGCTTTCCATCACTTTCATGTAAAAGTAACATAGCTAATCTAGACTGATCAAATGCTGTACCTTCAAAATCGATGAGGGCACCGTAAGCGCCCTTACTTTCACCAAATACAGGATGTAAATTTACGTTATTCCTGACAAACTCGTAAATTCTTTCAGGATCATAATTTAAACCTTTAGCAGTTAGAGCCAACAAATTATCTAAGTCACTATTTGTTATGTGTGCAGTTCTAACACTTGTACTGGGTTTGTTCGTTTCATCTGTGGTAAAATACTGTTGGGCTTCCGCGAGATTTACGGACCGACCGGCGTCAAAAGCAGCATGTGGTACACCTGCAAGTGAATTGAATGAGCACAAAACCATCAAAACTATTAATGCCGATATGTTTTTGCCAACAATCAAAACTCTCATTAAATTTCTCATCATCATTTTTTTACCACTTCCTTACCAATTCCTGTTGGGTGTATCCCACCTTTCCAACTGCCATCCCAGACAGTTACGCCTGTTTTTGTGTTGGTTATGATTGTTTTACATTTCTTGTTAGCATTACATAGTTCACGCTCTGCGTATGGAGGGATAAGGTGTCCATTTATATCGCGCACAATTACCCCCTGCCTACTTTGTTGGAGGGCGCGGATCTGGGTAATGCCCATATTGGCTGTTGCTTTGGCATAAAGGCGGGCATCTTGTTCAAGCGGTGCCAAACCTTCTTGTTCGGTGGCCATGGCCTCAATATCTGATTCCGCGACTTGTTCAGCCTGTACAATATCAATTTGCTGCTCTGCCCTTTGCATGGACATGGGCTTGCTAGGGCTATTTGTACTTTGCTGTGTCTCTGTCACTGTAGCGTCACCACTGTCTTGCCTAAACGCTTTCTTACGCCCCATATGCCCAAATTGCAGCACAGCAAATATTGCCAGAGCAACAATAACGGCACCAGCCAGCACTTTCCAAGCTTGGTCGCTCATAACTCCGCCCCAGCGCAGGTCAAAATGTGTATGACACGGCTTATTGCACACTTAACCATCATTGATTGCCGACACCTCCTCCGCACCCTGCTAGACTAGGATCAAGCAGGCAAGGATCCCCACTGGAAATACCACCAGAAGCGTCCGTAATCGTCACACTAATCAATCCCGTATCTGTACCGCCATTGCCGTCGCTAATCGTATAGGTAATGGTGGCCGTGCCCGCGCTACTCCATGCAGTCACAAAGATTGAATTCCCTGATTGCGAGACACTGATCAAAGACGCATTATTATTAACAAACCCTGCCAAGACTAACACATCGGTCGAGTTAGCATCCGTGTCATCATCCAAAGGCGTCACAGTAATACTGCTATTGACCTCAACGGCTATTACATCATCATTGGCTATGGGCGGAACATTACTCGGCGGCTCCGCGCTGGCATTTGCGGAAGCCCCATAATCTACATCAGCGGCACCATCTGCCCCCTGCGTTGTGCTACCTGTCGGTTGGGCACAAACACCGCCACCAATAATGGCATCCTCAACTGTTTTTCGATTACCGTGCTTATCAAGATTATACTGTCGCTTGGCATTGTCCCCTGTCGCACCATCATTGTCATAAACGACTGTGATGAGCCGACCCAGATCATCATATGTATAGCATTCAGCGGATGCGGTTGGCGTAAAAACTACGGTATAAGAGAAACAAACAATCAAGTAGCTTAATACATTAAAATATGAACCAAGCCTAAACCTAAATATTCGCATATCCGAATCCCCAATCTCTTCACCCAAGTTATAGTTAACAAAAACATATCACAACCACAACCCCTTTTAGAAATTAATTAAAACAAATCAATCATCACTCGTAATGTCACGGTTTTCGCCTTCACCGCCTATTTGGCCATCTTTACCTAAAGATTTTACTAGGATTGTTTCGCCGTCAACTGACCTTGTATAGATGAACGGGTTTTTCCAGGGGTCTTTTGGGACTTTGCCTCTGCGCATATATGGGCCGGACCATAGATTTGATTGTTCTTCACCGAGTTCCGGCTTGATTATGAGTGCGGCTAAGCCTTGTTCTGTGCTTGGATACTCTCCCATATCCAGTTGGTATATATCAAGCGCACTGATTAGATTTTCTATTTGGGTGCGGGCGGTTGTTGATTTGGCTTTACCGATACGACCTATTAGGCGCGGCGCTATGATGGCTGTGAGCAAGGAGATGATGACCAAAACGACGAGTAGCTCGGTCAACGTATATCCGTGTTGATGTTTTAAATTTGCGTATTTCGTCTGTTCCATAAATTTACCTTAACTGATAAATGTGTCTAAGCGCAATACAAAACAGAGCTTTATTGAGCGGTTCCTTGTGCTAGTGCCGGGCATGTAATCGGTAGTTGTTCTTCGGATGTGGCCTGTTTTAACAGAACTACATCGCGTGTAATGCGGTGGCGCCAAACTGGATCGGACGGGTCGCCCGTAAAGCGAATGACAGCTGTTATACGGGCTGCGGAATGTTTGCTAATCGGCGTAAGAGCTTGCACTTCAAACACTTGCCCAGCCAAACTTGTACGGCGCACACCGGGGATTGTTGGTGGTGGCGTGTCCCGTAGCCCAGCAGCACGTCGCACAACGCTACGGGAAAGATACGGGTCAACCCGTCCACTTGGTGCATAAATGGTTAGGAACGGCGCGGCACACGCCATTATGTTAGCGTCTACTCCTAATACACGACCAAGTTCTGATACATTTTTAAAAGGCGCATTGCTTGGCTTGTAATCCAACCCTGCTTGCAAATAAGCGCGGGCTTCCGCACCGTTTAGATGAATAAAATCATCGCCGTCGCGCCAGTCGGCTATCCTATCACCGAGCTGATTAGCCAGGTCTTGTTCATACCCCAGTTCGCTGAATAGACTTGCCAACAATACGGGAACAGCCCCGTTAAGATCAATTTTCGCTTGTGGGCTATTGACATAAATTGTTAGCTCATCATCACCAATTTTTGCCGTGTAGTTCTCTGTACGTGGACGCCATGGATTGCGGGAATCGGCTATATGATAAGTTGCAATAGCCACCCCGCCTTCTGCGACTACCCACGCCTTGTCAAGACGGGTTTGGACTTTGGTTTCTAGGACATTTGATTTTACCAATGAGATTGCAGCAATCCCCAACAGTGCCAGTATGAGAGAGAGCCACAAAGCTGCAACCAAGGCCGTACCCTCATTAGATCCTAGAACAAGAATGGATTTAAGGCTGCGTTTGTTCATCACTAAAATTTGTAAGTTTTAAGCGTTGCAAACGGCTCTTGATATGCTCATTGGCGCGTCTGGCATCTTCGCGCGAACGGATGATATGGGGCGTCATAAAAATCACCAATTCCGTCCGACCACGACTGTCAGATTTACCGCTAAAGGCATTGCCGAGGAGCGGAATATCCTTCAGTATCGGGATGCCTGTATCACCGACGGTGCGGCTGGTGCGGATTAACCCCCCCAGAGCCAATGTGTCACCATCGGCAATCGTTACCACCGTATCAAAACGTCTTTGCTGAATAGTTGGCGCATCAATTCCAGATGTCAGGGTTGGCACAGCATTGCTGACTTCTTGTGCCACCTCTAAGAACACCATATTACCGTCATTGACCCGTGGCGTGACCGTCAACAAAATGCCTGTGTCCCTAAATTGTACGGAATTAACAATTGGGGCATTGGGGTTATCGACACTAACAGCTGACTGGGTAACGATGGGGACTTGATCACCTACCTGTAAGGTTGCGGTGTGGTTATCTAGCGTGATAATTTGCGGGGAAGCCACAATTTCTATATCGGTAACCGCAGCCAATGCGTTCATAGCGACTTTGACATAATTGCCCGAGAATGCATAGGCAAAGCCGGGGAAGCGCGAAGACACCGCGCCAGTACCCGCGTCAGAAAAAGTCGCTGTCCCCCCCGTACGACTGTCAAAAAACCACTGCACACCATAACGCAATTCATCGTTCAAGGTAACTTCGGCAATTACGGCTTCGATTAAAACCTGATCTGGTAATACATCCAGTTTTTGCACGAGGTCAGCTATCTGGCGATATTCTTCGTCTGTACCAAAAATTATAAGAGAGTTTGTTGCTAAATCAGCGCGTATGCGCAATTTCTGCCTAGAGCCTCCATTTGTTTGCGCCGGTCTTTGCGCCTGAATTTGGTTTTGCGTATCGGATTCAGATCGAGCGCTATCATATTGATTACCACCGCTACTTTCGTCACCAACCAAATCAGTAATTGTGTCAGCCAACTCCTCCGCATCTGCGTTAATAATTGACAAAAATTGAAACCTGCGGCCTTCCCCGCCTACATTACGGTCAAGTTTACGTATCCACTTTTCGGCTTGAGCAATTCTGTGAGCCCGCTTGGCAATTACCAAAACGGATCCAAGCCGAGGCATTGGGATAAATTCCACTTGAGAACCTATAGGGCCATTTGCACCGCCAAATATTTTATCAAGTTCTTCAATCAGCGTTTCCGGTGGCGCATAACGTGTTTCAAACACCCCAAACGACATTTGCGCCAACCAATCCACATCAAACATTTCCATTGTATCCAAGAGTACATTGATTTGAGCAGGTTCACCGGACAGGATAAGAACTTCTCGTTTGCTATCTGCTTTTATGCTGCTGCCCTGTGGGGTGAATGGTTGCAATACGCGCGCCATTTCTGACGCCGATATATATTCCAAAGGCGCAATCACCATGCCCCCTCTTACGCCATTACCGACCAAACCCGGAGCCCGGGCAAACCGTTTTGCTTGTGATGATGGGATGACAGTGAATGTATTGGGCGCAGTTTCAATAAGTGAGACATTAACCAGACGTAAGGCTTGTTCTAAAAGCGCAGGAATATCGGATTTCTTCACGGATTTAGCTGTACGCAAAGTCACTTCACCTTTAACGGCAGGGTCAATAATGAAATCAGCTCCCAGTATATTACCAAGAACCGCATTGATGATTTGCTCCACAGGAGCCTTATCAAAGGCGAGTTCAACACGCCCCGACCTTTGGGTCACAAAGTCCGTTTGCGCCGTTCCGGCTTTCACATATTGGCCAGCGCCCAACTGAACATCCTGCATAACTGATGGGACAGTTTTTCTAGTGGTTTTCTGGGTTAGTGTTCTTTTCGTCGCTTCTGTATCAATTTCCGTGTCTGGATGCAATACACCGTCAAGCACATTATCACCGATTGTACGTTTGGGCAAAGTCTGACCATCCATTGTCTGACAAGCCGTCACCGCAAAGACGGCTATACCGCACAGCAATGTGTTCAATATACGTGTGTTATTTTGCGAACTTTTCAAACCTAATCCCATATACATCTACAAAACCGCACCTTAACGCGCTTCTCCCCCTTGAAACAACTTTAAACTTTCAGTTTTACCTTCCGAAGACAATTTCGCCTCAGTACCAGACATAGCATCCAGTGTCCAATTTCCCAATTGCATACCTTGGCGCCCAGAAACAAGATCGCCTGTATCAATATTTTTAAACCAACCCGTTGTCTTGCTGCTAACACGACTAATCCCGATAAGTTGATAATCAAATGGTGACCATTCTTTGACAATTACTATGTCTGTTTCGTTCCCAGCCCCGACATCATGTGCAATTTTTGAGACAAATAAAGGACGCGATTGATAACGCTGCAACAAGAGCGATGCATCAATGGCAGGTATAGAGGTAACAGTTTGAGGACTTATCTCTACATTCAACGGGGTAACGATTACTTGTTTATGGGGAAGTGTTTTAGCCGCTAAACCGAGCAGTAAACTCACAACAATAAAGCCAAATATTTTTGTCGTTATTTTCATTACCGTCTCCCCTTACTGTCCAAAGACGGGTCTTGCCAGAGTGCGGAACATTGCATGCGAATATCAAGTAGGCTGGCTGTGCCCTGTCTACGCCGAATGAGAAGACTGTCTATTTTTAGGTTTTGTTTGGGCGCAGCACTATTCGCCAAGAATTCGCCCAAGCCCACTTCACTCACACTCCAACGAACATTAACTGAAACCGGGCTAAGGGATAGTGACGCATCCGCCCTAATATCATTCCTTATTTTGACTTGAGAGCTGGTTTCTACAGTACCGCCAACCACCGTAATCAACTTACGCAATCGGGTTTGAAGTATAGCATTGGCTTTGGCTATACTCCCGTCTAAAGGTTTAAAGTCCCGTTGTAATGCAGAAAGGTTTTCTTGGCTAATTTGCAAGTCTTGTCTTAAGGTTTGTTGTTGTCGCAATAGTTTTTCTGATTGAAACCGAACATCCTTCAGGTCGGTATATGCATTCAACATTTTTCCGCCCATTAAAATAAATGGGAGTAACAATAGGAGCGCTAAGACGAGGCCTACTCCTTGAACAAGTCGGTTAGTGTTTTGGCTGGTTTTGCTCATGGTTTTTCCCTCGCCAAATTGTCAGCGAGGATAATCGTCAGGGTAAACCTCTGCAATCCACTGGAACGATCTGCGGATACTGCACCCAATTGCACTTGTCCAATAAATGGCTTGGCTTCCATTTGCACAGCAAGCTTGGACGGATTATCAGACGTCCCGCTTATCTTTATTTGGTTTGCAGATAAGTTTATTTCACGTATCCAACCGCCGTCCGGCATGGTTTGTGCCGTGATGGCAAGGATATCTAACAAATTTACTCGGTGCGAACTTGATTGATAACTTTCCATCAATATTGAGCGGGCTTTATTTTTCTTCAATTCTATACGCATATTCTGGATGTCTAATCGGATAGTGCGAGTTTGTTCTTGCCAATGGTTCGCAATTCTTACAGGTCGGCTGGCCCACTGCGCCATACCCCACAACAAACCAATATAGCAGGCCATAAATGCCAATATACCTAACAGAGTTTGCTTACGTTTGGTTTGACGACTAAGGGTACTGATAAACTGGTATACATCGCCGCTACGCCCGATGGTTTTTAACGAACTGTGCTGTGTTTGTAATCTATCCCAATTTTCCAAATCTGTTTTGCGGACAATCCCGAGCGTATATTGTTTCTTCGTATTCACTATTTGGGCACCAACATTTTCGGTGTTATCAACGCCGTTATCTAGCGAAGTATGGGGACCAACAATATCCCATTCAATTTGATCTTCATGGAGCGGCGACAGCCTTGTTATCATTAAATTTGCGGCGCGCTTTGCACTTGCACGGGTTGTTACATTCAAAGTCAATTTCTGTTCAAGCAAATCGATTGGCGGCTCAGCATAAATTATGCCTATAGCATTGGCGCTGTTCCATCCGAATGCCTTCGAAAGAGATTTCCCAAACCTAGCAACAATATCTAAGCCGTCACCAAGTAATGTTCCATTACTTATATATCGTTCCAAGTTTTTTTCTACCAACTCATTAGTTATCGACATTGAAGCCCCACAATATCAAATCGGCAGGCGGGGTCGGCATCTACCTTTAACGCTACAGATATGATGGGGTTCCACTCACTGACCAAGCTATCTTCTAATTGCTCCAATATCAAGGTGTGATAATCATAAGGGGTGTTCCGGGTCACACCCAATTTTCTGCGCTGACCAATCGCTCTAAAGCGCAATTCTGTTTTAGACGCTATTATTTGCGTTTTCTCACCGCTTTCACTTATGGCATAAAGACCCCAAATATCAGCTTGCTTTTCTTCAATGGCTAACTTGCAAAAATACGGCCCGTTCACAGGAATTTCGGTTAGTTTCTTTTCTTTGACTTTACCGTCCGCGAGCCAATACCGGCCTGACACTTCTGCCATAACTTGTTTGAGCTTGGATTGTTTGCGTAAATCAGATGAACTGCTATCAAGTCGCTCGTAAGATTTAAACGCCGTCCCCATAGTCGTACTCATTGTTCCTGCCGTTGCCCCCAAGATCATGAGCGCCACAAGCACCTCTGTTAATGTAAACCCGGCGCTCATACTAACGCCCCGACCATTTCATACTGGTGAGTTTTAACTTACGAGTTTCCGTTTTCCACACTTCGACACTGACTGTTTTTAGGCTTGGTTGTTCCGAGCTTTGTGATTGACGGTTTTTATCCGGAACAACGACAACACGCCAATTGAGCTTGGTTTTTTTGTCAACGCCCTCCCCACCTTCTTTATCATACAAATCCCGTTCAATTGCATCTTCCATAAGTGAGAGTGCAAAGACCGTTTGCGTATGACTTACCTTTGAATTATGCATTCTGCTTGCTGCAAATTGTATGGTTTGTAAAAAGCCGATAGCCGCAATCGCCAATACTACCATGGCCACAAGAATTTCGCTGAGAATAAAGCCATTTTCCTGATTCCCGGCTTTTTTATAATAATCTGGTTTATTGCTCCACATAAGCACTTACAATTTCTGCCGTCCCGAATACAGGGTTAATCTGAATAGATTTGACACGTTTACCGCGCTCAACGCGTAATGACAAGCCGGATAACCTCCCACTTGCATCTGCCGTAATAATGCTGTCCTCGTTGCCATATTCTTCACCATCCACACTGCGAATACGAACTGCATTCCCCAAGCTGCGACGCCGTATTATTTGCTCTGCAACCAGCAGTATATAGCCTCGCCCATTTTTCTCAATGCGTAATTCGCCCATACTCCCCGAAGTCAAGCTACGGACGCGTAGGGTTTGCAAATCTGCTTGTAGTGTTTGGGCCGCACTATTTACCGCCATGCCGGGTAATAACTTTTGTAGAGCCACCGGCCCGATAGCGGTCATCAAGGTTAACAACATAAGAACCACAAGTAATTCGGTCAAAGTATATCCAGCCTGTTTGCTTAGCATCATACATCAATCTCGGTTAAACTCGCCAAGCCCAAGAATAACGCCCCGACAACCAGCGCAACAATAATACCCAATATTATTGTAATTGCTGGTGTAAGCGCGGCCATCAACCGCTCCATACGAGTACGGGCAGAGCGTTCCAAAATGCCTGCTGCGTCGGTCAGCGCCGGACCTAGCTTACCTGAGCGTTCACCAATCACCGCCATTCGTACCAACAGCTCCGGGGCTTCTGAAAGTTTTCCCAATAATTTTGATAGATTTTCACCGCCGCGAAGTGGAGATGTCAGACTTTCAAATTTCTCACTTAACACCAGATTAGCCACAGCCCCGGCGGCAACAGAATTAGCGGCGGGTAACGGCACACCCGAATTGACCAACAGGCCTAGCGTGCGGGCATAGGCGGCAAACCCAGCCAATTTAGGGGCACCCATACCAAGCCGACCTAACAAGATACTGTCAAAAAAATGTTTTATTTTCTGTCTCAGCCCTGGCCGCACACGCATACCAATCAGCAACATAACCAAGCCCAAAGCCAGCCACGGCCCCCAATTTTCGCAAAAATCACCAAAGCCTAGTAAGACTTTGGTCATAGCCGGTAGCCTATCACCTACATCCTCAAATAATGGCCGGAGACGCGGCAACACCATCGTAAAAAATATGAGCAAAGTCAGCGAAATCATAAACATAATAATTGCCGGATAGATCAAAGCCGAACCCAGTTTTTCTTTAAACTCGGCACTGGCACCAAAACTGCCCGACGCATCCTGCAGCACTTTTTCCAAATGCCCGGTGGTTTCTCCAGCCTGTACCAGCCCAGCCAATGCCAATGCCGGACCGGAAGTTTCTTTGACTAATACACTGTGTAAACTGCCGCCTTTTTGCACTTGCTCTGCGCACTTTTCTGCCAAAGCGCGAGCAGGTTTGGAGCCCGCCGAAACCGCAGTCATTTGCAAAGCCTGATGCAAAGAAAACCCCGAACTGAGCAACCGTGATAAATCCCCCGAAAACTCCGCCGCATCCTTAACGCTGAACTCCTTGGGTGCAGGTTTAAACCAGTTTTGAAATTCAGACTTATCTCCAACCGCATGTAACCGCAAAGGCGTCTGCCCCCGCGAAAGCAAAACCTCCAGCGCCCCAGATTTGCTGGCAGCTTCAACAATACCGGATTGTGCCCGCCCGTCCGCGCCCTGTACCTTGTAGCTAAACTTGGTCATTAGTTCTGCCCTGTAGCAATATAAACATCATCAAGATTGACCAGTCCGGCTTTTGCTTTGGCTTCTCCGTCTTGCCGTAGAGATACCATGCCTTGTTTGCTCGCGAGTTTGACAATTTCATCTTCGGGAGCACCTGATCTGATGGCTTTGGTTATCTCTGGTGTACAGAGAAAACTTTCAGCAATAACAGTGCGGCCTGTTCCGCTTTTCTTGCGCACAAGTCTTTGTGCCGTGACACCGCTTAGTGTTGCCGCGATGAGGTAGTCTTCAACCCCCATGTCCTTGAGCCGTGCAATGGACGAGACGGCATCATTGGTATGCAGAGTGGATAATACCAAATGCCCGGTTAGCGCCGCCTGCACAGCGATACGCGCAGTTTCTCCGTCGCGTATTTCGCCGACCATTAGTATATCCGGGTCTTGACGTAGGAATGAGCGTAAAGTCGTGGCAAAGGTAACACCCGCCGCTTCGTTGACCTGCACCTGATTTACATCTTCAAAGAAATACTCGATCGGGTCTTCCACCGTTAGTATCTTGCGTTGGGTCTGCCGTAGTTTATTCAGTGCTGCATAGAGCGTAGTTGTCTTACCAGAACCCGTCGGCCCGGTGACCAGAAAAATGCCCTTGGGAGTTATTAATACGGTCTCTATCAATTCCCGGTCATAATCAGAAAATCCGAGTTTGCTTAAATACAGCATAGAGGCAGCGCGGTCCAATATCCGTATAGCCATACTCTCTCCGTAAGCCGTTGGCACTGTAGAGACCCGTAGGTCGATTGGACGACCACGCACGGCAACAGATGTCCGGCCATCTTGCGGGCGGCGCCTATCAGCCACATCCATATCGCAGAGCACCTTAACCCGCGAGACCAACAACGCGGCAAGTTCAGGTGCTTCGTCTGGCAAAGCTTGCAATGCCCCGTCTATGCGAACACGGATGCGGGTAATGTTTGGAGCAGGCTCCACATGTATATCAGTAGCTCCCTTATCCACAGCATCCGTCAACAACCGATCAACCATACGCACAATAGGTGCTTCATTGGATAAATCCTTCAATCGCTGCGTATCATCGGCCCAACCCGCTCCCGTCAACGCTGCTTCGGTTTCATCGATATCATCCTGTCGTCCATACAACTGGTCAAAGGCCGCCCGCCAATCCGTGAGCGTCATGATTGACGGTGATACTTTAACCTTACAAGCAAACTCCAAAGCCGTGATGGCATCCAGATCAAATGGATCAATTATCGCGACATCAAGCACACTCTCATTCTGCGACAAAGGTAAAACTCTGTGAGAACGCAAATACTCTGTGCTGATAGTGTCCTCCAAAATAGAGTTATCAGAGATTTGCGTAACATCCGTTTTTAGTAAACCTGTAACTTCGCAAAACGCATCAACAACAACCGCATCAGACGCTAACCCCAATTCAGCGATAACAACAGGAATTGCCTCCCCGGTCTTGGCAACCAACCGCTCCGCCCGCACCCGCGCCCGCTCATCAATACCAGCCCGGGATAAAACATCCCAAAATTGTTCAAATTTTTTAATTTCATCGGACATGATTCACGTTATAGCACATCCATGTATTTTGGCGATTGAATTCTTTCTTTGTTTAAATCCCCACATCATGAACGCCTCCTTCGAAAGTGCGGGGATGGGCGGGCGGCCCTGATAGCAGGGCGCGGTCACGGCGCAAGGGCTTTGGCTTTATATGCATATAATTTGTCTTGGTCTGCCTACCAAAACCCTTGCCCCGCACCCTTGTGCGCCCTGCTGGCGGGCCTCTTAGCCGCCCATCCCCGCCCTTCCGGCGGAGGCTGGTGCGGAGAAAAAAGAGGAGACTGCCCCATGACCGAACCTAGAACCGCAACACCGAGCCAAGCCCAACCTACAGGGAATTTAACCGCACCTTTCGTGCTAGACCCCGACACCCCTAGAATCTATGTGGCTTGCCTTGCCGCCTACAATAACGGCCACTTGCACGGCTCTTGGATAGACGTTGAGGACGAGGACAGTATTCAGGACGCAGTTCGCGCCATCCTTAAATCATCCCCCATCCCCGATGCCGAGGAATGGGCAATTCACGATTACGAGAATTTCGATGGTGTAACCATAAACGAATATGACAGCTTTGCCCGTGTGGTTGAGATTGCCGAGTTTTTGGAAAACTGTTCAGGCTTTGGCGGCAAGTTACTGGAAAACTATGGCGGCGATATTGCACCCAAAGGGCATGTCAAGGACGCAGAATCCGCCCTTGAGCGCTATAACGGCGAGTATGAAAGCTTAGCAGACTTTGCCGAGGAACTCACCGAGTCCACCACCGAGATTCCCAAAACCCTAAAATACTATATCGACTATAAATCTATGGCGCGTGACATGGAATTAAGCGGCGACATATTCTCTATAGAGACAGGCTATAAAGAAATTCACGTTTTCTGGAATAGCTAAGATGGAAGCGCGAGAACCAGAATTTAGCGAGCAGTTTTTGCCATATGTCTGCCTTGGCGATAGCATAAGCGTGGACGTTGGCGATTATACCGTTACCGCAAGAATTGCCCACGACGAAAGCCCCGATAAACCCGACGAACGCCAAGACGGATTTTGGCCGAGCCTAGACCCGAATGCCGCAGGATTTATTGGCGCGGGAAATGGATGGCGCAAGCGGTGCGAGGAACAACAGGCCAAGGCCGAGTCCGTCATGGCGGCATGGCTAAATGACGAATGGTTTTATTGCGGCATTATCCTGTCAGTCACCATAGACGACACCGAACTCACAGACCACGCCGCAAGCCTTTGGGGAATTGAAGCCAATTACCCCGATAGTGATAATGCCTATTTATCCCAAGTCGCAAATGAATTGCTATCCGAAGCACTGGACGCGGCAAAGCTAGCACGGGAACGGCTGTGCGCGAGTGTTTGCGAAAGCGCGGCATGAGTGCCAAACCCATATGCGAGCAGACGGAAGTCGGAGTGCAGACCCTGATTAACGGTGTGCGCCCCGTCACTCTTGGCGAGAAACTTACCGCCCGAACATGCCACCCTATGACACCAAAGCGGAACCCGAATGCACAGCAAAAACCGTGCGACATCGGCATGTTTGACGAAGTCGGACGCGCCCAAATCGACCTAATAGATTTTATCAATTCACCCCAAACCCTACCCAAAACCAAAACGGCAAAATAGGAGACTACGCCATGACTAAACCACTCGACTTGAAACATATCGCATTTGACGATTTGCATATATCTACACTGAATATGCGCCATAAGGCCAAGGGCAATAAACCGCCCGATATATCGGACATATTGCCGAGCGTAAAACAGCGCGGTATTCGTCAGCCGCTCTTGGTACGGCCAGAGCCGACCAAGGATAATAAAAACGCTTACGGCATTATCGCAGGGCGCAGACGCTATTTTTGCCTGAAAGCCATTGCAGATGATGGCGATAAGATTGCGCCCGTGCCGTGCTGTATTATGGACGCGGACGACGATGCGGAGGGACTAGAAGCCAGTATCTTAGAAAATATCGCCCGCCTTGCGCCCACAGAAATGGAGCAATACGAAGCCTTTAAGACACTCGCGGACAAAGGCGAGAGCATTGCCGAGATCGCCGCCGTGTTTGGCATTACGGAACGTGCCGTAAAACAGCGGCTTGCGCTTGGCGCGTTACTGCCGCAACTGCGTAAATTATACACGGACGAAGAGATTAACCCCGCCACCATCCGCGCCCTGACAATGGCGAGCAAGAAACAACAAACGGCATGGCTCAAAATTTTCAAATCTGACGACTATGCGCCCCAAGGTGACCAGTTAAAGGCTTGGCTATCAGGCGGCGGTCTTATCACCACTGATAAAGCCTTATTCCCTATGGAGGAGTATAAGGGCACTATCATCACAGACCTATTCGGGGAACACGGGCAATTCGCCGACCCCGAACTATTCTGGTCATGCCAGAATACGATTGTCGCAATGGAAGCGGAGCAATACGAGAAAGACGGTTGGAAAAACGTGTTTATCGGTGATGTAGGGCAAACATTCTATGGATGGGAGCATGTAGAGCGCAGTAAGGAACAAGGCGGCAATGTCTATATCGAAGTTAAGAACGATGGACAGGTCATATTCCATGAGGGCTTTATGCCAGAAGCCGAAGCGCGGCGGCTAGACCGCCAGACGCAAAATGGAGATAGCAAGCCCGACACCAAACCGCGCCCTGAAATGTCAGGCCCGATGGCGGAGTATATGAATTTGCACCGCCATTCCATTGCACGGGCGGCGCTGATTAAGCACCCCAAGATGGCTTTGCGCTTGACCGTTGCTCATATGATTACGGGTTCACGCCATTGGAAAGTTACTAAGGATGAACAATGCACAAGAAAGGAAGCCACGCAGTTAAGTGTTGAAAACTCCAAGGCCGAGCAGGAACTTGCCGCAGAGCGCAAAGTCATTGCAGGGTTATTGGGACTAAAGAAAGATGATACCCAAATCTATCACCGCTATGAAAGCATGTTCAGCTTGAACACCGTATTCGCTACATTGCTCGACTTAGATGACAAATCGGTCTTGCGGATAATGACGTTTTGTATGGCCGAAACCCTCTCGACCAATAGCGGAGCCGTAGAAGCCGTTGGCGTTCTAACGGGCGCGGATTTTGGAAGTTATTGGCAACCTGATGAAGCGTTCTTTGACATCTTGCGCGACAAGGGCGTGGTCAATCAAATGGTCGCTGACATAGCAGGAAAACCAACCGCCCAAGGGTGCATCACCGACACGGCCAAGAGCCAAAAGCAAATCATCAAGAACCGCATGGCAGGTCACGGCGTTGATAAAGCAAGCCCAGATTGGCTCCCAAGATGGGCAGCATTTCCTGCCATCCATTACCGCGAAGCAAGCGGTTGCCCACCCGCACAGAACTGGAAACGCATCGCGAAACTATTCGCCAAGCGCAAACCCACACCGAGAAAACAGGCGGCCTAGTCTCCCCCGATACACCGTCTGTAAAGCGGCTCGCGCTCCCAAAAGGGGCGCGAGCCGTATTTGTATGGCAAGCGTTTGGTGCACAAGCTTAAGCAAAAATCATACATTCTCGAAATCAATGGGAAAAACATCCGATTTCTAAGGTTCAGCATACACAATTTTACACTTTGATATTAACGCTTTTCGCCAACAGAACTCGGAAATATTTTTAGAGACAATTGGTCCAAGCTATCCGTAATGCTTTTCGCTCATAGTCCTTAAAGGTTGCCCTAAAACGGTGAAAACCATCCGCGTTGGACCAATACACAAGTGAGGAAACGTCCTTAGCGTTCAACAAGAGATTGGCTTCTCTTTGGTTTATTTTTAATCTGTAATATCGAAATTTCTTATCATTGTAAAACTCCACTCGCGCTTTTGGGATTTCAACTTTAACCCCATTAATTTCTATATCGGCACCACCACCTGCCCAGCCATCTATAAGACCGGAATTTAGATGTAAGGCCTCTATATCCCATTCAGCATTTGAATAAACCGAAACCATAGTCAGCAATCTTGCACCGTCAGTTTTTCGGCAGTGAAATATGACTTTCTCAATAGGAGTTGAGGCCTCCTGATCTGATGCGAGCATTACAGCTCCGGATCCAACAGGTTCAAGCGACCAAGAAGATAGCCCTGTTCGTGATATGATATTATATTCTTCTAAAACCTCTTTAGTGGGGTAGATAATTGCATCTGATGATGTGTTTTTAATGAAGGATAAAATGCGCGGATCGACTCCCATTTCTACTATGTATTCAATTAGTAGCCCAGATATATACTGCGATAAAGATATTGAAAGCTTTTCTACGTCATCAATTTTATCAATATTTAGAATCTTACTCAAAGATGACCCTGAACTATATTTGTGGAAACCCAATTTACCAAATTGCCTATCTGTACCACCCATAAATGCATAGGCGCATGAGCTGGAACACTCTCCAATTTCTATGTCAGAATATCGCCCTCCATACTCGGGCTCCGGGTAGACAACCGTTTTTCCGACCTGCGTCGCAATGCCATGCTTTCTAATTATTCGGCCTAACTCCAATCCGGCATTTAAGTTTCCACCGGGACTATGGAAAGAAACAAAGGCACCAACATGCTTTTCAGATTCAATATATTTTAGAAAGTCGGCTGGGGTTTCTTCAGTAATAACTCCCTCGGCCGCTGTCCAAGAGCAAACACTGCAATTTCCACCAGTGCCAGCATGCCAAAATTTCATTTTTTCTTGTGGGTTATTTTCGGCACCAAAAGCTTTAATAGGTGCAACCAGCATCCAAGCTATTAAAGTAATTATGGCAACTGCGACCCATTTGTCATTAATGTTTTTCAATAACATATTCATACTATTCCTTGGTACGTTCGGATGATTTTCGGGTAGGCGACGTCTGGTGTCAAGCACTTATGGGCTGTGAGGTCGCTTGAGGTCGTACCCCAAGGGCAGCCCCTAAAAGTCCATCTATTTTCCAATCTCGGCCTTGGCTTCACGACCGCCACATTCCACTCATGTAGGTAGACACTCTCATATTTGAGGGAACACCATAGACGTTCAATAAAGATGTTGTACCCAAATAGGGTGATTCTTTGGAAGTCTTTATTATCACTGCTTGGGGGTGTGGGTTCAACGGGTCGTCGCAACACATTGGCTGAACCGCTCAGCCGATGTTTTATAAGCGGGCTTGCCCTCGCACACACGAAACCCCTTCGTTTGTTAGGCCAATAGGGGCTGTCGATTGGGTGGTTTGCTATCCTGCTGAATTACAAAGCAAGGCAAAGTTCTTTTAGCTTACCATTAGCTCGACCGCGATTATCATACACCTTGCTGCGGTTCATTCATCAGGTGGGCGTGCATGAGCGAGACATTTAGGCTTGGCAGACATCTTATCAATCAGGTTGCAGCCGCTACCAGTATCAGCAGCCATCAGTGGTAAACGCTGTAAAATTCGGGAAATTTATCAACCATTTCATTATCATTCGTGGCGACACTGAAACAGAACTCTACACCAAGAAACCCAGTTCTTAAAAATTACCATCTTCACATTGTCATACACAACCGTGCGCTCGCGCAATTTTCTAGCCCCCAAGTAAGAACCAAACGAAGTGACGAAAGCCTTGTCTTCCTGCTGTCTGGGTGGTGACCTAGCCCATGCCAAAAGCCTGCATAAGGACAATTCTAAACTATTTTCCTCTGGGCTACGCCCATTCATCGCGAAATGCGCTACGCGCCAAAATAGTTTGAAACTGACCTGCTCCACTTTGTTACGCCCACATTTTTAGTAAGAATTTTTGAAGGGGGTATGCAGTTTTTGTCACAGGCCTCTTCGGTCCCCGTCAGCAGGGAGACAGGCTCCCGTAAATTAGCTGGCATTAAATGGAGACTAAAAAATGGCACAAGCACTAGGATATGTAAGCCAAAGCAAAGACGGTAATTTTGAAGGAACTCTGGGCTTAATAAGCTCTGGGGGCCTGAAATCCCGCATCAGCATCGTCGCGAACGACAACAAAACGGCGGATAAACAACCAGACTTTCGGGTGTTTACCAATGACGGCGCAGAGATTGGTGGCGGCTGGAACCGGGTCGGCAAGACCTCTGGCAAGCCTTATATCTCGCTCACGCTCGCCCATCCGATGATTGGCCCGCGTAAGGTCTATGCCAATCTCGGCAGAGCTAACGATAAGCCAAAAGGCGACTACGCCATCCTCTGGAACCCAGTCGGATAAATAAGCCGCCCAGACGACAGCCCCCATCGGCCTTACAACCGATGGGGGTTTTCTTATGTTTTTTACAATTTTTAAGCGTTTTTGCTCTAAAAGAGGCAAAAAATGACTGGGGAATAGGCTTATCACTACACCAAATGGGAGAAACATTGCCGCGCCTGCGGAGAGACTTCTTATGCCAAGCGCGGCATGGGCATGGGATATGTTGCGCGAAAATATGGACTACCGCCACGACTGCATTGACGGCCTAAAATACAGTCCAAAAATGGTTGAACTAGAAAGTGGTTGCCGCCTACTTATTGGTAATAGGCGGTATGAAAAAGCTCGAAAATGGGGCTTATTATTCTTTGTTGATCCCGACTTGAACGCGATGGAAGCAGATGTCTTTTGGAAGCCCTCATACTATCCAGCTACCGTTCATGTTCGCCTTGGACGGCCACAAGATGACACACAGACAGATAACCGTAATTTTGGGCGGACGTCAGATACGGTTATGCTGCAAGAGTTTTGTTGTCGTAAGACACTGTTTGAAAGCATAAATGGGAGCCGACATATTGTGCTAAAAAGTAGGCGTTACTGGTTTCAACTGTATTGTGATAGCCCGCACCCAATCGACGATAAAGCATTGGTAGAGTTCCGTGTAGATGGCGGATTGCACTCAAATAAGCGAATGAAATCCATCCATCAAATTATTGCTTTGCACCGCTCACGCGGCGGTAAATTAAGTCAAATTGGCTATCGTAGGAATACGGAACGATTGCAAAAATATCTTATTGCATTGCGCGCTAAAAGAGATGGCGGTGATTACCGCGATATAGCCATTGCCCTCATGGGCGAAGAATATGTGAATATGGAATGGGGAGATGGCCACTCTGCGCTTAAGCAACAGGTACGAAGAATATATAAAAACGCCGAAGAATATCGCAATGGAAAGTACCTTTCCCTGCTCGAATAACTCTTCCCCTTTCAGGCGAGTAGCTGGTGTATCGGTTTTTCGAAATCGAAAAAACGACACTCCCCAAGCGTCCCTAAACGTGCCTTAATTATCCCGATAGTTCCGCAAATGTTTGTTTAGCTATCGGATAATTATGGAGTTTGCCATGAAGAAACCAGAAAGAAGCCCGTTCTACACGACCAAGGAAGCCGCGCGTTTATTGCGTGTGCAGCCTAAAACTTTGACCAATATGCGCTGGAAAGGTGATGGCCCAGAATACCGTAAGCACGGCGGATTGATCTTATACCATGTTCGCGATTTGCTCAGATGGTCTAAGAATTCTGATTACTGCGAGAAACAAGTTAAGGCCAAAACCTATGTCTGATTTAACATTGGTACAAGGCAAGTTCGTCAAGGCGCATTGCAATCACCGTATCCGGTTTGGCATACCAACATATCAAGTTAGACTTGACCGGGCGCGGACGCTGTATGCGTTCAGCCCACAGCAAATTTTTGGTTATATACGCTGGCAGGCCAACAGTTTTGGCACAACGGATTGGCGGCTTTATGTTTGCAAAACATGTGCGGCAGGCAAGATAACCCGCATTACAGGTATAAGCCCCGGCGCTGATATTCTCCTCAATGTTCACGGCACAGAAGCCATGAAATATATTCTCAGACAGCTTGATAGCCTTGAGAAACAGGTCGGTTGTGCTTTGGAAAATGTCCCAGAAAGTCATTGGCGGCAAATGCAATTAGCCGTCCGCATAGCCCGTCCAATCCGGAAATTCTCTAAAATACTGGAGGTGTAAATGCTTAAAAACACTTTAATCGCCGTTGGTATTACGATGTTAATCGTTGCTACAACAACGGAAATATCTTTCCCACCAAGACCAAAACTTCTTTATAATCCAAGCGCAAGTGCGCCTATCGGATGGTATAAATTAGCGGATAGAACGCCGCCTAAAGTCGGTGACCAAGTGGCCGCTTACGCGCCAAACTGGGCACGGAAACTCGCGGATGAACGCCGCTATCTACCCTATGAATACCCCATGATTAAAACCATTTGGGCAAGTTCTGGCACTCAAATATGTGTCAATAATAACCGGGTTAGCGTCCCAAACTATCCTGTTATCATTAGCCTGTCGCAGGATAGTTTGGGGCGCGACATGCCAAAATTATCGGGCTGCTTTACACTGAAAATGGATGAGTACTTTCTCGTTTCACCCGATGTGCAGGACGGATATGACAGCCGTTATTTTGGTGCCGTACGTGGCCAAAATATTTTGGGAAAAGTTAAATATCTTGGAAATCGCAAAATTACACATTCGCGGGAATAGGAGAAATTATGGGTGGTTTTAAGGGGATATGTGTACGGCAAGATAAAGGACTGGGCCCAAACGGGCTTAAGTCATTGTCTGCACATCGTTTTTTAGAGTCCACACTCCATTTTGGAGAGTCCACACTTTTGGCGCTATGCCCCATGCTACAAGGGAAAAAAGAGAGTCCACGTCCCGCTAGTTCCCGCTATGTCCCGGAAAAACTACTATGAGCGGCAAGGGTGAAAACATATTTGAGATTAAAATTGGGCGTATTTATTCGCCGAGTGGCTCTCGTAGAATGATAAGTTTTGCCGGACGGGTAAAGAGAGCGGCAGGCGCTGCTTCTTTGCCAAAGAATGGACTGCGTTTGAACGGGAATAGCAGCGCCGTTCGGGAGCAGTTTTTCTCGCGGCGGGTTATCGTAAAAGTGAACCTTGTTAAAATGGGCGGACAAGGCGCACAGACGCAATCCCTTCACTTGGATTATATCGCTCGTGACAACGCCGCCCCGGATAATGAACGCGGCAGTATCTACGACAAACATAATGACATTGCTGATGCAGATGAGTTTCAAAAACGAGGAAAAAATGATCGTCACCAATTTAGAATTATTGTTTCTGCCGAAGACGGCAAAGAGATAACTGATTTACGTTCATTCACGCGGGACATTATGGCGCAGATGGAAGAAGATTTAGGCACACGCCTCGATTGGGTGGCGGCTAATCATTATGACACCGCAACGCCGCACACGCACATAGTCATTGGTGGTAAAAATGATGATGGTAAAAATCTCGTTATTCCTCGCCAATATATTTCATACGGGATGCGGGAGCGGGCGGAAGAAATGGTGACGTTAGAACTTGGCCCCATCAATCAATATGAAGCGGGCGTGAAACTTGCTAACGAAGTGACCAAAGAGAGATTTACGCAGCTTGATAGGGCCTTACTTCGCATGGCAGACGCCAATGTTGTAGATATATCAACGCCGCCAAAACGAGCTACGGAATGGACACGCCGCCTAGATATTGCGCGTCTTAAAACCCTAAGCCGTATGGGGCTAGCTTATCAGGAAAAACGAGGCGTATGGCATCTTGATATAAAAATGGAAAATACACTGCGCAGTATGGGAGAGCGAGGTGACATTTTAAAAGCCTATCATCACGCATTGGAAGATTTAAAACTAAATCGCCGCGATAAATTCGATGTGGTTTATGATCCTCATGACGTGCGAGCAAAACCTTTAACGGGAAAAATTCTTGCAGTGGGTTCCTTAGACGATATAAATGACAATGCTTATCTCATTATTGATACCACCGAGGGTGAAGCCATTTATGTCAAAGCAGGCCGCCGAGAGAACATTGAAGATGTAAAAATAGGCATGGTTGTTACTGTTAGCCCCGCTGATATTGAACCAAAGCAATCTGACTTGACGATTGATAAGCTAGCCGCAAAACGAAATGGCGACTACAGCCCGGCGGTACACCAAGCGTCTGACCAAGGCGCACGGCCAGAGTATATTCAAGCGCATATCCGTAGGCTGGAAGCATTGCGCCGCGCAGGACATGTAACCCGAAACAAAGACGGCTCATGGAAAATACCCCATGATTATTTGGATAGGGCTAAGTCTTATGAAAAGTTCAGAAGCAGAGCAAAGCCTGTCGATGTAAATGTACAGTCGCGATTGCGACTCAAAGAGCTACAAACAACGATGGGGCGCACATGGCTTGATGTAGAAATAATGGCTGATAATGCGCCAGTAAACGATGGGTTTGGCAGTGATGTTCAGGCCGCAAAATCTGCACGCACCCAATACTTGGTTCAGCAAGGTATTTTAGAAAATGAAAACACGCCATTAGGTGCAAAACATTTAGACGAACTCGAACGGCGCGACCTAGCATGTGCGGCGAAGAAACTCTCGGCCACATTGGGCAAAGCATATTTGGGTATGGAGGGCGCAGCCAGAATAAACGGCACTTACAGAGAAGCCATCACCCGCCCAAGCGGAAAATACGCGATCATAGAACGCGCCAAAGATTTTTCTCTAGTGCCTTGGCGGGATGTACTTGAGCGTAATCGAGGCAAAGCTGTGTCAGGTATCATGCGGGGGAATTCGATTTCATGGACACTGAATAAGGGGCGAGAGATTTCTTAGTTGGCTTCGGGGTAAAAGGAATTGTTAGGATTTCCAGTGATGAACATAGCTAGTGTAATTTGCTGATATTTTTGCTATGAGGGTAAACCTTAAAATCAATTTGATTGACTAACAGCCATCGCGTTGACTAAAGATGACAAAGTAACTGAAAACCAAGTTGATATGAACCAATGACCTCCGATCCAATCAAAATTCCGAAGAAGCACGCAAAACGATCATCCAGTGCCCAAGCGGGCCAAGACGTTCTGCGAGATCTTCGTACAAACGAAGTCTTCGTTGCAATTGTCGGGCCCGCTGGAGCAGGTTCTGGAACCGCAGCTAAGATATTGAAAAATTTTCTCGAAGAAAGTGATTTCGAAGTTGAAATCATTAAAGCGAGTGGTCTTATTCGACGTGCTGCTGAAAATATCGACCAAATGGTTCCAGCTGTGGACGCACGGAAATCGCTCGAAAATATCCAAAAAATGCAAGACCGCGGCGATGAATTGCGGAAAGGGGAGCTGTATAGCTTGCCCGAGGACCATTCCGCTGTTGCCCGACTCATTCTAAGGGAGATTGCTGAACGACGTGCAATGCTTCAAGATAAGTCGTTTTCTGGCGAGCCCGTTGAACCGGACGGAAAACACCGAGCTTATATCATGGACTCTCTTCGCCATCCGGCCGAAGTTGCATTGCTTCGAGAGGTCTACCAAGACGCATTTTCACTTCTTGGGATTGTTTGCGACCCGGTCGAACGCGAGCGCCGTATTCGCGAAAACTTATTTGATAGAGCGAAATGGAGTGACAAATCGGTAAAACAGCAGGTCAAAAATTTTCTTACTCGCGATGAGGATGCGCCGGAAAAGCACGGCCAACATGTTTCTGACACCTTTCATGAGGCAGATTTTTTTGTTGATAACTCTCAGGACGCGGGAGAAGATCTTGCTATAACGGGGATGAACGATCACCTCCGCCGCTTTGTGAACCTAATCACTCAATCCAAGATAATCCGCCCGACTATTGCGGAAACAGGGATGCATCAAGCACGTTCCGCACAAATGAGAAGCGCTTGCCTTTCACGCCAGGTTGGCGCCGCGTTGGTGGATGCAAGAGGAAATATCATTGCAACTGGAGCTAATGATGTTCCCCGAGCAGGTGGGGGATTGTACGGGGAAAGTTTTTCCATTGATATTGAGGGGGATGAACGGTGCGCATTTCGCGAAACTGTTTTCTGCAGCAGCAATCGAGAGCAAAACAACATCATTGAAGAGTTGATAGACGAATTTCCCGATCTGACCACGGATAAGGACAGAGCAGAATTAATAAAAAAGATTCGCAGCACCCGAATTGGGGGGCTAATTGAATTTAGTCGGGCGGTTCATGCTGAAATGGACGCAATTCTATCTGCAGCAATATCAGGAACGTCCCCACGCGCATGTCGAATGTTCGTCACAACCTATCCGTGCCATTATTGCGCTCGCCACATCGTCGCGTCGGGAATTGACGAGGTGCAGTTCATCGAACCATATCCAAAGAGCAAAGCAACCGATCTGCATGCGGACTCCATTACAACTGAGTCGAGCGACTGGGAGCCGCCCTCAAAAGGTAGTACGCATGTAATGTTTCGCCCGTTTGTGGGTGTCGCACCGCGGCTCTATCGAAGGGTTTTCCTGAAAGATAGGAGTTATAAGGACAAAGTCTCTGGAGAGTTGTCAATTGGGGAACCTCAATGGGGGTGTCCGACAGACGTCTACAAAGACGCATACCCTGAATTGGAAGCCAAATTAGCACTGGAGTTTCAAGATGGCTAACCCCAAATTACGACTTGTTTATAGCTCTGTTGCCTCCGACAAAGCAGACCAGAACAGAACAGAATGGGGTTTTGAAAACGCTCGACAACTGTCATTATTCGAGGACTTGGATATCATTCGGATATTCATGGTTCCAATCTCTGATATTTCGGCACATGCTTTCAAAAGGGAGAGGATGCGGCTGGAACCAAAATTGGCAATTGACGCAAGGATGTTTCCTGATTTTTTTTCCGTGTTCACGTCAACTGAGATGGCACTTAAAGCATTCGAATCCGAAGGAATTGAATACTGCAGGGTTTCGCTTAGCACTTCAAAAGAACAAGGTAGAGAATGGTCTAAGTGGTCAGAGCTCAAGAATATTTTGCGAGCGTATTTAGAGAAGCGGACTGGAGCACCAATTTTCGTGCTTACAAGCAATAAAAAAATTGCTCTGTCTCTATCTAAGCAACTTGAAGGATATCTATCTCAGGAAGGCACCAATACGAAATTTGAAAAAATATTAGGGTGAATTAGGCTAATACTTGCATATACTTATTCCTAAGTTATAGGGCACTAGCTGGAATAAACACCTACATGGTCATCACAAACGGTAATGATTACCATTTTAACCTCAGTGTGCGCAGAACATGGCTCTGCAAATTTAAGGGAATGTTGAGGTCCTCCGCAACATTCTGCCAGCCTGAAAAGGCGTCGATTGTTTGTTGTAATATAGTGTTCTCTCGGCCTCGCGGAAGACCTGCATAATCTGCAAGGGCTTTGATGTCGCCGCGTGTGAAGCCGGATGTTTTGCCATTTGTGCTGAGTTGGTGAAACCGGGTGAAGTCACTTCCTTCTGCGTGGCAGAGATCATAGGCTGGCGACAAATCCCAGCGTCCTTTCCTATCCATCATGAATGAGAAATTTTTAACATGATCATCTTGATTGCAGCCAACAAGATTGAAAATGACACGGCGGAATTGTTCCTCAATAGCGGCTTGCGGCATTTTCAATTGTTTCATGAGCATAAAGATTTGCTCATAAGAGTAGAGCCCGCTTTCGTAATAATCATAATGCGCGAGAGCCGCGAGTGTTTGCACAAATTTTTTGGATCCGTCATCGCCCCTATCAAATCGGCGCGTCATGAAATGGTTGCGACCATTTTCAGAAAATATTCGGCACTCCGTCATGTTGATATCGCATTTTTGCGCCATCAGATAATAGCTGTATTCAAGCAGGCCGTATCCCGATGGGTCTGCAACGCCCCAGTCACCGCTAAATTCAACACCGTCAAACTTGATGAGCCAATGCTCAAAGCCAGCAGGCAATTCAAGTTGACCCGAACGCACTTGTTTTGTGGATGGGTTAAATGCGATCACTGCCTTGGCGCGGGCGCCGCCAGCCGATGTGCCGACACTTAAGATATCGAGAAGGGCGCTGTCACTACCATGGGCAGTCAATTTAGCATTGAGCGTTTCCTTACTGGCAAATGCCATAGATGCCAGTTCGGTCAGCTCTTTGATTTCGAGGCTTTTATCTTTTGTTGGCGTGGTAATTGTGGAGGGCTCAAATTCTAATGCGCCCATTCCCCTTTTTCCTGTGTAACACAAACGGTCGACGGCATTAAACTCTTCTGGCTTGCGCCCTGTTTGGGCCAGCCAAACATTGATTAGTTTCTGTCCGTACCTGTCAGGTAGGCTATCGGCGAGGAGGCCTGGCATTCCGTGGAATGAGTGCGGCTCAAGACCTCGAAATTGATAGATGCGCCGTGCCTTTAAAGGCATTATTAATGGCGCGGGCTCTATGCCGTGGGTTACAAAGTCGGGGTCATACTCAAAACGTGCAAACTTCTCAGCCTTGTCCATCGAAACATAGCCGATGGTGGTTCCCCATAATTTTATTGTAGCTGTGGTCATGGTTTTTCGTCGCCCCATATAGAACCAGAAGGCGCGTTATTTCTTTTCTTTCTAGTTTTTCTGTCGGATAAAGCTTCTGCCATTGGCGAGCTATAATTCTTAGGTAAAAGATCATCAATGGCGGTGATCATCTGGAGAGATTTCATAAGCTTCAGCCACGTCTCCATCTGGCTGTCATGGCCCGCTTCTATGCGCCGAAGGGTAGCCACCCCGATTCCGGCTTCGTTGGCCAAACGCAGTTGTGAGTAACCCTGCTGTTTGCGAATCCGGGCAAGCCGTGTGCCCAATTCTTGCAATATTGCGTTATTTGGAGTCAAATGTTCAATTTTCATGCTATCGTTCCTGATATTAAAGTGACCATTATGTCGTATTAACTATCATAAGTGATATTGAATGTACATTAACAAATAGTTTCCTGTAACGATAGAAATGCATTATTAGATATAATAAGTGATAGTATATGGGCGCAATGATGAAAATAATATCATAAATGATATTTAATTATGAGGAAAATACCGAAGTTAGCCTCATTTGGTGCTTCGTTGCAACTTTTATTAATCACTCATAATGGAAATATATAGTTCAGATAATTTGATCGCAGCCACGGTTATTCACTACAGGGTTAGGATTGTGATACTGCGGGCATTGATGTCTTAAATCCTTGGCGAAGTATTTCTGGAAAATAAAATCTCCCGATTTTCCCGCTATATCCCTTGAGGTCCCAGAACGTCCCTATTCTAGCCCTCTTATCCTCCTAGACGAAACGTGAAATTTTGCCCAGCCTAAAGTCCAACTTAGAAATGGACTTGCCTATGTCACCGCAATCAATACTTATCGGACAAATTGTTTTGGTCTTTACGACCATCATTTTGACCACATGGTATGCGACCCAATGGGTGGCTTTGCAGTTTGACTATGATGCTTATCTGGGCGCGCCTTGGTTTACCGTTTCAAATCAAAAAATATACTTTCCTTGGAGATTATTTGAGTGGTGGTATTCATTTGATGCCTATGCGCCGAGCGTATTCTCCAAAGGCGGGCAAATCGCTGCGGGCGGTGGTTTCATCGGAACATTGTTTGCCGTTGCCGGATCTGTCTGGCGCGGACGGCAGGCTAAGAAGCTAACCACCTTTGGTTCATCGCAGTGGGCAAACAAGTCCATGATGAAGCAAGCAGGCTTGTTTGCTGAGGACGGTGTATTCCTCGGCCAAGCCCACGACAATTATCTACGCCATAACGGGCCAGAGCATGTCATGGCGATTGCGCCCACACGTTCGGGAAAAGGTGTCGGGCTTGTTATTCCGACGCTATTATCTTGGACAGGCAGTACGGTCATTCACGATATTAAAGGCGAGAACTGGCAGCTTACCGCAGGATGGCGCTCGACATTCTCTCACTGCCTATTGTTTGACCCTACCAATGCGGCGAGTGCAAAATACAATCCCTTGCTTGAAGTACGCAAAGGTGAATGCGAAGTCCGCGACGTACAAAATATTGCTGACATCTTGGTTGACCCAGACGGCGTGCTAGAACGCCGTAACCATTGGGAGAAAACCGCGCACTCATTACTCGTCGGCACAATCCTGCATATTCTCTACGCGGAGGAAGAAAAGACCTTAGCCCGCGTAGCCTCATTCCTATCTGATCCCAAACGCTCTTTTGAGAAAACGCTTTGGGCGATGATGGAAACCAATCACCTCGGTAATAGTCATAAAGCCGAAGCCCATCCCGTTGTTGCACAAGCAGCGCGTGAACTCCTCAATAAATCTGAAAACGAACGCTCAGGTGTATTGTCAACGGCGATGAGTTTCTTGTCTCTCTACAGAGACCCGACTGTTGCCGAGGTGACTTCCAAATGCGAATGGCGGATTAGCGACTTAGTGGACGCGGACAAGCCAGTCTCGCTCTACCTAGTCGTGCCGCCATCTGATATATCCCGCACCAAGCCGTTAATACGGTTGATATTAAATCAAATTGGCCGCCGCCTTACAGAAAGCCTTGAGACCAATAACAATCCGTCACGCCGCAAAGTCTTATTTATGCTTGATGAGTTTCCAGCACTTGGGCGGCTCGACTTCTTTGAAAGTGCACTGGCGTTCATGGCTGGCTACGGCGTGCGCGCTTTCTTAATCGCGCAATCCCTAAATCAGATCGAGAAAGCTTATGGCCCCAATAACGCCATTCTTGATAACTGCCATGTGCGAATTGCTTTCGCCACTAATGACGAGCGCACAGCCAAACGTATTTCGGACGCGGTTGGCAGCACCACAGAAATGCGGGCCATGCGTAATTATGCGGGCCATAGATTGGCGCCGTGGTTATCTCACGTCATGGTCTCTCGCCAAGAAACGGCAAGGCAGCTCTTAACGCCGGGCGAAGTGATGCAGCTTCCTGCTGATGAGGAAATAATACTGCTCTCTGGCACAGCGCCGATTAAAGCCAACAAAATTACCTATTACACCGATAAGAATTTCACGGGCCGTGTCATGGCTCCCCCCGTAAACGCCCCAGATGATCCAACCGGATTTCCCCCTCCGCAGGATTGCCGTTGGGGCAAGCAGACACGGCTCGTGGATGATCGCCTTTTTGCCCAGTACAAATCAGAAAAACAAACTACTGCTAGCGGCAAAGAACGCTCTCCAAAAATTAAAGGCCATGAGCATGCGCCTAAGAAAAACAACGATAGTGAAAAATCTCAAGCGCAAGACATGGACGACCAAGAGCTTCCATTGCTGGAGCTTAGCGCCTTCGTTAGCCCCCAAGCACTCGTGCAGCAAGCCCATTTGATGAGCAGCACTGAAGACCCAGAATTGGAAATATAATATGACCGTACACAGACCCCGCATCCGTCCTCGTGTTTCTGCCGCTAATTATATGCGTCTGCATGATGCGGCTAAAAAGCCAGACGCATCGTTATCGCTCATAGTGGATAAAGCGCTTAGCTCATATTTTTCTTATGAGAGAGATGACCGCCGTGATGCCAAATTAATTCGCCGATTAGACCTTATGACCCGTCATGATTATCGGCACTCCCGTGATTTGAATATGCTGACAGAGGCGTTCTCATTGTTTTTGCGCTATTTCTTTTCACTGGCACCAGATATTAAAGAGGGCGAGCAAGACCGCCGCCAAGCCAAGGGCGCATTACACTTCAATAATTTTGTAGATCAGCTCAAAACGCAGATGAAGCTTGATGGGCGGATTATGAAACTCGCCTTGGCAGATGTCATGGCGACAGAAGACCAGTATTTTACGAAAGAAGAATTAGAGCTTCTCGCAAAGCTTGATGGGAAGAAGTTCAAGAAAATTACAGCGAAAAAAGTAAAAGCGGAGGCCAAACATGTCTCAGCTTAATCCCGTCACCGCAAGCCGCACATTGGAAATGCTCCGCTCCGCAATGGCCAGTGATTGGCGCGGCGCTAGATGATAAAAACGTCATTGAGATTATGGTCAATCCAGATGGCAAATTATGGCTAGACCGTCACGGCGAAGGACGGGTTTACACGGGCGAAATGATTACACCGCCTGATGCAGAACGCATCGTTAAATTAGTCGCCAGTCATATCCGTCAAGAGGTGACGACTAATAGACCAATCGTAAGTGCAGAACTCCCCGGCATCCCGCCTTTTGGGGGCGAACGGTTTGAAGGATTGCTCCCGCCAGTAGTTTCCGCCCCATGTTTTTCTATCCGTAAGGGTGCGGCTAAGATTTTCACGCTGGGTGATTATGTAGAAGCGGAAACTATGACCAAGGCGCAAGCAGATGCTCTGTCATATGCAGTAAACGCCAAACTCAATATCCTGATCGTTGGCGGTACAAGTAGCGGCAAGACTACTTTTGCCAATGCACTCTTGGCCGAAATCGCCAACTGCAATGACCGCGTACTTATCCTCGAAGATACCAGAGAACTGCAATGCGCCGCAGAAGATACGGTAGCTTTGCGCACACATGGCCAAGACGTAAAACTCGCAGATCTCGTTCGCTCCACATTGCGCCTACGCCCCGACCGTATCGTCGTTGGCGAGGTACGCGGCCCCGAAGCGCTTGATATGCTCAAAGCGTGGAACACGGGACACCCCGGCGGTATTGCCACCGTACACGCCAATTCTGCCGAAGCAGGAATATACCGTATCGAGCAGCTTATCTTGGAAGGCGCTAGCTCTGTCCCGCGCACACTGATTGCCGAAGCCATAAATGTCATCGTCTTTATCTCTGGGCGAGGCTTGTCCCGCCGCGTCGAGACTATTGCCCGCGTTCTTGGCGTGCATGGCGATGAATATGATTTTGAACCGCTCGCACCCAATTTTACCCTACTTACCATGCCCGTAGGGTGCAAACTTATCCCAAAAACTAAACCTTAGGAGAAAACTATGTCCACCCGTCAACTTACTTATCTGATATTTATTATCCTCGCATTTGTTCTGTTCGCCGAACCCGCCTTTGCATCTGGCTCGTCCATGCCGTGGGAAGCGCCGCTGACTAAAATTCTTAAATCTATTGAAGGCCCGGTTGCTAAAATCTTCGGCACCATTGTTATCATTATGACAGGTCTGACTCTAGCGTTTGGTGACACAGGCGGCGGTATTCGTAAGCTGATTCAAATTGTCTTTGGCCTGTCCATTGCATTCACGGCTACCAGCTTCTTCATGTCCTTCTTCAAGTTTAGCGGCGGAGCATTGATCTAATGCCAAATGGAATGATAGACGGTTTTTCCATACCTTTGCACCGTTCGCTAACCGAACCAATTCTGCTCGGCGGTGCACCACGAACGGCAGCGATTCTCAACGGTACGCTTGCCGCCGCCCTCGGGCTTGGCCTCCAGCTTGCCATCGTCGGGATCGTCTATTGGGTCATTTCACATTCCCTATCCGTCTATTTCGCCAAACGCGATCCTAAATTCATGGACGTGCTGGCTCGTCACATCAAACACAAAGGTTATCTGTCATGTTGAATCTCGCTGAATATCAAAAGCAACCTGCAAGACTGGCAGACTATCTCCCTTGGGCGTGCTTGATAGCGCCGGGCGTAGTGCTCAATAAAGACGGCAGTTTCCAAAGAACGGCAAGATTTCGCGGACCGGATTTGGGCAGCGCAACTGAGGAAGAACTCGTCGCTACATGTGCACGTATCAATAACGCGCTAAGGCGTTTTGGTTCAGGATGGGCTTTGTATTTCGAAGCGTGCCGCCACGCTGCGCCTGACTATCCGCATAGCGCATTCAAAGACCCAGCGGCGTGGATTGTAGACCAAGAGAGACGCGGGCAATTTGAACAATCCGAACATCATTTTGAAAGTGAATACTATCTGACATTTGCCTATCTACCGCCAGCCGATAGCGCCAAGCGCGCCGAGAGTCTGCTTATAGAAAAGCCAGATGACGAATTAACAGAAACTGCGTCCGATCATCTCACGGCCTTCATTACGGAAAGCGAGCGCTGCTTAGATTTAATGGGAAGCTTGTTCCCATTAGCGGAATTCTTAGATGATACCGAAACGCTCACATACCTCCACTCTTGCATATCGCCAAACAAACACAAAATCACCTGTCCAGAAACACCCGCCTATATTGACGCCCTCATTGGCGGGGCTGATTTAGTCGGCGGTCTCGTGCCAAGGCTTGGCGGTGAAAATCTACACATGATTACCGTGCGCGGATTTCCGGGAGAAACAACGCCGGGAATATTGGATGAGCTAAATTCTTTAGGATTCTCATACCGCTGGATGACACGGTATTTACCGATGGATAAAGCAGAGGCTACAAAGGTCATCGGTAAATTTCGCCGCCAATGGTTTGCTAAACGAAAATCGGTCATGTCGCTACTGCGGGAAAGCCTGTTTAACGAAACATCGGCATTGGTTGATAGCGACGCCGATAACAAAGCCCTCGATGCCGATGAGGCCCTGCAAGACCTTGGGGCAGATCATGTGAGTTTTGGCTATCTCACCACCTGTATTGTAGTCAGTCACAAAGACGCGCTCTTAGCCGAGCAGCAAATCCGTTCAATTGAGCGCATTGTCAATGGACGGGGTTTTGTCTCTATCCATGAAAGTGTCAATGCGGTTGATGCTTGGCTCGGCACGCTGCCCGGCAATCCATACGCCAATATCCGACAACCAATAATCCATACCCTAAATCTCACCCACCTTATGCCGCTGTCTGCCATATGGGCTGGGCCAAAGCGGAATGAGCATTTGGGTGATGTGCCCTTGCTGCATGCAACAACGGCAGGTCACACGCCGTTTCGTCTTGTTACCCATCAGGGCGATGTCGGGCATATGCTCATCGTTGGGCCAACGGGCGCGGGTAAATCGGTTTTGCTGTCACTGCTCGCCTTGCAGTTTCGCCGTTATAAAGGCGCGCAAGTATTTGTCTTTGACAAAGGCCGTTCTGCGCGCGCCGCAACGCTTGCACTGAATGGTGATTATTATGACCTCGGTGCAGAAAATTCTATCATCTTCCAACCCCTAAAAGGGATTGATGACGATGGCGAGATAGCATGGGCGCTTGATTGGATATTGGGGTTGCTCCGTAATGAAGGCTTAGAAACTGACCCAGATATTAAAGAAGCAGTGTGGAGCGCTTTACAAAGCCTAGCCACTGCGCCCACCGAGCAAAGAACGTTGACAGGATTATCCGCGCTCCTACAATCTAATAAATTACGCCAAGCCATGCAACCCTATACACTTGATGGTGCTTATGGTCATTTACTCGACGGAAATACTGAATCCTTCAAAGCGGGCGATATGCAATGTTTTGAGATGGAAACATTGATGCACTCCAAGGCGCTTGTGCTACCCGTGCTAACATATCTGTTTCACAGATTAGAAGCGCGGTTTAACGGCAAGCCCAGCCTGCTCATACTCGATGAAGCTTGGGTGTTTCTAGATGACCCATTCTTTGCAGAGCGGATACGCGAATGGCTGAAAGTCCTGCGTAAGAAAAATGTGTCAGTAATATTCTCGACACAATCCTTAGCCGACATTGCCAGCAGCGATATTGCGCCTGCGCTTATCGAATCCTGCCCATCCCGAATATTCCTACCCAATGACCGCGCGATGGAACCACAGCAAGCGGAAATATACGAACGCTTTGGCCTGAATAAACGCCAGATAGAAATCATAGCGTCCAGCATTCCCAAGCAAGATTATTACTTTCAGTCACGAGCAGGTAACCGCTTGTTCGACCTCGGGCTTGGCGAAGTGGCTTTGGCATTTTGCGGCGCAGGTTCGGAGAGTGAACATGCGGGTATTGATGCAGTGATTGATACGTACGGGACAGAACAATTCGCCAGTGAATGGCTACGGGCAAAATCCCTTAATTGGGCCGCTGACCTTATGGGCGCTGAATTTAATCTCACAAATGAAGCATTGCCTTGGAGAGAAACTACAACAGAAAGCGAGGACATATGCGCCGCCGAATAAAATCATTCATTCTTGTCTTTTTGATGCTGCTGTCATTCGCGCAGGCCGCGCAAGCGCAATTTGGCGGTATCGTCTTTGACCCTAAGAACTTTGTGCAAAATCTCTATACGGCATCACGAACGCTGATCCAGATACGTCAACAGGTCAGCCAACTTCGTAATGAAGCCCGCATGCTGATTGGCCAGGCCAAGGATTTAGCTAAGCTTGATTATAATGCTCAATATGAATTGCTGCGTATCTTAGAAGAAATAGCCACGCTCACAGAAGAAGCAGAAAATGTCAGCTATGAGGTTGGGCGTAGCCGCGATCTTATGCGGGAGCATTATCCACAAGAATACGCCGATATGTCAGATGATGAAATGTTGGCAAATGCAGAGGTACAATGGGAGAACTCCCGTGTTGCTTTTGAAGAAGCCATCGTCATGCAATCCAAAATGATTAGCAGCGTCAAGGTGGATGCGCGAACATTAGATAAGCTGGTGACAGAAAGCCAAAGCTCCACAGGGAATTTATCCGTAGCGCAAGCAGGCAATCAACTCCTAGCATTGCTCATCAAACAAATCATGCAAATGCAGCAGATGGACGCTGTGCAATATCGCGCCCAAGCGCTTGAACACTCTCGCCAACTCGCCATCGAGAAAGAATCCCGCCAGAAACACAAGCGCTTTGTCGGCACTAGAAATGCCTACGGCAAAAAGAGAGGGCGCTAATCATGGACAATCTCTCCGTCATAGATGAGTTCCTCAAGACGTTCTCTACTTACATAGATTCGGGCTTTGGTTTGCTCGGCCCAGATGTGATGTTCCTGACTGCCTTTCTAATCGGCATAGATATTACGCTCGCAGGCCTGTATTGGGCAATGGGGCCGGATACTAATGTCATTGCCAAGTTCCTCAAAAAAGTAATGTATGTTGGCTTCTTTGCTCTTATTTTGAATAATTTTTCATTCTTGAGCGACATCATTTTTACCAGCTTTGGACAGCTCGGCCTTAACGCTACGGGCAAAACCATAACTGCGGCGGATCTGATGCGTCCTGGTTTTGTTGCCAGTGTCGGCTTTGATGCAGCGCATCCGCTCCTAACAGAAGTTCAAAACCTCACAGGCCCGATTAAATTCTTCACTAATATTGTCACCATCATTATATTATTACTGGCTTGGGTGATCACTCTGTTCGCCTTCTTCTTTTTGTCCATCCAGCTTTTTGTTACGATTATTGAGTTTAAACTGACCACGCTTGCAGGGTTTGTGCTGATACCATTCGCTCTCTGGAATAAAACATCATTCCTCGCAGAGAAAGTGCTCGGCAATATTATCGCGTCCGGCATTAAACTGATGGTGCTGGCGATTATTATCGGCATTGGCTCGACTATATTTGGGCAAGTGACAGCAGCGTTCGTACCGGGCGAAGTTACGCTTGAAGACGCTGCTTCCGTAATCCTTGCCTCTCTCGCTATATTCGCATTGGGCATCTTTGGCCCAGGCATTGCCACTGGTCTTGTATCTGGAGCACCACAATTAGGAGCAGGCGCGGCGGTTGGCACTATGGCCGCCGTTGGCGCAGGCGCAATGGCAGGCGGAGCTGCCGCAGGAGCGGGCGCAGGCATGGCAGGCAAAGCGGCAGGCGGCGCGGTTAAAGCGGGCGCGTCCCTCGCAGGCGGCACACAGCTTTCCTTCGCCCTTGGTAAAGCGGCCTCAGGTTCCGGCGGCGTAAAGGGCGCGCTTGGCGGTGCGTCCGCTGTCGCACAAGCAGGCATGGGCGCCGTTAAAAACGCGGGCAAAGCCGCAGCATCAAAAGCCACAGGCAGTGTCGGCGCGGCTCATAAAGCAGGAATGCGCGGCGGGCTTAATGCGCTATCGCAAAAAGGTTTAAAGCCAATATCTGCCAATGATGGCGGCGGTTCTGGCGGCGGGGCAAATCAACCTGATTGGGCCAAGAAGATTAAACGCCAGCAATCAACCCATAACGCCACGCGGCGCGCCAGTGACGCTATCCGCTCTGGCGACACACACGGCGGCGGCTTTGCCCTCAAATTAGACCAAGATGAATAATCAGCAAGAATAGGAGAAATGAAATGTGGAAACGCAGTCAATCGAGATACGGAACAACGCCTGTCCCCGAAACGCCATATCAACGAGCAGCGCAAGTCTGGGATGACCGCATCGGCTCTGCCCGCGTGCAAGCCAAGAATTGGCGGTTAGCGACATTACTGTCAATCGGTTTATCTGCGCTGCTAGCAGGGGCGTTTATCTGGCAAAGCTCGCAAAGTATGGTCACGCCCTATGTTGTGGAAGTGGATACCAATGGTTCCGTCCGCGCTATCGGTCCCGCTACAGAAAATTTCATTCCGTCGGATGCGCAGATTGCCCATCAACTTGCGGATTTTATCAGCAATGTCCGTTCGGTTTCTATCGACCCCGTTGTGCTAAGGCACAACTGGTTAGAAGCGTACAGCTTTGCCACTGACCAAGCTTCCGTGACCTTGAACGCTTATGCGACCGAGAACGACCCATTCGCCGATATCGGCCAACGCAGCGTCACCGTTGATGTTGCCTCTATTGTGCGCTCATCAGATGACAGTTTTGAAATCCGATGGCGGGAAACCTCATATCGCGACGGCGCGCTCATCGGCACAGAAAACTTCACGGCAGTTCTATCCATCATCATCCATCCCCCGACCGATGCGCAAACTCTGCATAGCAACCCCCTTGGCCTCTATGTGCACGGCCTTAACTGGTCAAAAGACCTTAACTCCGGAGAATAAAATGAGACATTCATATCTATTAAAAACGACAGCAGCGGCTTGCTTATTGGTATCCCTTACGGGATGCGCCAGCCTGCAAGAGCAGTTTGCTGATTTCAAACTCGACATGTCGCGTAAAGATGTTGCGCCCGTAGAGATGAGCGCCGCTATTTTGGAAACCGAAGAACCCATCATTCAAGAAGAACGCCCGATAGAAATTGAGTTTTTCGGGCCCGCCGTCATGCCAGAATTTATTAAAAAAGCCCAGATGAAATTGCGGCCAGCGTCTTATGTTACATCCGGCCTAGTTCTCAAACCCTTTGAAGCGATTGAACAGGCAAATGCAAATAGTTCTATTGAACCCAATAGCAGTAATTATCTCAATGCCATTCAGGTCTATCCATACACGCCGGGTTCGCTTTACCAAGTGTATTGCGCGCCGCAGCAAGTGACTGACATTGCCTTGCAGCCTGGAGAAGAGCTAACATCTGTATCAGCGGGCGACACCATTCGCTGGATAGTGGGCGATACCGTTTCCGGTGCAATCGGTGGCGACCAAGTGCATATCCTTGTTAAACCGACCAAGCCAAACCTTGCGACTAATCTTGTGATTACGACGAACAAACGCACATATTATTTGGAGCTACATTCATATAAAGATACTTATATGGCTGCGGTATCTTGGCGTTACCCGCGTGAGGCGTTTGGGCTTCGCGGTGTAAAGAAAATGACGCGGCGGGCTAAATCAAAAGCGACGGCTGCCATCAATAAACAAAGCCTATCTATAGATAATCTGAATTTCCGTTACCAGATTAAAGGTGACAGTCCGCATTGGCGACCACTGCGCGCCTTTGATGATGGGAAAAAGGTATTTATCCAGTTCCCAGCACGGTTAGATCAAGGCGAAGCGCCGCCACTCTTTGTGATGGGGCGTAAAGGCAAAAGCCAACTGGTCAATTACCGCGTCAAAGGCAGTTATTACATCGTTGACCGTCTCTTCAAGTCTGCAGAATTACGACTTGGCGAAAAAGACCAAGATGTTGTCCGCATTGTCCGTGATACAAAATCATGAGTGAAGCTACCAACAGTCCAGACCTCGCTATCCGAGCCAAGCCAAAACCCGTCAAACGGTTTAGCCGCAAGGCACTAATTCTTGGGGGCACAGCATTAAGTGCTGGGTTATTCGCAGCCTTGGCCTTTGCCCTACAATCACCTGAATATGGTGATAGCGAGCGGCCAAGTGAGCTTTATAACGTGTCTCATAAACCTATGACGGATGCTCTTGATGCTCTGCCAAAAACCTATGCCGATATGCAGCCTAACCAGAAAGCTATTTTGGGCCCGCCATTGCCGGGTGATTTAGGTGCGGCGTTCTTGGAAGCCAATCAGGGCGGCGCGCCAGCAGCAGAACTGGATAATCCGTTTCAGTATGCGCCTAAGGGTGCGCAGCCGCCTCGACAATACAGGCCAGCAGCGAGCTATCAATCAGCACCCGCGCCAGATAAACGTGATGAAGCACGAGAGTCGGGGTTGTTCTTTTCTGTCGATTCAAATCAACGTGGTTCCGTTGAACCGCCAGATCAATTCGCTCAAATGGATGCACAGTTGGAGCTGGCTTACTCAAACCTAGCCAATGTCAATATGGCGGCTGGTTATGGAGCGCCGATAATAGGGAATGCGGAATTTAATGCTGCGCCTGCTTACCAAAACAGTAAGTCAGCGTTTCTTGGGCAATCAGCAGGCGAGATATATAATCCGTATGTTCTGCAAATGCCCAAATCGCCATATCAGATAATGGCGGGAACATTGATACCCGCGAGCTTGGTCACAGGGCTTAATTCTGACCTGCCGGGTCAAGTGATTGGACAGGTGACCGAGAATGTTTATGATACGGTCACTGGCGAGTATTTACTGATCCCGCAGGGAGCACGTCTTCTTGGCCGTTATGATAGCGTTATTGCTTACGGTCAAAGCCGCGCTCTTGTTGTGTGGACACGGATTATATTTCCCAATGGAAATTCTATTCAGCTTGATAATCTGCCTGCCGTTGACGGCCAAGGCTTTGCGGGGCTGAAAGACAAAGTGGATCGCCATACTTGGCAGTTCATGAAAGGCGCGGTGTTATCATCACTATTGAGCGTTGGCAGCGAGCTTTCTTCAGATGATGAAGGCCGGCTTGCCCGTGCCTTACAAAATGCAGGGCAGGATACAGCCAATATCGCAGGCCAGCGCATTATCGAGCGCAGCCTCAACATCCAGCCGACTTTGAGCGTGCACCCCGGTTGGCGGTTCTCAATTATCGTGTCTAAAGACCTCATCCTCAAACCCTTTGGAGATGATTGACGTGTCAAATTTTATGTCCGGTGGACATAAAATAATCGGAAAAGGCTCCGGTAGGGGCGAAACAAGGAGAAAACTATGTCCAAACCAAAACTAAAACTCGCTAAACTACCAGACATGAAACCAGCGAAAATAACGGTGGCGCTGCCGCCCGACCTTATGGGCGATCTGGAAATCTATGCACAAATCTATGAGCAAACTTACGGCGAGAAACAGCCCGTTGGCGCGCTTATCCCGTCCATGATAGCTGGCTTTCTGGCTAGCGATCATGGATTTAAGAAAGCCAAACGTGAGCTGGCTTAATACTGTTTCATCAAAACCAAACGCACGGAGAAAATTATGTCCACAATCGGTACATTTAAACAAACAAAGACAGGCTATGAAGGCACAATCGCCACACTTAGCATGACCCACAAAGTCAAGTTTATCGTCAACGACAATAAGAAAAACGAAGATAGCCCCGACTATTTCATCAAATCAGGCCGTAGCGATTTTGGCGTAGCCTGGAAAGAAACCAAAAATGGTGACGAGCCGCTTGATTACGTCAAAGTGCTGCTAGACGGGCCTATGCTGGCCAAGCCTGTGAACGCCGCATTATTCGATCATGACGATGGCGCTGACCTCGTTTGGTCACGGCCTAAGTCAAAATAGCAATCAGTAACATTGGCATGGCTGACGCCATGCCGATGGCTATCTAATTTATGATACTAAGGAGATTAAAATGGAAACCATGAGCCGAATAAAGCCCAGCGTAATGTTGCTTACAGTGGAGCAAGCTGCAGTGTATCTTGGACTCGCTCGCTCGACCCTTAATAAATGGCGTTGCCACGGCGGTGGCCCCGTGTTTATCAAGATGGGACGAGCAGTGAGATATAGGCCAGAAGATCTAGAAACATTTATGTCAAATGGAGCGGCGACTTCGACATCTAGCTATTAAGGCAAATCGGTAAATGGTGCATACACTTGATACTTGAAGGATAAAAAATATGGCAACCCAACCGACGGTAAACTCAAAACCTGGCAACCGCAAAACTGTAAAACAATTAAGCCTGCGTGTATAAGTCCAGATAGATGTGAGACTTTTTAGGTTTGGCTTATTTAAGCTGCTTCCGCCATAATGGGTTTGTGTTGAGACCAAATTGGAGGAAGCAGCTATGCAGATCAAATATCTACACCCAAACATCTATAGACTGTACGCGTGGGCGCGTACACAAGAATGTTTGGACGCCTACAGGCGCAAGCACGAAGACGTTGTGCGCCAGTGGCAAGCCTTGAAAGCCGAGGGTGTTTGCGACCGTAAATGTGCCGAGTTCGTGGGCATATCGCGGGCGACGTATTATCGGTATAAGAAAGTCCTGGACAAGCTTGCACGCGGGATTACACCGCCGTCCAAACGGCCCCGTAGGCTCAATAAGCCTAAATGGGGCGAAGCAGAGAAACAGCTGGTCTTGCGCATTCGCAGAGCCAACCAGACGTGGGGTAAAGACAAGATAGCCACCGTCTTGCGCCGTGACCACGGCCAGACTATGAGCACCAGCACAGTAGGGCGCATACTCAAAACACTGTTTGCCAAAGGTATTATCACCAAATCACGCTCTGCCCCACGCGCTAAAAGAAAGAGAAACTTCAGAAAATCCCACGCCAAACGCTGGGTTTACAAGGCACATAAGCACATGAAAATGGGCGAACGCGTGCAGATTGACCACATGACAGTGACAAAGAACGGCATCACCGTCAAACACTTCCAGGCCTGGGAAAGAAAATCCAAATTCATTCACGCACAGGTTTATTCACACGCCAAAGCCTCGTCCGCTAAGCGGTTCTTGGCCGAATTTATCGACAAAGCCCCGTTCAAAATCAAATCCATACAGGTCGATGGCGGTTCAGAATTTATGGCCGAATTTGAGCAAGCCTGTGAAGATATGAAAATCCCGCTTGATGTCCTGCCGCCCAGCAGACCCAAATATAATGGCGGCGTTGAGCGCGGAAACCGAACCTTTAAGGAAGAGTTCTATTACCGAAGAGACCTCTTGGCAGACAGCATCGGAGCCATGCGGTTTGAACTGAAAAAAGCCGTAGAAAAGTACAACACATACAGACCACATCATGCCCTTGCAGGCTTAACACCAATGGCCTACATTCAAAACACCCAAACGGCGGATGAGTCTCAAAACACCTGAACCTATACATGCGGAATTTAGGACTTTTTATTTACCCTTTTTCTGCTATACTCAAACACATGAATACTGTTTATAAATTTCCAGCTTCCAAATTGCCCGCCGAATTACGCGGGGACATTCCTCGTGATGCTTTTGTAACCGTTGTTATTGACGATGAAAGCAATCCTATTCCTGGGTACACACAAGAGGAGCTTGAGACTTTAATGGCACCGTCCATTGAGCAGAAAAAACAAGGTTTAGGCACAAAGCTTTCTTCTCGTAAAGAAATTGAGAATCACTTTGATAAGTTAAAAGCCAAAGTGGACGCTAAGTATCAGACCGCATAATTCTTATGCGAACAATTATCACGCTACCAACAGCAGACGCTGATTTTCTACGCATCTATGAGCACTATGCCTATGAACGTGGCGTGCCAGACGTTGCAAAACGCATCGATGAGTCTATTAGAAATGTAATTGAAGAATTCCTGAAAGAATTTCCTGGCATAGGGAAACCATTCAAAATTGATGGTGAATTATTATGCGGCTTGCTCATTATGCGGACACATTGGGTGATGTATTCATACGATGACAAGTTTGTATATATTCACAACATTATTGCGGCCAAGGAATTCACGACAAGAGGCTAATCAATTATCGTTGGGTATATCAAGGGTACGTTTGGTTATGGCCTTAAAATCGTGTGCCATTAACCTCACTCTTGTAATCGTTGATAAATCAAACTCGACACTTTATCTGCCGCATCTGCTAGCACATGATCTACATGGTGAGCATAGCGGCTAGTTACGCTTGCTGCGCTATGCCCAAGAAGCCCTGCTATTGTCAGTTCACTATAACCAAGTTCATGCGCAACCGTTGCATAGCTATGGCGCAGGGTGTGCGGGGTAACATTTTCCAGCTTTGCCATTTTGCAGACTTTGCCCATAGGCGTGCGGATGTTGATAATGGGGCCGTTATTTTTTGTAGAGGGGAAAACAAATTGGCTTGTGTGTGAGGCAAGTTGCTGAGTTAGGAGTTCAAGGGCAGGCTTGCCGCACGGCCTTATCTGCGCACCCGTTTTAGTATCACCTAAACGCAGGCACCGACCAGTTACGTCTACTTCATCTCGAACCAGTGACAAAATTTCATTGCGGCGGCACCCAGTAAGCGCGAGTATTGTTATTGCGAGGCTAGCGGATGCATATTGTGAGCTGATAGCTTGATCATTCAAAGCCGTGCCAAGGCGGGCATATTCATCGGGGTTTAAAAACCGTGTACGCTTGTTGTCGGCAGGCCGCTCGACATATTGGCAAGGATTATGCTCGACCATGCCAGAACGAATGGCGTAATTATATATTGCAGATAAAACCGACACGGCCTTTTTGGCAGTGCCCATACCGCCCCGCACACGCGCTAAACCTCGCGGCCCAGTCTTAACCGTTATTGCGGTTTTACCATCACGAATATCGTACATGAATTTTGTCACGTCTTGCCGGGTTAAGGCCGCGATTTGCTTGCGGCCTATCATTGGTTTTATGTGGCGCTCTATTCGTCCTTTATCGATTGCGAGCGTTGAAGCCTTTTTAGGTTTGCCACGATACAGGATTTTACCTGCCTCCGCATCTGCGTAATATTGATCACATAAATCACCAACAGTTTGGGCCTTCTTGATGTCGTGCCGTTCTTGAGAAGGGTCAAGGCCGCTCGCAACTTTCCCGAGGCCAGCCGTAGCAAGACGCCTTGCTTGTTCAACCGTTATTTGGCCAAATGCGCCCAAGGTAACTTTTCTTTGCCTGCCGTCCGGCGTTCTATATTTATAGAGAAAAGATTTACGGCCAGAGGGTTTCACTCTAACGCCGAATCCTGTAAGGCTAGCGTCCCAGACAATGAATTCTTTGCCTTCTAAAGGCGTGATACTATCGAGAAATCTCTTGGTTAAATTTTGTTTTGAACGTCTTGGCATTTTTCAATCTTTATAGGCAGGGGTCAAATCGGGCACCATGGGGGCACCAAAAAGCATAACATTCGAGCCTATTTGGGGAAAGTAAAAAATATAAGTTTAAAATTACATGTGTCATAAGTCATTGATATATATAAGTAAATATACCATTATCGTACTTCAGCTAACTCCAGAAAAATCAACGACACGCAACTCCGAAGGCAGAGGTCACAGGTTCAAATCCTGTCGGGTGCGCCAAATTTCTCTAGTTATATCAATGAATTATCTATTTTCACCAAAATTGACGTTTTCCAAAAAATGCTCTGGGTAGCACATGGGTAGCAAATTGCAGTGAAAAACAGGGTGTTTCGGGTGACTTTGCGGGTAATATTATTTGGAGCTTATCCGTTCGGATATCCCAAATTCACACTTATTTTGGAGTAACCTGAAGTAAACCAACACATCTTAACCGTTGGGCCTTCCGCCACATATTTTGGTCTCGCCATATCCATGCTAAACAAATGGCATTTTTCGCGTTACTCTGTAAAGTTCGTATAGGAAAACAATAGAAGGCATCATGATTGAATTTAAGAGTATAGATAATGCAGAGCTGGTCTTACGGCACTCGCTGTTTGTCAAGTCAACTGCACTGACCCTGGACTATTGCGCCGAGCATGGCGGCATTGGCCTGACGGCTAGTAAAGGTTTCAAGCGGACATTTGTAGATTGGGCCGCACGAGCATTTGATTGGCCCGGTTATACTTCTGAGGATCTGTATGCGGTTAACAAAGTTCTCAATGAAATGGATCTGCCACCTCTTGGCTTCATACGCGAAGCCTTATTAGCTCTTAAGATTGGGCGACACTATAAAGGAGAGTTCAAACTTACGCGCAGCGGAAAAGAACTCGTCGGAAACCCTGCTCAGCTATTTGGAATCATGGCTCCGTTTTTTCTCTTTGAGTTTGACCACTGGGCCTATAGCCGACGGCCAACAGCGCCCATGGGAAATTGGGATATATTCCTGAACGTCATCAATGTTGAAGCGCAAACCGCTATTACGGGGGTTGAGTTGGTTGAGAAAATTTATGGCGTTAAGCAAAAAGAAAAAGGGCTTTTCGCCAACCCCGAGAGTGCCAGTTTTTTCTCTGGTGTACTCCAGCCATTATGTTGGGTGGGTTTTTTAGAAGAAATTAAAGTGGCCAACAATTATTTCGCTGACAGGCTATATGTAAAAACGCCTCTCTGGAAAGTGGCGCTCCGCTTGGACACTGACCATTATGTTCATAATAAATAAAGCTTCTTCATCGAACAGCTTGATCGAAATTTCCACAAACAACACAATAACCTAATGTCGGTACAACATGAGAACCTAATGACGGGGACTAACTTGGCAATAATCTTTGCGTCAGTTTACGACTAGTTATCAGCCAAGGCTTCAAGCATATCTTTATAAAGGTCAGAGTGGTCGCCATCATGATTATCCATACCCACTTTTGTCAGTGTGCCTTTTGGGTGAATAAAGCTGTCTATGCGCCGTTTTGGTTGCTCATGCCAACCTATATTGAAGGCGCCAAGCTTTGGGTAGAAGAACAATGTGGAGTATGGGAGATGGTCGTGGATATACCACGCCATTGATTGCCAATCCTTCGTTTGTTCATAATAAGGAATAAAACGGTTCACAACGATTGTTGCAAGCGCGCCTAAACATCCATCTTTATCGCGGTAATCCCAGATATGTTTAGCGTAATTAGATTCATTGCGAGCGCAGCCCAGTTTCTTTTCATTGCCAAACTTATTGAGCATCGGACTTCTATAGACGGAACGGATAGATATGCGCCCAAATTTTTCTTGCAAAGGCTCTAGCAGGTTTTCACAAAACTGACGGCCTGCCTCTATGGCAATATCTGGAAATTCGGGGATGTTTTGAATTTTGTAAAAATTGGATATTTCCGAATACAACATATCACGCATAAAAAACGATTTGGAGAGTTGCACTCGTCCCAGTGTTTCAAGGCTTTTGATCGACTCTGGAGATTTCATAAAAAGCCCTTTCGTTAAACCCTCACAGATTATAATCTAGGCGCGGCCTTTTGGATAGACGAAATAATATCAACGAAGGCAGGCTGGTCTTTATAGTAGAGCGCCGCCGTATCGTTATATGCTTTTTCATAGAGCGCGAAGGTGCTGGCATCACTTAGAACAAAGGCCTCGTTAGAGGTGAGGTCATATTCTTCCGCCGCTCTAAACTTCTTTTCCTTATGTTTGAGGTAAGGCGCGGTTCCTATAAAATCCTGAACGGATGGGTCTTTGAGTAAGCAATAAATATCATAATAGTGGCGCATAAAATTTTGCGGTAATGAGCCTCTGTCTTGTTGCTGCCTGAACTTAGTCGAAACCGTTTGTAGCTTTTCTACAAATGTGTAACCAGGGTCATAGCACTTTACAGCAAGTGCGCGGTTGTCCTCAATTCCCTCTAGGTTTTGTGTACAGGAAAAATCATATGCCCATGACGAAATATCAACGGGCCTATTCGGCGTAATTTGATCAAAGCCAGCTTCGAGCAATATGCCGTCCTTAACACCCATTTCAATCGGGCTTTGCTTTTCATAATGCAGCCGAATGCCCGCACTACGCATATATTTTTCATCATCAAAAGCGCTATCGCGCTCCACACTGACTATGCCCGCAATTTCAATTTTCTTTGCAAGTGCATCATAGAACGCCTTTCGAGCGGCAACGTCTTTGGGCTTGTTATGATTGCGTCCTGTCCGAAGCGTGTCTGGCTCTTGAATGTGAATATCGATGTCTTCGGAAAACCTATGGATAAGCCCGTAACCTTTTGACAGTGACGTACCGCCTTTTAATTCAAAACCAATACCCATTTTCTGCAGACCGTAAAGGCAGTGCATAATCCAATAGTCTTTTTCGATGAGAAAAGGTGCAATTTTGTGCTTGTCGCCAACCACCGACAGCAAATCTGAAAAGTCAGGCAATTCATGCAGGTACATTAGGCCGCCTCTGCCAAAAGACTTTCAACTATCTTCTTGGTTCCTATCTTGCCGTATTTGCTAGCTGCTTTGTGAAGGGCTTTGGCGTCCATATTTGCGGCACGAGCTTTAGCACGGCGCAATACGTCCTCATGGTTTTCCGCGAGATGTTTTACATTGTTAAACAAATCAACCAAAAGAAATTCAGGCGTTACCGTTTTGGGGAAGTCCATTTTTCTACGAAAATCAAATTTAAGTCCGCCAAGCTCACAATGCTCATGACGTTTGCGATTATAGACAACCACTTCATTATAAAGCTGCGTCGTGCCGACCCCAAGGCTATTATAGGCATTAGGATTGACCATCAAAAACCGATCATCATTTAGGAACTTAGCAACAAGTTTTGCAGGATTGGCAGGCATATCGCCAAACCGGCTTCTGCTCGGTGTCATATAAAGCCCGCCCGAAGCCTTAACCAAAACACCTTCTTCCACTAACTGGCTAACATGTCGATCAACGGCCTTTGACCAACGCGCAAGATCAGACCGCCGATACACTCGGCCCGGCCTCAACTTTTGCTTTAATTCACTTAGCGCAGACATGCGGTTCTCCATTCATATCAAGTATATAGGTTCAATAACGCCATTATACAAGAATATTTATTAAAATATCATGCACATTATGCAAAATAATACAGCCCACAAAGGGCTGTATTAGGTAGGGTTTTCGCCTATTGTGCTTTTTTAGGCCGTGACCATACGAGGTCTGCGCCGTTGTCGTGATTGAATAGGGCGGCGTTTACTGGTTTGGGTAGCATGGGGCCATCTAGCAGGACTTTGACGTAATCGAGCGGCTCGTCACCGTCTTTGGTTTCTTTCCAGGCTACACCGAAGTCGCTACGGCCTGATTTTATGAAGTAGTCGGGGCTATCTTCGTTCTTCTTATTGTCGTTGGTGATGAATTTGACTTTGTGGGTCATGCTAAGTGTGGCGATTGTGCCTTCATAACCTGTTTTTGTTGGTTTGAATGTTCCTATTGTGGGCATAGTAATTCTCCGTATGTTCGTGTTTTGAAACAGCTTTAAGCCAGCTCACGCTTGGCTTTCTTAAATCCGTGGTCACTGGCTAGAAAGCCGGCGAGCATGGACGGGATGAGCGCATTTACGGGCTGTTTCTCACCGTAAGTTTGCTCATAGATTTGGGCATATATTTCCAAATCACTTAATAAATCAGGCGGTAATGATACCGACAGTTTTGAGGGTTTGGTGTCTGTAAGTTTAGCGAGTTTGAGATTTGGTTTGGTCACTATTTCTCTCCATATGGTTTGAGGATGAGGTCTTTGGAAACGATGATTGAAAAACGCCAACCGGGGCGGACGCTTAGGGTTGGCTGGATATTTAGGCTACGCTCGATGATGCGCTGGCCTGCTATATTGGCCGTATCCTGCCCTGCGTTTTGCAGGGCGCGGGCTAGACGGCCTTCATCATCTGAAGCGAGTTCCGACCCAACACTCAAGAGCGAAGACAACACCGCGCCTTTCATGAATTGCCATGTGTGACGATCTACTTTGTCTTTCAGTCCGGCAAAGCCTTGGCCGTCAACGGCGGGCAGATTATCAAGCTGTATGGAATTACCGTTGGGGAATATGATGCGTGTCCAAGCGACTAGGGCGCGGCTTTGACCGAAAGCAATGACGCTATCGTATCGGCCAAGCAGACGTGCGCCTTGGGGGATCAGTAAATATTCGCCCGTGACGGTATCATAGACATTCTCGGTGACTTGCCCAATGACTTGTCCTGGCAGGTCGGAATTAAGCCCTGTAACCAGACTGGCAGGTATCAATGTCCCTGCCATAATT
>Ga0256839_1000525_pt1 | contig 49569 bp, 71 predicted proteins | sample 354166metaG_FD_185968 | JGI IMG/M metagenome (GOLD analysis project Ga0256839, IMG submission 185968) | Hydrothermal vent microbial communities from Mid Atlantic Ridge, Atlantic Ocean - 354-166 | ecosystem: Environmental > Aquatic > Marine > Hydrothermal vents | place: Atlantic Ocean: Mid... | reverse complement strand
CCTTAGCTAGTCTAAGCTTGAAAGACAATAGTTTATACCTCGCCATCTCACCACAACCCCTTAAACCTATACTCCTTCTTCCTACTACTCTGGATACGATAGAGTAACTCCTTAAATTGACTATCAGTCAACGGCTCACTTAATCTACCTGATACCGCCAGGTTATATATAAGCTCTTTCACCTGCTTAACGAGAGTTGGATTCACGAGGGATAGGTTGTTGAGGCGTTCCCTAGCCTTGGGAGATAGATACTGTCTCACGACTGTCTCCTTAAGAGCCTCCTCCTCACGCCTCTTCTCATCGTCGGATCCATCATTAACATTTGGATACATGGGTTTAATCACCCTCCTCAATCTCATAAAGCTCATACCACTTCTTAACAGGGTTCTCCTTATGGATCTCAGCACTTAGCTTATCAAGTAGAGACCTTCCCTTAGAAGTCAGTATCCTACCCTCCTTCGTCTTTTCGACCAAGCCCGCGGTCTCCAACTGATGAAGAATGTTCCTTATTATACTTCCACCAGCCATATAGAAATGCTCAGGCTTTACACCCCTATCCTTACGTCCACCATACATCTTACGTAAATCCTTGATACTCAGAGGCCCATGGATATAAATCTTTCTCAGGATGGAGGCCGCCCTTATATACCACCAGTCAGGGTCGTCTGGAGGCCTCTCTCTAGACCTACCAGTCTTAACATACATAGCCCATTCTGGAGGGTTAACTTCAGAAAGGTTATTTTTTATATATTTAGAGAGTCTTGCTATCAATATATCGGCTGGGACATCTTTTACACTAACCATCCAATCATACACCTCCACATACTATATTGTAATAAGCCTAATACCTCATAATATATAAAAACTTATAGAGTAAAATTATACCTTGTGAAAATTCATATGATTAATTAGAAATACAAATAATTAAGTTACTCACCGATCGAAGACACCCTCTTACAAGAAACTGACTCTTTTAACAACTTTATATACATCACTATTCCACTTCGTCAATACATATTTTAAGAGTTAAAATTATAATTCGTAAGGGAAAGCCCGATACAAAGTAACTTATTATAATATCATAATGTAATCCAAAACGTTTAAACCTAGAGGTGAATATATCTGGTAAATCAATATACAAGTTTCTAATCATCCATAGAAAGTTCCAAAAAACCGTTATGCTTAAATAATTACTAAATCTGAGCCCAGAGAACCAATTATGTAGAAGTTGATTAAAATTAAATATTCTCCATATTAGAGGTTATTGCTAAATGCTACTCTATATTGACAACTACAGCATTATTTTATTTATTCGATTCATTTGATTAAGTTATAGGCGAGAAGCTTTTAACTAAACGAATAAGATCCCTATATGAAAAATCAACTGAATCCATTACCACTATACTATACGTCATTTTATTCTGCAGATCGTATATGGTTATGTCCGCCCTATAACCTTCTGGATAATCCCAAATAACAAATATATATAATCCATTCATATAGGAAACAGTTACATTTCTACCTACATCCCTTAACATCTCAGCATCGCGATTAAGAGAACTATAAAAGTCACCATATAATTCCTCAAGTGTCTTTATATTCTTAAAATGTATTGCATCCATGGGCCTAATGGATATAGTCATATCGGCGTCATCTAATGTTGATACTGGACCATAAGAATAGATTATCATTCTACCCCACACACCCATCAGCTTCAATCCCGGTGGGATCCATTTAGGTAACATGATGACCCTATTTAATTCTTTAGATTCATTTCTAAGCTGAGATATAAATTCATCATAAGATTTCAAATTGTTGAGTTTTACTATACCTGGTGTATAAATTTTATCTTCTCTAAATGTACTATTCAATAAAGAAAACTTAATAATTAGAATTAGAAAAACGATTCCAACTATAATAAACATATTTCTATTTCGTCCATGCATAAAACTCATAATAAGATACCCTCTCAAGAACAAAAGGAGGATCAACCTGGATCAAACCCACTCTATCCCAAAGTCTCCAACCAGCAAGATATCTTTGAAGACTACTAAAATGCGCTAACTCAACATCAATTCCATTATCAGTAAGCTCTATCATGGCACGCATATCAACACCTTCATAATATGGATAAACGTATACAGTTTTCCGAATAAGTTCATTCTGTGGATCTATCAGAATCTCCCAATAGTGGGGGTCTATGGGGTTTAACGGATCTGAATAGGCATTCATATTAATAATTTGATATCTATGGACCGACCCTATACGAGGCCCAGAATAATACCAAACTCTATGGCCATAACCATCGTTAACTTCAATATAGTAATTTCTCTCAATCCAACAAAATATAAAAACATAACATACATTTCTAGTTACATATCCAGTTTGAATCCAGTAAAAGGGTTTATATTTGAGAATGACAGTAACCCATTCTGCACCAAATCCATTTGGCGGAACATTATAGATTTTAGACGAAAGGATATCACCCTTAACGCCCCAAATCCCATAACTCCCAAAACCATAATATGCATAACCAGCATATAGACGAGATTGAGCTTCTACATATGGAACGAAATTATATACAAATACAAAGGATATAAAAATATACAATAGTAAACTTATAATGACATCATCGATAATTCGATACACAAATAAAAAATTTTTTATGAAAAATTTTATTGTTCCATATATATTTAGTAAAAACCTGATGAAATGATATATACACCATATTAATCATCCAAATGTTAAATTTCACTATCAACAGAACTAAAAATTGTATCCAACAAGGAAGAGCTAACTATAAAAACAAATTCATAAAATAAAAATAAGATGAAGGGGCCCGTGGTCTAGTGGTAGGACGCCGCCCTCGCAAGGCGGAGATCCCGGGTTCAATTCCCGGCGGGTCCACCAACCCCCCCAAATAAGTCTGAGAGGCGATGAAGAACTGGAGCAAAACGGACAAACATGACAACAGGCAGTCAAACAGAGCCCAGAAAACTTAATAATCAACCCAAATCAATACAATTAATGTAACGCCGCCGTAGCTCAGAGGAGGAGCGCCCGGCTCATAATCACCAAATTATGAGCGCTGACACAACGGATGATGCAAATGAGACACCGGGAGGCCCGGGGTTCGAACCCCCGCGGCGGCACCACCACTTTAAATAAAACCACAAAACACAAAAACAAACCTTATAAATAACAAACCCCAAAAAACTTATAGAAGGGGCCGTAGCTCAGCCTGGGAGAGCACCCGGCTGAAGAGTATACTCAGTCACCGGGGAGTCGTGGGTTCAAATCCCACCGGCCCCATATTACTCGATTTTTCCTTTTATTTATATGAAAATATTCGAAATTTTCATTTCTTTAAATTTGTTTATATAGTTGAAGACGGTATAAAAAGGGAGGGGTTAATCTAATGGATTCATTGAGCTCTTAGCCATTCTATTTATCTCCTCCAGTATGTCGCTCCTCTTTAACACCTTGATTGTCGGTCCTACTCTGCTCAGAAAATATTTTGCTGTTGTTTCCCATCCAAATCTATTTCTTTTACTGGTTATTGTATAACCATGTTTCGTTTTATGTGTTCTTCCCTTTTCTTTAGTCTTAGTCCACCAGTACTTAACCCCGAGCTTTTTTAGGAGATAAGCACTATATGCTATTACCCAGTATCTCTTTGCCTTTAAAATGCCTATAAAATGTCTTTTTATATCGGGTCCAGTGTAGTATCCGTCTCCGTCGACTAGACCTAGTATGAATGCCTTCATTGTTTGTTCTTTGTATTCTATGAGTGGTCTGTAGATCTCTAGGAGTTGTTTCATTAATAAGTAGATTGACTTTCTAGTGATGTCGATGATGTGTAGGTCTTTGTAGGGGTGTGGGTATATGCTGTATGTTCTTCCTATTAGTTTATTTACTACTTGGTTTACTCTTTCTAGGAATATTTTTTCTCCTGTTATTCTTACTGTGTAGGTTCCTTTTTCTGTGTTTTGGAAGGTCGTTCCGTCTGTGAGGGTTGCTCCGTATAGGTATCTATATATCTCCATTTTTCTGGGTTGTAGAGTAGTCTGTGGTATTCGTCTCTATGTGGATGGTGCCTCTCTATCCATCTGGCGTATCTCCCGACTGTTTCTGCTTCAGTATCTCTAGGTCTTTTCCGGCGTTTCAGCCATTCTCTGACTGGGTCTCTGGGTATGTCTAGGATTCTGTGTATCTCTGTTACTGAATATCCTTCTCTATAGAGTCGTTTGGCTTTGTAGTATTGGGTGAGTGTGTATCTCCCTTCTTTGCCTCGGTATTTCTTTTGACTGGCTCCATACTTTATCCAGTGGCTTATTGTTCCTATTGGGATGCCGAGTATCCTACTTATCTCCTTCAGTGTATATCCCTCTCGATATAGAGTCCATGCAGCTTCATAGTCTTCCCTGGTGTATCTCTCTCCACCCACCATTTCTGGGGGCTATGGGGTTGGTGGGTGGATTGTGCTGTGCCCTCCACAGGTTCCCCTCCTATCCTCTCCCCACCTTGTGGAGGGCTTCTTGAAGTTCCCCTCCCATGAGTCCCCCATGTGATGGCCGGCATCACATGGGGGTTTAGCCGTATGGATGGCTTGCATCCGCTACGGCCTGGTTATCCCCTACATAGCATCTTCCCTTCGCTATGTAGGTTCATCCACTTTAAGAGGTATATGAATCTTTAAAAGGAGGTGGTGTTTAGTGAATCTATTTTTCCTTCTCTGGCTAGGTAGACTTTATTTTTTATTTGGGTTTTATTGTATGTTGATGTCTAATGGGGTTTGTTAGGCAGCCTGTTAATTTGAAGAAGGCTAGGAAGATTCTATCGTTTGTCGAGGGATATGGTTTTAAGCCTGTTGAGAGGGGGTTTAAGGAGGTTTTTATCTATGTTGATAGGGAGAAGGATCTGAAGGTTTATGTATACCATTTAGATGGGGAGTATTTTATAGTCATACCTATAGATAGGTTCTACATCCCCTTTATAGATAGTATACATCTGTTTGAGGGGTACCCATTGGTTAGGGTTGATGAGGGTGCCGCCAAGGCCATATTGAGGGGTGCCGACTTGATGGCACCAGGTATAAAGAGTTATACGGGTTTCGAGGCTGAAGACCTAGTTGTTGTAAGTGTCGGAGACTCCTTTATAGCCGTGGGTGAGGCTTTAGAACCGAGTAGCAAGCTATCTGAGATGCAGAAGGGGAAGGTAGTGAAGATACTGCATTATAAGGGGGATAAGATTTGGAAGGAGGTTAGGAGGCTCCAAATCTAAATCCATCTTTGATACCGAGTTATAACGCGAGCCGGAGAATTTTATTTTCTATGGAGTATCCCGTCTTGTCTACCTTCTCGATTGTGGCTTATGATCCTGAGAAGGGTGATTTTGGGGTTGCTGTGGCCTCTAAGTTTATCGCTGTAGGGCATATAGTTCCTTGGGCAGAAGTTAATGTAGGCGCTATAGCTACTCAGTCATATGCCAATGCAAGTTTCGGTCCTAGAGGTTTGAAGCTCTTGAGAGAGGGTTTGAAACCTAGGGAGGTTTTAGAGAGGTTCCTATCTAACGATAGATTATCGGATAGAAGGCAGGTGGGAATTGTGTCGAGGGACGGGGCATATGCATATACTGGGAGTGGATGTATGGAGTGGGCCGGCCATATAATAGGTGATTATTATGCTGTCCAGGGGAATCTCTTGACAGGGCCTGAAGTTGTTGATGAGATGGCTAAAGTATTTGAGGAGGCGGGTGGAGAGTTGGTGGATAAATTATTGGCTGCATTATATGCTGGTGACCAGGCTGGTGGAGATAGGAGAGGTAAACAGTCAGCAGCGATATATGTGGTTAGGGAGTGTGGTGGATATGGAGGATGTGAAGAAGGTGTCGGTAGATACGTTGATATAAGAGTTGATGATCATCCAGAGCCCGTTAAAGAGATACTCAGGATATTCGAGATATGGGAGCTACTGCTTTTGGAGAGGGAGGACCCGACGGATATAATTAAGTGGGATGAGGCTTGGATGGAGATAGCCAGTGCATTGAAGAAACTTGGTTATTTAGATGTGGAGGTATCGGGTCCCGGTGATGAGGCTCTACATAAGGCCTTTGAGAAATGGGTTGGTGTAAACAATTTTGAAAATAAGATGAGGGATGACGGCTACATATGGGGTACAATCTACAGATACCTATTGAAAAACGCCGGTAGATAAGGCTCTCTACACACCACAATATAGTAAAGAATTTAACTACCTATGGGAATATGCAATTTATGTAATGCCCCGGTAGCTTAGCGGTAGAGCGCCGGCTTGGTATATACCCCTCCAAAGAGCCGGAGGACGCGGGTTCAAATCCCGCCCGGGGCTTGACATTAAAATTTTAACCTTCAAATACTATTCTATCTCTAGGAGGAGAAATAACTATAAAAGTATTTTTCTAGAAATGTGTTGTATATGAAGGAGTCTGCAACGGCTGTTATTCCAGTAGCCGGCCTTGGCACCAGAATGCTCCCACTCACAAAAGCCCTTCCCAAAGAGCTACTCCCCCTACCCGTCGAATACAGGGGAAGAACTGTTTTAATTCCACTCCTACACCTCATTTTAATTAGATTATACAACGCTGGAATAAGAAAATATGTTGTTGTACTCTCTAGGAATAAAGAGTCTATAAAGAATTATTTGACGCCTGACCATGAATATCTAAAATATTTAAGGGAGGTTGAAGGGAAGAACTTCGAAGCCGATCTAATGGAGGAATACTATAAAATGTTGGATAATATAAGGATTACATATGTATATCAGCTAGAGCCTAGAGGATTCGGAGACGCCATACTCCAAGCTAAAAAATATATAGAGGGAGATTTCATCATCCACCCTGGAGACGACTTCATAATCGATGTTGAGGGAGAAAATTATATAGAGAGGCTATTCAAGACGAGGGATAAATACGATGCAGATATAGCCCTCTATATCGAGGAGGTTACAGACCCTAGACATTATGGAGTGATAATCGGAAGTAAGATAGGCACCAATATTTATGAAGTGGAAGACCTAGTTGAAAAGCCGGAGAAGCCTCCCTCAAACTTAGCTATTACGGCGATATATCTCACTAAAATGGATATCATGAGTGAGATGGAGACTCTCAAGAACTTAGGTGCTAAGTGGGAGCTAGTTGACGCTGTTAGAAATCTCCTTAGAAGGGGGTATAAAATCGTGGCGGTAAAGATAGATAATAGATATAGAATAGACGTTGGTAGGCCATCTGAATATATCAAGTCTATAGAGAAGACTCTCAAGAACCCTATAAAGATTTAGATTTGGTGATGGCGCCGGGAGTGGGATTCGAACCCACGCGGGGCAGAGCCCCATCGGCTATCTGAAGGGGCTCCAGGCCTGGGCGGATTTACCTCGACCCCTTAGTCCTCTCGGGCATCCCGGCGCGTAAATATACTTGAGAGACTCAATTCAAATATTTAAAATTGGGATTATTAAATCAAAAATAACTCTAATTACATTGCCATCTAACTACAAACCTGACTTCTTAACCCACATCCTAGGATACATATCTCTCTCCATAAAGACTCTTAATGTCTCTGCAATGACGCCCTTCTCCATCTTCAGCATATCATCGAGTGAATATAACATTTTGACAACCGCAACCAACTCACTCTTCTTAGTAAATACAGCGACTATATCCCCTTCTTTGAATCCACCGCTATATGCATATACTCCAGGCCTCTTCAACTGAGCCCCATAGGCTATAGAGGCCACAGCAGAATCTTTAATGACAAGCTTCGGGAAATTCTTAAAGACATATTCAACGGGCAGTATAACCTTCTTCACGAGAGACTCGTCACCCCGATCCAGATAATATTTAGCGGCGTATACATCATAGAGAGAAACTAGATATTTCTCTTCACTGAATGGGCCTGCTGCAACCCTACGCAACTCATCGAGATGAGCCCCAACCCCAAGGAGAAGCCCTATATCATGGGCCAACTTCCTCACATAAAAGCCGGATTCACATCTAATCCTAAAAAGTAGATCCCTACCTTCCCTCTCAACGACTGTGAAGGAGTATATCTCCCTAGTACGGAGCTTCCGTCTCACGGAGCTTCTAAATGGAGGCTTCTGATATATCCTTCCCCTCCTAAACAGATTGAGAACCCTATCCAATTCAGACTCAGGAACATCTCCATGCAGCCGAATCACACCTACATACTCCTTTTCCGAGCCAACTATATACCTCATAGCAGGGGTGGCCCTCTCAACTCCGATAGGTAAGACTCCTGAGACCCCTGGATCTAAAGTACCTCCATGTCCAGCCTTACCTACATCTAGAATCCTCTTAACCCAGGTAGCTACTTGATGGCTTGTAGGACCTCTAGGCTTATCCAGGTTGATAACCCCATACCTAATATAATATTTTATATCCCTATCAAGTGGATGGACACCAGCATCAAGATCTATATCCTCATCAACAACCTCAAATTTATCTATAGCATCCATCCACCCAAAATTCTTCTCCAATTCCTTTTCATCCATATAATCAACCCCTAAGCTTAAAATACTCCTCAATAATCAGGTCAGCCACCTTATATAATCCTTCTAAAGAAAGTTTAGATGTATCGATAACATAATCATAGATACTTAGGTCTAGAACATCTATACCGTATATCTCTTTAAACCTTTTAACCTCACTGTCCTCCCTCAAAACAGTCTCCTTATAAACCTCATCATAATCACGCCCCTCCCTCTCAGCAATTCTCCTAACCCTAACCGACAATGGACTCTTAAGCCATATCTTGATGTCGGCAATATCTTTCAACATCCAGCCAGATAATAGGCCGTCCCCCACACACCCTCCTACTGAGCATTCCTTCCTCATAAGCTCATCAATATATTTGTCTATACTGTGATCTTTCTCGGCAATTTTAGATAGCTCCTCAAGAGATACGCCTCTCTCAGAGGCTATCCTACGAAATAATTCTCCTGAGGAGACCCGCTTCAAACCATATTTCTCTGAAATATATTTAGATACGGTTGATTTACCTACGCCATGGAAACCGGATATGGCTATTATGATTTGTTTCATAGTAATATTGATTTACGGGATATATTATTATAAATGAGTTTTTCGACATATGCTACTGTAGAGGGGGGTATAGAAACTTCCTAGTGACAATACCAATTACGAGGGATGAGTAGATATACCAGCTCAGAAAATTCATGGTTGACCCGACGAAGGGAAGTATATAGGGGAGGTATATAAAGTTCCCGAACTCACCATATAAATTGCCTAGTAACCAGTATATAGCGTAGAAAACAATTATCGTGATACCAAATACTCTGAAGGTCTTGAACATCAGCTCCATCTCCATCTTCTGAATAGCCTTTAGCTTCTGCTCCATCTTCTTCATCTGCTTCTCATCACCTGAAGACTGGGCAGCCTTATACTCCTCCCTTAACTTGGCAATCTTCCTTCTCTTCTCAATGTATTCTGGGGTATAGACAAACTTCAAATTGACAGCCGTATTTATAGCATTAGTCAAGACCGCAAAAAGTATGATGATGAACATAGCTGCGATAGGTGAATCTAACATTTCATTCCACCCTAGAGTCCATTATAACCCTCTCAAGAACCTTAACAAGCTCCTCAACTGCCTCGTCAACTCTACCCTCCTCATTCTTCAAAATATATACGGGACATCCATATCTAATGGATATAGATGTCGACATATACCTGTTATAAAACTGGTCAGCCTCAATCTCAGCCACACTTCCATAGTCACTCCTAATCCTAGACTTATCCCTCATCCTCCTCTTACTAATGTCATTGGGATCCGCCTCAATAAGGACAAGCTGAACAACACCCTTCAAATATGGAATGTTATTCTCACTTATGCCGGGCCATCTACCCCTAGGCGTCCTAATAAAGAGATGTGTATCTAGCAGTATAAGGTCGACCTCCTCAGACCTCTTACTAATCCATTCGGCTGCAACCCTCTGTAGATATAACTGTTTGGTGACTGGTAGCTTCCTCATCTCATCCCTATTCTCAACTAGACCCAGTTCAACAGCCTTCTTCAACATCACATCCCCATAGTTTATAATCTCGGCGTTATATCCCAAGTCACCGAGCATCTCTACAGCCTTTGAAATAACTGTGGTCTTACCTACACCCGGGACGCCTACGACAATAGCTATAGCAGCCATCTAAGACACCACCTATACCTTAATTAATTTAGTTATTATCGGATAGTACTCCTCAATCTGCTCTCTAAGTAGGAGCTGGTAGAGATTCATCAATATATCAATCATAAGTAGGATACCCATTCCCCCACCAAATACACCAAGAATTTGGGATATAGCGGCTATAATTCCTACGAAGATACCACCGATAATAGTCACAGTCGGGATATATTTACTGAGAATAATGTTTACCGAATATGCTCTCCTCCTAAACCCTGGGACCTGCATACCACTATCAATAAGCTGCTGAGATACAGATGCAGATGAAAGACCTCCAACCTCAACCCACAAATACGCGAATATAACTGCTAATATGGTCATAGACACTATGAAGACTATAGTCCTCAAAGGATCTGCGATGGCCTGATATATGTCTTGTGGCCCAAGGAGGTAGTAGAGGATACCTCCTTTTATAGTTTGAGTGCCATCTTCAGCCGTCTCCATATATATAATCATATTGAGGAGAGGATCGGTTCCCTCAGGATTAAGTGTATTCCAAACTACATTTCCTAGAATATGTAAATCTGCAATTAAAGTGGATGCAAGTATTATGGGGATATTAGATACATATAATAGTTTAACAGGATATACACTCCTGATACCCCTATACCTAGCGTGAGCTATGGGGAGTTCTATCCTAACACCTTCTGCATAGAGTATTATAAATATTGTTGCTAAAGTCATAAGGAAGCTTAATAGACTTGGATATGCACCTTCACGGATAAATACCCTTGACAGATCACCTGTAAACAATTTGGAGAAGAAAAGGGGTATCAGACCAAATGGCTCGGCCCCAACATCAAACTGAATTATGACGGGGCTAAATAAGCTAATAAATATGGTCTTCGCCACACCAGCAGCGATAAATAAACTAATACCACTACCTATCCCCCATCCCTTCTGAATCAACTCATCCATAAGCATAACTATAATGGTTGCTATAACCAGCTGGAGATAGGTGATGACAACAACACTTATACTTGCTTCGATAAACCTCAGATAATTACTCAGAACTAATGCAGTAGCCTGTATAACCGTGACGACTATTGTAAGAAATTTCGTTGCAGACGTAAAGATGGCACGCTCCTCAGGATCAGTAAAATCGAATTTTATGATCTCAGCTCCTTTGAGAAGTTGCATTATAAGACCAGCCGTAACTATCGGTCCAATACCCAATTCTAAAAGGGTTCCAGTTGAAGACGCAAAGATGATTCTAAAAGATGCGAATGGATCTGTTGGGGAGGTTGAGACACCATATAATGGGATTCCACCCATAATAAAGTATAATACGAGAATTATGAGAGACCATATCAACCTATTTCTCAGGGGAACCTTCTTATCAGGCTTTTTTATCTCGGGAAGAATTGTACCAATCTTCTTAAAAAATTCTTTTACAGGGCTCAACCTAAGACCCCTCTTCAACTATAATAACTTTACCACCAACTTTTTCAATCTTTTCTATAGCCCTCTCTGTAGCCTCCTTAGTTATAACCTCGACAGGTACATTTATCACGCCCTTAGACACTAGTTTATCATAACCGAGTTCTATGAGGTTTATCTTCGTGATACCTTTATTCACGAACTTCTCCAGATCAGATACAGAGATAGCCTTCTTCCTCTTATATCTGGATACAAATCCATGTTTACCAAAGTGATCAGGCATATACTTCATCATATAGAAACGCTTATGCTTCCTCAAACCGGCTAAGCCATATCCACCTCTATCTCCAGACTTTCTGTGCTGACCTACCCTTCCATAGCCGTGGGTTCTACTCCCCCTATACCATCTTGTCTTTCTCAATCTATGGGGCACTTTCTACCACCCATGTAAGATTACTAATTGTATAAATTCATAATCTGTTTATAAAATAAAAAGTTGATATATCAGATGCCCCCGAGATATTATCAACAAACCTTTATAACATTCTAGCTACTATAGATCCTATATCCTCTCTATACCCAAGTTCGCCCCCTTCTCTAACATGTCTCTTAATAGACTTTTTAAAACCTCCTCTAGGTGGATGGAGGCGGAATACGGGTTTAAGCCCCTTAATATCCCTTAGCCTAACCTCTCCCAAGAAAAGCTTCTCCAACAGCTCGTCAAACTTCATCCCAGTAACCTCCTCTAGATACTCTCGAGTCACAGGTTTATTACCGGTCAGTCTACCCCTCTTCAGAATTAACTCCCTCAATAGATCCTTATCGATAGGCCCATACATAACGAAGTTCTCTACCTTCTTGAGCATCCCCCTATACTCTGGAGTAACGGGGACGAGTGTTGCATGGAACTTCCTAACCAAATGGAGTCTTTTGAGGGTCTCCCTTATATCATATCTAACATCTGGTACCCCCCTTATCCTCACAACCAAGTAGCAAGTCATATCCATCACCACATTCTCACTCATCTACTAGACACCCTCCTTCCTCTCTTTATATACGAGGGAATATGTATTCCTAAGCGCATCATATGTAGCCATGGCAAATGATATTGGGGTCCTAGTCTCACCAAATGCTATAGCCCAGACATCCTCAACCCCCGCTAATTCAATTACCTTCTTAGCCGTCTCACCAGCAACTATACCGAGACCTCTAGGACCCGGTTTTAATGTAACCTCTACACTACCCCAAGACCCCTTAGATACATGTGCTATAGAATGGTTTGTACCACATCCACATTCCCAACTACCACATCCCCTCTTAACAGGTGTCAGATTCAGTAGAGCATTATTCAAAGCTTTATTGATTGCACTTGGAACCTCTTTAGCCTTCCCAGTTCCTACACCGATGAGGCCATCTCTATTACCTACTACAACCAAGGCTCTAAACTTAGTCCTCCTACCAGAGTCTGTCATCTTCTGGACCAATCTAACCTCTAGAACCTCATACTCTAGATTGGGTACGAGTGCCCTAACGATCTCAGGCTCTTTAACCACATAATTATTTTTAAGTATATCTGAATATGAAAAGATGATGCCTTGTTTAACCATCATACCCAATTTAGTTCTTGGAACCCAATCTTCACCTGGTGGTTCAACTCTATTCGCCATCCTCTACACCTCCATAATCCTTCTTAACATTCTCAAGCACTTTATCAAATAACTCCGGAAGCTTCTCAGGCTCTATCCCCTTCTCAATATATTTTGAGAACCTCCGTTTATATAACTCAGGATCACTCTCCTTTAGAAGCTTTGCATACTCAGCTATATGCTCACCCCTTATTCTTGAGTAGTCGACCTCCTTCTCCTCACCCAAAGGAACGTTTAGACCAGCGTCTCTAGCCCCCATTACAGCGGCGAATGGTATCGAAGCCCTCTTGGTCCATGCATATCCAAGGTTTACAATCGCCTCATTAACACCCCTCTGAAGAGCCAATCTACCAGCTATATATCCAGTTAGATATGCAGCGGATGTATTTTTAAGACCATAAAAATTATATTTTGATAAAATTTTTGAGCTCACAGTCAATACCGTCTCATCACCACCTATCTTAGGCTTTGAGATAGATACGTATATATATCTAAGAGAGCGTCTAACGGTGAATAATGGTTTTCCACTCTTTAACAAATTATATCTAAGCCTATAATTTGTCCTTCTCTCCCTAAGCCTTCTAAACTTGACTATGTATTTTGGACCTTTTGCCATATCAATCTACCTCCATATATTTTCTTTTATGTAATCTAAGAGGTGGGCTTTACTTCTGAACATACCACCCTTTACACGCATGTATAGAATTCTATACTGCTTCCTAGTGATATACCCTTTGTCACGTAGATATCTAAGGAGCTTTCTCTGAGCCCTAACCCTTTGCATCCACCTCTCCTTCTTAGACATCCTACTTGTTTTAGGTCCCTTCCTACTCCCAGGACCCCTCTTCCTCTTCTTAACCTCATGCTTCTGACCCTTAATCTTCTTAACCTTCACCACACCACGTCTAACAAGTATCAAGACATCCTCCCTAGTATCGATGTCCATAACCTCATCTACGGCTTCAGGGTCTATCCATACCCTTTCAACACCAACTCCTAGATACCTAGCTATCAACCTCCTTTTATTCTTTACATTCACCATCTCTATAACCTCCTATTCAAAACAACTATACCCAGTTCATCAGCCTTCTCTATAATCTCAATCCTCTTCCGCCTACCAACACTCCCAGCTATACGCACGGCCTCCCTATCAGGATCAACCTTCTCTAGATCCTTAACGTTATATACGATAACCTCCCTGAAACCTGTTGGATGTAGCCCCCTAACAAGCTTTGGATTCCTATACCCAATAGATACAAGGGGGGGCTTACCCTTCTTTTTAAGACGCATCTTACTATCTATACCTCTAGGCCTCCTCCAACTCTTCTTTACACGTACATATCTCCAACTCTCCTGCCTAATGAACTCGGGCCTCCTACGATTCATCTCCTCCCTAAGTTTAAGCAGCCTGAGTTCCTCCTCTGTAAGCTTAGGCTTCTTCCTAACCATTCCCAACACCCTTGTCATATAGATAGATACCATCTAGAAATACACGTGGATCCTTACTCTTAACTTTAGTTGCATTCATGATGTTAGCGGCCGTCTGACCAACAGCTTCTTTATCAACACCTGTGACTATAATGTCTATATCACCACCCTTCTTCACAACATCTACCTTCACACCCTCAACTATCCTAGCTCTTCTTAAACCTCTCTCACCGACGAAGTTCTTTATGATAAGGTAGTTTCCATCAAGATATACATCCATCGGGAAGTGGATATAATAAGCCTTCAATTTATAAACATAACCTTTTGTAACTCCAGTAAACATATTCTTGAGATGCCCTTTAACAGTATTCAAGAGGGCATATCCACGTCTACCCTTCCACCTCACCTCAATCTTAATCTTATTATCCTCTTGGGTAAGGTAGACAGGGGCCTTAACAAAACTCTTCTCAACAGTACCTTTTGGACCAGATACTTTGACAATACGATTATCAACTATCTCTACATTTACACCCTCCGGGATCTCAATCTCATCTACATGTATGCGGATAGCCATTTCAACCACCTCAATATACATATGCAACTAATACACCACCTACATTCTCCTCAAGACACTCCCTATGAGTCTTTACACCTTTTGAAGTAGATATAATTAATATACCAATCTCACGGGAGGGTAGATATTGCTTAACATATTCGGTCAAATTATTCTTATTGACCGGGAAACGTGGTTTAATAGCCTTACACTCATTTATAGAGCCATTTAATATTATACGTAGTTTATTCCCCCTACCATCATTAACAACTTGGAAATCCTCTATGTAACCCTCTCTCTTTAAGAGCTTTAAAATTTCAATTGCAAATTTAGATGAGGGATAAATAACAACTTCCCTCTTCCTCACAGCCTCGGCATTCCTAATCGCCGACATCATATTACTTATAATATCTATCTGTACCATTCACAACCACCTCACATATATTTTTTGAAGCCCATTTTAGGAGCTACTTCTCGGAAACAACGTCTACAGAGCATGAGACCATATTTCTGTATAACAGCCACATGGGTACCACAGCGCATACACTTCCTACTACCCTTGCCCACACGTCTAGTCATATCTTTAACACCCATCAAACCACCTCCACATTAAACCTACGCCTCATAAACTCCATAGCCTCATCCTTAGTAACAAGATTCTTTCTACCAAGCTTACTCCTACGATACCTCCTAAGTTTCACGCGATAACCAGGTTTAACCAGATGGACATTAACATCCATTCCAAATACCCCGATATTAGGGTCATACTTCACACCAGGAATCATCAGATGCTCCTTAATACCGAATGATATATTTCCAAGCTCATCAAATGAAGTGCTTTTAAGCTTCATATCTACTGCCTGCAAAACCCTTTTGAGAAACTCTACAGCCCTCTCCCCTCTAAGAGTAACCATCGTGGATATAGGCTGCTTCCTACTAATTCCAAAGGCCTTAATCGTCTTTTTAGCCCTCCTTATAACAGGTTTCTGGCCAGTCAAATATTCAAGTAGTTTAACGGCCTTCTGGAGACGTTCCCAGTCACTACCAACAGATATATGGACAACTACCTTTTCTATCCTTATCGACTCTATTAGTTTATCTTCTAATGTGGTCTCTGCTGCCATTATTATATACACCCACCACTACACTACTATTTCATAGGTATTCAGGTTAAAATATTTAATTATTAATCCTGAGAGCTAGTGATAAAGCTTTATAACCGATTTATCCTTACCAATTGGAAATACATAGTCAAATATAGTCTCAAACTCTCCATAAACATCAGTATGTAGACGTACTAGACGGGGTTTAAGTGGATCTGGCTTCCTAATCTCAAGAACCTTACCTATAGTGGCGATCTTACTACCTCCAGTTATTAAAGCAAGTACATTCTCTTCTAGACGGACTGAATCAACGATCTTCTTCTCAGCCAAATCATAAACAAATGTATCGCCAGGCCTCAACTTTGCAAGCTCTTCATCAGGTTTAAAGAGAAAGTTTCTACCATCATGAGTTGTAAATTGTAGGATACCACCCTTCACCATAGTCTTCCTCTCAATCCTAAGAGGCTTTAAATTTTTATCCCCACCATCATCAACCTTATATGGATAGATTAGATACTTCTTAGCTGGTAGGATCCTATATACCTCACCAGTTGGCGTCAACTCAACAACATCCATCAAACCAACTGGGAATCTATAGCTAGTTATAGGCCGAGCATCCACATGTACATATTCCTTCCTCAACATATATTTGACCTCACGCAACGTCCTAGCGATACCGAGGACATCCCTAAGTAATACCCCTATTGGGATAGACCTCCAACTTGGATGTGGACCTGGACTCGCCTTTATAACCCATTTACCTGTCTTCCTTGGAACTCTATATGTTATTGGTGCAGCCAACCTCTTAAGCTTCGTCCTACCTCCTTTCCTAGCCATTTTAACTACCACCCTCCTCAGAACCTTCTAATCTACGTCTCCTCCACTCATCCGAGAGATCAAGATCAATAATCATAAGATTTGAATAGTGAATAGGGATGTAAACCCTATCTCCCCTACTATTTTCTCTATATATATTCTCGATGAAGACCCGATACTTCTTCCTATCTATCTTTATAACTTTACCCTCAGTATCCTTATGATCTCCTCTCAATACACGGACAGTATCGCCAACACGTATAGGGAAGGATCTTCTACCATACTTCTCCCTCAACTCTCTGGAGAGATGGACAGACATAATTTTTGTCCTCCTATGTAGCGGTGCGTTAAAGAATCTCTTCCTCTGCTTAGACGGTTTCTTACTCTTTGTCTTCACCATCACGTCTCACCATTTTTTTATATTATCAATGTAGCCATGCTAGCTATTCTAGACCAGAGGTCAGCAGCCTCCTTAGCAATCGGGCCTTTAATCTCTGTTCCCATCGGGTTTCCCTCAGGTGTAATTAAGACGGCGGCATTATCCTCAAACATAACTCTAGTGCCATCTGGCCTCCTGATGGGGAACTTCTGCCTCACCAGAACAGCATCTAAGACCTGCTTTCTAAGTCTGTAGGGCCCTGAATATACGCTTACCTTTATATGGTCACCAACACATGCAGCGGGCCTCCTCTTCAACCTACCCTTATACCCAACAACCTGTATAATTTTAAGTTTCTTAGCTCCACTATTATCGGCACAATTTACAATACTACCGACTGGAACCGCCCGCGTAATTTTCTGCCTCCTAACCAATACACCAGATAATATTCTCCTCCCCATCTCTATCCACCTCTAGACTTATTATATACAACCACGAATGAAATTGTTTTGCTTATCGGCCTACACTCACCAGCTACAACTAAATCGCCTTCAGAGACGTCGATACATGGGGGGATATAAACACTTATTTTGCTCCTCCTCCTCTCATACCTCTTATACTTCTTAACATAATGTAGATATTCCCTCATCAATACACCGGCTTTAGACATCTTCTTACTAACCAACCTACCCTCAATTAGAATACCCCTAACCTTTAGATGACCATGGAATGGACAGTTAGGGTCATCACACGTCTTTTCAGGTAGGGGAAAACCTAGACCCGGATCCCTAACCTTATTCTTCCTACTCATAGCCTAATCAACCTCCTAACAATACTACCTTTGATATCCCCATACGAAAATATCTTATAACTCTTTCCATCATTATAAAAGACTTTTAATATAACATCATTCTTAGGTATCTTCACGATTTTACCACTATCAAGTCGCAGCTCAATCAAATTCTCAGACTCATATAAAATAATACCTGAAAATCCAACTAAGGAGTCATTTGAATGTGATACTACTTCAACCTTCTTCCCAATTAGATTAACGAAACCTTTCTTTCGGCTCCTCATAACTTTATACCCCGCTCCCTCAGGATTGTCAGTATCCTAGCCCGCATCTTCCTTATATGCCTAACTCTACCCGGCTTATCTACTTGACCACCAGATTCTATAGTCTTCCTTAGTTGGAATAGTTCTGCCTCCAACTCATTAAGAATCTCGATCAACTCTTCATTACTTTTCTCTCTAAGCTCCTGCACCTTCCTCAACTTGCTCACCTCCTTCTCCAGCCAGGGAGGCAAGATACTCATTTAATGATGTCTTCATAATAGAGACCTTAACACCAATTATACCATACTTAGTCAAAACAGGTCTATGGGCTGTATCCACAAGCCTCTCAGCCAGCTCACCACTCTTCAAGATATCGCCATATTTAAATTTCTGATAAGCCGCTCTAACAGTCCTAAGCTTACCACTAATAATTATCTCAGCCGCCGCCGCACCCGCGTTTTTAATTACATTTATAGCCCAGAACCCAACTCTTCTATATCTCACTCCTCGTACGAGCTGACGCTCAATCTGCCAAGCCATTATCCTAGGGTCAAGCTCAGGAACATCAATATCTAGGACTGTTATGTTTACATTCTGATATCCGAACAACTCCTCAATCTTCTTAGCCAACTCCCTAACTCTAGAGCCCCTCCTACCTATTACTAGGCTGGGTCTAGCCGCGTATATTATAATCTTTGTTCCAATAGCCTCCTTTGGAGTAGAGGAGACTTTAACCTTTGAATAGCCAGCATTAACAAGCTCCTTAGCAAGCCATTCATCAAGCATTATCTTCTTCCTATTCGATGATATAATAGCCTTTACCCCTGAGACACGTTTCTCCTCAGCCATGGTTACACCTCTTTAGCGACCACCTCAACATGGACTAGGGTATCGAAATGCGGAGATGAACGTCCGAAGGCACGGGGAATATAGTTCTTTATCTTCCTCCCTCTATGGGCTGCACAATGGACTATCTTAAGTCTCTCAACATCTAGCTCCTTCTCCTCCGCATTATTTATGAGGTTATCTAATAGCCTCAAGAAATACTTTGCAGCTTTAACTGGATACCTCCCTGCATACCATTTATTCAGCCCCCTTCTATGGGGGACTTTCTTTTTATACCTTTTGAATGGGACGGCCCGCTTAAGGCTTATAACCTCCTCTAAATATCTACGGGCATCCTCTACATACATACCTCTAATTTCGCGGGCTATCTCCACCGCATGTTTAGGTGATATAGAAACTTCTCTTAAACTAGCTTTTACATATTTTTCTTCCTCCTCTTCTGGAATTGTAATACTATATCTCCAAGTTGGCATAATATCACCTATTCTATCTATTTCTATTTAAACATTCACTGAATATATAAGGCTGACAAAGACATTAGAATGCGTGATTAAAACTAATCTTGAGAGCTGGGAATCTCCTCCTGGACCTCCTTAAAATATTCATTCATTATCCGTTTCATCTCACTAATTGAATATTTGATTGCGGCTATCAACTCGCTATTATCATATGGCATCAACGTCTTGTCACATACAGGACATTTAAACATGTTGTCAACCGCCTCGGAAAACGTAAGCCTCTCATGATTCTTATCCATACACCAGTAGAATATGTTGGACGTCTCATACTCAAGCTTCTTCTCAAGCCTATCAATAATCCTCCTATAGAGGGAGAGGACTAGGCCATCCACCTGATCCAATGGGAGCTTCCAGAAGAAGGTTATCCAACCAGTGTCATTAACAACCTTCTTTGAGATTAGCAGACCTTCACTAGCCAATACCCAAATGATACGTCTTACCTCAGCATCATCTGCGTCGACCCTCTCGGCGATCTCATTATCAGTCAATTCTCCATATCTTGCAAGTGCCTCGACAATTTTACCGGCTAAAGGACCTTTATATGCCTCTACAATCTTTTTAAAAGCATAAATAGCTGATTCTTTATCATCCAACTTCTCCTTTGACTTGTCTCCTCTGCTCATTTAAACCCATATATATTTAGGTGTGGTTTTCTAATAAATCACATAATCGACGTCTTAATCCTTAATATTAATAGGATACTTCCCCTTCTTCGCATTCACAACCCTGAAGATACCCCCTGAAAATTGGAAATCTAACTCCACACCTTGAAAAATCCTATCTAGAAATATAGCTAATGCCGAGATCTCCGAGTGTGGCTGACTACCTATTGCCACATTATAGTCGGAGATATAGAAGTATTGACTAGGGACTTTCTCTCCACCCACTATAACAAGGAACTTCTCATGTTTCAATAGCTCATCAAGTATATGGTTCAACGGTATACCATACATCGTTAAATGGATAATCATATATCCCATTGACTTTACCCTCCTTACAAAGTCGATTGGGTCTACAATATACTCTAATTTGAAGTTTCCTCCCCAATTACGCCTAACCTTTTCAACAGACTCTTCAAACTCAGGATCCCTCATACCAGAATAGAACATTTTAGACGCGCCTAATGCTCTAGCCGCTAGAGCTAGGTGTGTAGAGACCCTCTGATCCCTAGGAACCCTATGACCCAGCCTCAATATCCAGATCTCTCTCAAGCCTCCTCACCTTAATACCGTCATTCCTGAGTATATTTTCTAAAATATCACTCCTTACTAGTCCTTTGAAGTAAGCTCCATCTTCTTTAAAAACTAGGCTTCCCTTACCACCCTCTCTCAACAACGTTATTAGTTTATAGATATCCTTGTTAGAATATGGAATGAGTAGCTCGATATATGAGCCGTATCCAAGGATTTTCTCAGTCTTTTCTATCAATCTACCAATTCCCTCACCTGTATAGGCTGATAAGAATACATATTCTCTCCCATAACTTTCAAATAGGTCTCTGACAGGCTTCAATGCCTCTATATTGTTAATTAAATCAAGTTTATTACCAACGATTATAACTTCACCTTTATATCCAAGGTTATCAAGGATTTCAAAGGAGGTTTTTAGCTTCTCCTCAATAAAATCTAGAGATTCAGTGACGTCGACAACGAGATATACAACATCTGAAAACTTTATATCCTCCAATGTTGAGTAAAAAGCCTCTATCACGAATGGAGGTAGATCTCTGATAAAGCCTATGGTATCCACTAGATAAACCTTCCATAAACCTATCTTCAAAAGGGCATATTTCGTGGATAGGGTTGTAAATGGTTCATCCCCAACCTTCATGTTTAGATCGGTTAAGGCGTTGAATAACGTGGTTTTTCCAGAGCATGTATATCCAACGATTGTTATGGTTTTATAGCCCTTCTTCTTCCTCATAAACCTATGTACATGCCTCTTCCTACGAATCTCCTCAAGCTTCTTCTTAATATTTTGAATCCTCCTTTTGATCTCAAGGTAATACTTGTCAACCTCATACTGTCCAGGACCCATAGTTAGTGGCGGCTGCTCTCCCGCCCTTACAAGCATAACTCTTTCCCTAGCTCTAGCCAATTCATATTGCAAACTTGCAAGCTTAATCTGTAGATCAGCCTCTTTTGAGGGGCTATGCCTCCTAAAAATTTCGAGAATAATCTCTATCCGATCCTTAACCGTTACATGTAGCTCCTTAGTGATCTGGTACATATGTCTAGGCCTCAACTCAACATCAAAAATCACTGTTTGACAGCCACTCTCTTCAAGAGCATTCCTTATCTCATCAAGCTTCGCATCACTCAACCCCTTTGAAGTAAATCTTCGTATATAAACAGTTCTAACAGGGATGTATCCAGCCTCCTCTACCAAGACCTTAAACTCATCCATTAAACTCTTCTTATGTATACATATTACAGCGGGAATTATAGTTCTTCACCACCTCCTTCAGAGCCTCTAAACATCAAATCTCCAAGTGTAGGCCCCTCAGGAAACTCCTCTTCATATACATACTTAACTCTTTCATCCTCCAAATCAGTAGTTTCAATAAGCTTTACACCCAATATCTTCTCCAACTTAAGTATGAGACTATATTCTGGGACAATCTTATTAGCCTCAACCTTCTTTATATAACTAAGTTTAACTTTCAACTTCCTAGCCAGATCCTCCTGAGTCATACCCAGCTCTTCACGGCGCCTCTTAACCACCAAACCATAATTCTCCACCAACTCAAAATCAGGAGCTGGTTTAACTTTGGAAATAGAGTGCCTCTTAGAAGACTGAGGCCTCTTAGATACGGCACCTTGTTTAATACGTTCCCCAAGCTTCTTAATCACCGTCAACCCATGTCTATCTACACAGTCTGGACATGCATATGTCCTAGCACCAAGGTATATAACTACATATAAAACCTCAGAGTCTCTACCACATATTTCACAGTTCATTCCCTATCCATACTTTAATGATGAGCCTCAGACATTTATTCCTTATATTTATACATAGAGACCCAACTATATAGTATTTAGAAACAACTAATAGTTACTAATAACGGGTTGAGAGTATGAAGAAGATATCATCTAGGGAGATAAGGAGAATGATGAAGAAAATGGGTATAGAGAATGTGGAGCAGCTGGACCTAGAATATATAGAGTTCCACTATAAAGATGGTAGAATAACTAGGATCTATGAGCCGAATGTAAGCAAGATAGTTGTAGCGGGGAGCACGACATATCAGATAATTGGTGAGGAGGAAGAGGTTGAAGAGGAGACCCCAAAGACATTTCCAGAAGAAGATATAAAGCTTGTCATGGAACAAGCGAATGTAGACAGGGAGTTGGCTATCAAAGCCTTGGAATTAACTGATGGAGATATAGCGGAGGCTATAATAGTCCTAAAAGAGGGAGGCCTCACCGAGGGATAACCTAACCCCTCTGTTATAAAAGTCTAATTATAAGGTTAAACCCTAAAGCCGCAATACTTATTAAAAATTTGAAAAGGCTTTTGGGGCCGTGGTGTAGCTTGGCTAGCATGCGGGCCTCGGGAGCCCGTGGTCCCCGGTTCAAATCCGGGCGGCCCCACCACCTCCCTCTAAGAGTTATACACCAGTTACTCTGTAGTAGTTGTCTGGTTAGACTCTACTATTATAAATCTACCGATCATTCCGAGCTCTGCATGTCCAGGGACTGTACATAGATATTCATATTCACCCACCTGCCCCGCAACAAAAGACATGGTATACGTCTCTCCCGGTCCAAACCACTCTGACTCAGGCGACACACCAAATACTTGGAAAGAATGTACAATAGCACCTTGATTCTCTATCGTAACTTCCACGATACTTCCTTGTGGAACTATTATGTCAGGGTTTGTCTCATTAAACCAATAATCACCAGCGATCAAGTAGATACTGACTTTCTCACCCGTAATGGGAACTTCTTCTTGTGCTGGAACTATATAGGGCCATCCGATGGTAAAGACTCCGACAACAACCAATGCTATAATAGGTATAACACTTTCAATTGGTGGCTTTCCACCTTTAAACATGGCTATAGGAAGCATAGCTATGCCCAAAACAAGAACAACGAGGGCAATACCAGTCATCTCATAGAAAGTCTCAGATATATCTGCAAATAACCCTAGCCATACCCCAATTAGACCTATAAAGATGAAGAAGACACTAGCTAGATACATGCCTCTATCCATCTTTCTCACCTACTTGTTATAAGTCTAATACCATAAGAAATAAAGCCGAATATTATTAGCGATAGTCCCGTTGCGATTAGACCAAATGTCAAGTCACCAAGGAGATACATGTATAATGAGACGCCAACAACGAAGAACTCAGCTATCACCATAGCATATACTATACCTTCGATGGTGTCCTGACTTATCTTTATAGGTTCTTGCCTCGTCCTCTTAGGGGCTGGCTGAATCTTCTTAGCATATTTCGAATATAGGTATGCACCGCCAAAGGAGACGATATTAATCAGAATAAGAACCCCAAAGAACAGATATGGATCTATTGCAATTCTCTCTAGATAGCTCTTCCTAGGATCGGGATCCACATAGAAGCCCCATACCGTTGTAACTAAACTCTGTAGGATGCCTGATACCCCGATACCTAATGCTATCGGCCTATCAGAGAGCTTCATACCTTTACTTCTATCCACAAACGGAACTACCATAAACATCATAATGAATAATGTTGGAAGCAACACACCCATTAAGAATTTATCGAGTTCCGTCCTCAAAAGTGCATAAAGAGGGTTGATATACCATTCTGGAACAGTAACTTGAGCTGGAACGTCAGGTGAATATTTATCCCCTAGAGGTACTGGGAATAAAGCTGAAGTTATAAAGAGTGACCCGATAATTATCCCTACCATTCCTGGATCAAATACTAAGTTTCTTGGGAAGTGAATCGTGAAAAGTATTATCATTATCATTGGGAATAATAATACATGTAGGGTATAGATTCTAAGTATTAAATCGTTGAAGCCGGTTCCAATGACTACATTAGCTATCAATGGGCCTATGAATGGAGTTGAATATGTGAGAGCTGCGCCAATGTTTATAGCTAATACAGCCCTGATATTCATAATCAAGTCATAACCTATATATGCCTCAACAATGGTTAATGTCCCGAGGATGACTCCTGTCACCCATATAAGTTCATTTCTAATTTTATATCTTGAGGAGAAGAGCTGATAAAACAGGTGATACACAGCTAGGAATATCATTAAATTGGAGGCATGGTAATGTATGTTTCTAATTACCATTCCAAAATCAATCTCATCATTAATAAGTTTTACACTATCATATGCATCTGTCAATGTAGGCCTATAATAAAACATAAGTAATACTCCTGTTACACCTAACACTATAAACGTTATGAAGGTAAGCATACCCAGAAAACCGTGTGGACTTACAATCTTATTAGGTATAACAAGTCGTATACCGAATAGGATCGTCCTCTCAAGCCTCTTTATAGTCCATTCATAACCTTCAATAACTTTATCTATAAGAGTAGGCTTCTTCTCCTCTTGGCTCATCTATATCGACCTCAACTCCTCAGGTTTAGGACTTCTACCATAACCGATTTCTCCCTCAATTCCAATTGCATAGATATCACCATTTTCATCAACTTCAATCTGCAATACGGGTAGCCATCTATTAGGTTGTTTAGCTACAGGACCCGCTATACCATATCCATTTTCTTTCAGATATTGGCTTCCATGACATGGACACTCAATAAGATCCTTATCCTTCTTATAATCAATTAAACACCACAGATGAAGACACACCCTACTATAGGCCTTCACCTCATTCTCAGATGTCCTAATAATAAGGAACTGCCTAAAAGGATCGTTATCCTTAGAAGGATCTCCAGTCTTAGGATATGTAACGAATATCTGGCCCAAAACTGGGATGCTATTTATGTTCCCCACCTTTTGTCTTGGATAGCTAGCTTGAGCCTCTGGAGTCAAAAACTTACCCAGAGGAAAGAAGGGAGCTAAAGCCGCTATACCGGAAGCTACAAAAATAGTTTTAATAACGGTTCTTCTATCTACCATAACATCCACCCCAACTATATATCTTATACCCTTTACTACTGTCTATTAAATTTTTAAATGTTATGTATAAAAACTATTATCCCTAAATATCCAAGGTACTAAAAATTATGGAGGGGTTTAAAAAATTTTGTGATGGTGGGGCCGGTGGGATTTGAACCCACGACCGACCGGTGTCACCCAATCATCCCCCAATTGGTTAGGGGTCTTACTACCGATCTGGAGCCTCGACACATATGTTCGGCCGCCTTCGGCGCATATGCACTGCCTGGCTGGGCCACGGCCCCATTACCAATATATTCCTACAATTATCTATCCAACACAACTTCTAATTAAAAATTTTATCGCTGAAAAAGACATAGGTGTATACAAGTTTAAGGGGAAATTAATATTTTAGAGTTATGAAGGGAGAGATTGAAAAAGTATACAAGATTCTAAAAACAACGGTCAATATAGAGATAGATTTGAGAAATTATCTTTCTATAGCTGTTGAGAGGCCGATAAAAGCGGTGATACCAAATACCTATCTAAATATCAGTCACAAAACCCTCTACAGAATATTTGATATTCTAGGTATCAAGACAAACTATATTACAAACGCCGAGGTACCATATCTAACTACAGATAGTGAGGATATCGGGAGGATCCCCATATATAAATATGGATTATACTACATAATGGAGTTAGCCAGTGTATTGCCCCTCTATATATGGAGGGACACTATAAACAAAGAAAAGATTATCTTAGATATTGCAGCCGCACCTGGTGGAAAAACTTATTTACTAAGTAACATCTTTAGAGAGGGAGTCGTAGTAGCTAATGAGCCAAACAGAGTAAGACTGAGAAGACTACGAAATAACATCCAGAAATATCTCCTCCCAAACGTTGTGATAACACAGTATAAGGGTGAGAAGTTCCCTAAGAACCTGGTGTTTGACATAATATTGTTTGATGCACCATGCTCAGGTATCAACTTGATATATAAGAGACGTAGAGAAGTGCTATCCAATTTACGGAGATCCCGTGAGTATGGAGATTTGCAGAAGAAGATAATTAGCAACATTTACGACTTACTTGTGGATGGAGGGGAGCTTCTCTATATTACATGTACATTATCAAAGTATGAATGTGAAGAGGTGGTGAAACATGCTATTAAATCAGGATTTGAAGCAATTGAGATAAGTAAAAAGTTGCCATTTAACACGATAAAGCCAGAAGATAGAGACTATCCAGAACTCAGTAAGACGCATTATATACTTCCAACATTAAACAAAGAAAAATTTAGTGGGAATATCGGTACAGCTTATGTTGCACTCCTCAGGAAGAGTGGTAGTTGATATGGAGTTAGATAGAGACAGCTTCAGATACAGAGTTGAGATAATTATAGACCATGAAAGAAAGAGATTATATACTGAAAAAGTAAAGGAACTTCTTTTCAATACCCAGTTTAAGACATACTCCTACGGAGTAGATATAAGAAGAATTGAGAGATCCAATGTCATAGAGGCTCTCTCACTTAAGACGATACAGAATCTACCAGGGGAAATCCTTACACTCTATATAGAGCGTGATAGAGACAAGATATATAGACTATTGAAGGAAGGATATATAGAAAGGATGGCCTTTAACATCAAAGCTACAAAGGGAAGAATATATATCATTATAATAAACTATAATGAGGATGACTATATCGTTATAAAAGGAGAAATAATAGGTGATAAGATCGTAATATAACTCTTAGAGGGAGGTGGTGGGGCCGCCCGGATTTGAACCGGGGACCACGGGCTCCCAAGGCCCGCATGCTAGCCAAGCTACACCACGGCCCCGACAGTCGAAACACTTTATTTATCATCAAATATATCTACAGCATCTTTTTAAAGAATTTTTGCTAATAGACAGAGGCTTTAAAATTAGCGAGTAAATGCCTCATTATAGAACTAGCCAACCTAGATATGTACTTACACATGACTAATCATTATCCCTCCAAATGTATAAAGACTAAAATTCCCTTAATCATATTTAATCATAAAATAAAAATATTATATTATTGGAATGGAATTTAGGTATTGCCCAAAATGCGGGAACGAGATTAGGGAGGATAAGGACAGATGTGATAAATGCGGATTCGACTTTTCCCAATTGAAAGAGAAGAAAGCCGAGGAACTCCCTATGAGATACCTTCTCAAAAGAAAGGACCCTATATTGGCTGGGATATTATCGTTCCTACTTCCAGGATTGGGTCAGATATACGTTGGAGACATAGGGAGGGGGATACTCATAACCATTATAGCATTTATTATAGCGCTTTTAGCATTGCTATCAAATCTATTGATATACCTTGCATTCCACTTTATTCAAATATATGATGCCTATAAAGAAGCATCTGAGTATAACAACCTATTATTCGAGGGTATAGAGCCATGGTAGAAACGATATTTAGTAGTTGGTGCGGCCGCCGGGATTTGAACCCGGGTCCTCCGGCGTGGCAGGCCGGCGTCCTACCAGACTAGACTACGGCCGCACATCATTCAAATATATTCATATATGATTTTTAAGGCTTACCCTCAGTTAAAACCAATGATCTAGGCTCTTGGTAGACAGAGATTTCTTTAGTTCATTCAACGCCTTTCTAACCCTCTGTTCACTAAAGTCGTGTTCATCACACAAGAAAGCCTCTATCCCCGTGTAGTCTGGATTCTTAAAATCAAGTGAATAGTCGTCCGTAACCTCTGGAGACATAAACAATCTTCTAAGCTCAATAATATCTTCTAGGGATATGTGTCTCAATACTTCAGGGATCTTCTCGGCCGAGCCATAGGACTTGATATACTCTAAGGCCTTCTTAGGCCCTATACCCTTAATTCCCTCATTATAATCTGTACCAATTATTATGCCCATATCAACTAACTGTTCATATGAAATCTCCAACCCTTCTAGCACCCTCTTCAGCTCTACGAGCTCCGGCTCAAGCCTGACCTCAATACCCTTACTTGGATATTTTATGGTGCCAGTTAAAGTGACGTTCCTAACAATTTTAGGGGCGCCAAAAAGGAGTGAATCATAATCTTGAGAGGCGACGGCTGTTACATCACCCTTCTTCGCCATATATGCCGCTTGAGCCTCCCCCTCAGAGGGGGCCTGAACAACGGGAATACCTAATAAACTGAGTAGTTCCTTAGCATCACCAACCATATAATCCTCTAAAGTCGCTGCTACCGCCGCATACTTCCTTGCACTCTCATAATCCCCTCTCTCAACCGCCTCCAGATACTTTCTATATCCCTCCTCTTTGACTACGCGTCTTCTCTTCAACTCCTCCATCTTCCTCTTAGGTGGAACACCGTCGAATACATACACAAGTTTTATCCCATGCTTCAATAACTGGACATTCCTATAGAATAGCCCGCTTAAATGACTTGTTACACGTCCCTTACTATCCCTTAGTGGATTACCAGTCTTATCTCTAATAGTAGTTATAAATTGATATAAAGTATTGTAGGCATCGATAGCCAGTATCCATCCCCTAAGATGTGGGAAGTCTATCTGCCTCTTGAAATCGGATACTAAGGGGGAGAGGTTGATACCCAAGGATGGACACCCCCATTTATCTCTTAATCCTAATCTCCAAGTCGTTGCCGTTATTCTCCACTTTTATTTTACCCCAGATCTCCAGGTTAAGCAACGCCTTTCTTATCTCCTCCTCGGATAGATTTGGATATCTATCTCCAATATAGTATCTCAACTCTCTATATTCTATATAGCTATCACCATTACCTGGCTTTTTACCTATTAACTCTTCAATAGCTCTATAAACAATATTTGTTACTGGACGGATAACCCAGTCAGAAGACATATCTTATCACCACCAACCATACCCAAAATATACTTATCTACATATAAATCCAAAAAGAAGGTGATATAGAGGATTATGTAAAGGCTGCTGGAAGTCTGATCCTCTTCCTATGCATTGACTTCCTATAATTCTCATACCATTCAATTATAGAATCGTTAAGTGACGGGGGCACCTTATCCAAGGCATGCATAAAGTCATCGTTAGATACTCTCTCCCTCCCATTCCTGAGAGCATTCATTGCGGCCTCTCTCACTAGGGCTCTTAAATCTGCACCTGTGTAATACTCGGTTATATCTGCTATATGAGCTAGATCTACAGAGTCGTGTAGAGGCATGGACTTGGTGTGTATCTTCAATATGCTTAGCCGCTCTTTCTTATCGGGTGGAGGTACATATATCATCAGGTCCATTCTGCCAGGCCTTAGTAAAGCTTGGTCGATCATATCAGGCCTATTGGTAGCTCCAATTACTATTACATCTTCAAGCCTTGTTATACCATCGAATTCAGTCAAGAATTGACTGATAACCCTGTTAGTCACCCCTGAACCCACATCACTCCCTCGGATAGGCACTAAAGCCTCTATCTCATCAAAGAAGATTATACTTGGTGCCGCATCTCTAGCCCTTCTAAACACCCTTCTAATACCTTTCTCTGACTCTCCAACCCACTTACTTAAGAGCTCTGGACCTTTTACAACAATGAAATTCATATTAGTCTCGCTTGCGATAGCCTGGGCCAACAAAGTCTTACCAGTGCCCGGAGGCCCATAGAGCAGTATACCCTTTGGAGGTTCTATACCTAATCTCTTAAACTTATCTGGATACTTTAATGGCCACTCTATATTCTCTCTGAGCGCCTCTTTAATCTCCTCCAACCCTCCAATATCATCCCATGTAACTTTAGGTATAGAAACTTCGACTTCACGTAGAGCTGTAGGGACAATCTCCTTGAATGCATCCATAAAGTCCTTCATCGTAACGGTTATCTTATTTAGAACCTCATCTGGAATGTCACCAGTATCAGAATACTCTTCAATCAACGGAAGATTTCTCTTGAGGGCCTTCATAGCTGCCTCTCTACAGATTGCTTGTATATCTGCTCCAGTATACCCATGTGTTATGCTAGCCAACTTCTTTATATCTACATCGTCTGCAAGAGGCATACCCCTAGTATGAATCTTGAATATTTCATACCTCCCCTTCTCATCAGGAATTCTAATCTCAATCTCCCGGTCGAATCTACCAGGACGTCTGAGGGCTGGGTCGATAGCATCTATCCTGTTTGTGGCTCCAATCACTATAACCTGACCCCTCCCCTTAAGACCATCCATGAGAGTCAGGAGTTGAGCCACAACCCTCTTCTCAGCTTCGCCCGACACATCCTCCCTTTTCGGAGCTATGGAGTCCAGCTCATCTATAAATATTATTGAGGGGGCGTTCTCCTCAGCCTTCCTAAATATCTCCCTAAGTTTAGCCTCAGATTCACCATAATATTTACTTGTAATCTCTGGACCATTTATCGCGAAGAAACTCGCCTCACTCTCATTTGCAACGGCCTTAGCAAGTAATGTCTTACCACATCCAGGAGGACCATGTAGAAGTACACCTTTAGGCGGATCTATACCTAGATGCCTAAATATCTTTGGAAATCTAAGTGGAAGCTCAACCATCTCCCTAATCTTCTCTATCTCCTTCTCAAGCCCTCCTATATCCTCATACCGTATCTCGGTATCCTCGAGATGCTCTGAAAGGTCACTTGCAATAACAAGCTTCGTTGTCTCAGAAACATATACAGGTGAATCAGGTGAAACCTTCTTGACTCTAAGGGATATCGAGGCTCCAAATAACTTAATCGTCACGATATTACCGCGTAGAAGCGGTCTATTTATCAATCTATTATGTATGGTATTCTCAAAATTCCTATCTATATTTTCAATTCTATCTAAAGGTACCAAGACAATCTTTTTTGCGGGGAATAATCTTATCGGCCTTACAGAGACAATATCATTGTTTGAAACACCTAAATTACGTTTCATGTCATCATCTAACCTGATTATATCTTCCGGTTCCTCCATGGCTAGAGACGCTACCCATCCGACGATACGGCCTTTCTTCTCAACTAAAATGGAGCTTCTCTCTTTAATCCCCAATTTCTCCATAACAAGTCTATGGATACGTATAATGCCTCTATCTATATCTCTGGGATATGCATCTCTAACCCTTAATTCAACCACTTTCTCCATCTTTCTCAAACACCATATCCAATATACTATCTATATATTAATTTTGGCTTAACCTATGTTTAAAAGCAAATATTGCTATTTAGACACCTGTATGTGGAGACAGAACAATATATACATTCAAATTATTATTGGGACAGGATAGAAGGGCTATATACGGGTCATACCTACATTCTCAATGCTGTTTATCCCATCAAGACTAGCAACTCTAGACTCAAACTTATCTGGAAAAGTTTCATCACCTTCATCAACTGAGACCAAGACAGTCAATGAGTATAACCCAAATGCAAGAGGTTCAATCTTATAATCCTTAAGCTCACCCCCCAATTCACTAGCGATACCTCTAACCTCCTCAAGAATCTTATTCAAAACCTCCTGACCAGGCTCCTCAGGATTGATTTTATATATCAAACCCATTTTAGCCATACCACATAACCTCATGGACCGATAAATCCACATGAAGGACATTTATATTCCCTAGCAAATCTACGGCACTTCTCACATCTCCAAATAATAACCTCTCCACATCCTGGACATGGAAAGTAAACAGTAGCTTCAAACGTCAATATATTTTTATTACAGGATGTACATCGTGGCGGATTATACTCAACCTCTATACTCATATCACATCAATAACACCTATATCAATACACTTTTTTATAAACCTTGACATCTAGATAGACCTGAATAGCATAGAAAACTCTATATACTTAGACATTTTAACCGCTATCTTAAGGAAGTCTCTATCCAACGCCAGTTTAATCAAACTAGTCATATGGAAATCCATATCTCCCAACATCAACATCGTGTTGAAAAGTTCCTTCTTAGACATTATATCGATAACCTCTTTAAGATCTTCCTGAGAAACTTTCAAGAATAGATTTCTAAGCAGTTTTTGTAGGCGATATTCATCCCTGAAGACTTTATAAAACTTAGATGTATAGTCGGGAGAACCCTCTTTAATAGATTCCACCAGCATATTAGAAGCTGCAAGTAGATAGTATAACCCACCTCCAGTAGTTACTTTGGTTTGGCCCGCTGAATCCCCTATTAACAGCGTATTTATAGATGGGATGAAGAACCGTTCTACTGGTCCACCTACTATAACATGGCCATAGAGACGTTCCACCGAATGTCCCATTAGAAATTGTTTATCTATATGCACAGCTGATGAAATCACATCCCATAAGTTTGCATTAGAGGCTGAACCTACCTTCCACCGACCATTCCCTATGTTAATGGCCCATGAGAAGAAGTCTGGATTCACAGTTTTATCCACTATTATACTGGCGAGCTTTGGGTCATACCGACTCATACCATCATTATCTTGGAATATTACTTGTAGCGCTGATAGAGCCTCTCCCCTATTATTAACTATATAACTTCTAGCTCCAGTAGCGTCTACCACTAGTCTACCGTCTCTGTTGGGCTGTTTATAGTTAAACTCAACGTTAAACTGTATCTCCCCACCTGAGCTTATGAATCTCTCCTCTAGCCATAACTCATATCTATATCTATCTATTGCATATGCCTTGGGAACTGTCGATACAGCCTTTACATGTAGATCTCCTATCCATAGCTCAACTCCATAAAACTTGTTTCTGACGAGAGACCGTGGAATACCTGCTTCATTTACGAACATCTCACTAACCACCCCACTACAATGCTGAGGCTTACCAACCACAGAATTGGACTCATAAACTATGGGTTCAAAACCGTTTTCTAAAAGTTTATTTGCCAAGGTCAGCCCCGCGGGTCCCGCTCCAAATATCTCTATCCTGCTGAAGCCGGTCATATAGAATCTCCCGCTAATCAAAATCTATATCAACAGCCAAAATAAGTTATTTGGGAGGTATATAGAGAGATGAACGAGGTAAAACAGGTTATACTCGTGAGGACGGATTTAAAGATGGGGAAGGGAAAGCTGGCTGCCCAAGTTGCACATGCATCTGTCCAATGTTTCTATCTAACCCTACAGAATAAACCTGATCTAGCCCAGAAATGGCTTAAACAGGGACAGAAAAAAGTTGTTCTAAAGGTTCCAGATTACAAGACTGCATTAGAAAAGTATGAAATGGCTGTTGAACGGGGTATAATAGCCTGTATAATACGTGATGCGGGGCATACACAGTTAATACCTGGGACATTAACAGCGATTGGTATAGGGCCGGATAAGGAGGAACTGATCGATGAGATTACTGGAGACTTAAAGCTGATGTAGCCATATCTAGGTGGACGATATTGTATCTCAAATCATGGGTCCACGAAGATATCTCCATAGGGTTATGTTATTATGCGGTAGATACTTCCAGCTATATCCCACATCAGATAAAGAGTGGCCCTGGAACATTCATAGTAGAAGAGATAATTGATGAGAACCTACTTTCCACAGACGGTGATATACATATATATAAAATAGATAAGGCATGGGGAGTTGACAGCACCCAAATAATAGAGTATCTACGTAGATATGGAGCCTATCCACTTGGAAGAAAAGATAAATATGCTGATGCTATACAGTATATCCTCTCCAAGAGAAGGATGAGGAAGAGTGGATTTGAATATGTCGGGTCAATACCCAAGGGGATAAGGACTTCCGAGCTACATATCGGAAACAGATTTGAGATAGAAGTACATGTGGAGGACCTTGCTAGATATAGGGAGGATATAGAAGAAATCGTCTATGAAAAGCTCTTATCAAGCAATATTCCGAACTATTATTCATACCAGAGGTTCGGCATATTCCGGATAAACCATCTCAGAGGGTATAGGCTAATAAGAGAGGTCGCCTCCCTACCCCAGAAAGACTTAGGAAAGGAAGTCACTAATACATATGGTGGGAAGGATATAGCAAGGTTATTAATCAACAGCTTTCAAGCATATGTCTTTAACCATACACTCAACGCCTCCATTAGAAGAAGTGGAGACCTTCCAAAATCTCTTCAGAAAATATTTGTGAAGAAGATAGATGGAGGTGAGGAGGTGGATGGATGTCCAGTGCTTGGATATAGCTTGACAGATATACCTCAAGATATAGAGGATATCCTAAAGATTATGGGGATATCAGTTGGAGAGTTAAAGAGAATCCTATATAGACTTAGATATCTTGGAATAGATGTATATGGAGATCTTAGGCCAACAAAAATAGTTTTCCTTGAGACTCCTGAGATAGAATTTCAAGGTCAGACTGCTAAAATAAAATTCTCTATATCTAGGGGACAGTACGCCACTCAAGTATTGAGGGAGATTTTCAAGCCTAAATATCCATCTAAACAAGGTTATTAACTCCTAACGGATTTAACGGCTGGGTGGTGTTCATCACGGAGGATTACTTCATACCAGACGTATTTACCGTCTTCACCTACGTAGTATGAGCCGAGTACCCTAAGATTCCTGAACTTCCTCTTAGCTCTGTTCTCAGCTATCTCTTGCATCGAGATTTGCCTCTTAATCTTGGAGATACCCATCCTCTTCTGTCTCCTCCCAAGCTTTGGAGGTATCTTCCTTAGACCACCACGTGAGACTCTGACTCTAACAACTACATAGCCTTGCTTGGCTCGATATCCTAGAGCCCTTGCTCTATCCAGCCTACTTGGCCTCTCAATCCTATGGATAGCGGGTTCTCTCCTCCATTTCATCCTAAGATAATTTAGATATCTTTTGTATTCCTCATCCTTCCATATCCTTCTCCAAGTCAAATTTATGTATTTATATGCTGACATAATACATCAACCTTCGACTCAACCATCTAGATATTTTAACCCTACTCTTCCTTTATTAAGGTTTTGACTGAGTATAAATCATGAAGAGGATGAAGATAGGGATAATTGGAAAACCTAATGTAGGGAAATCAACCTTATATAACGCTGTAACGATGGGGGACTCAAAGGTAGGAAACTATCCCTTCACCACTATCGACTCAAATGAGGGAGTTGGATATGTATCCCTTGAATGTAGATGCAAGGACTTAGGTATAGAAGACAATCCTATAAACTCAATATGTATAGATGGAATAAGATTCGTCCCCATAAAAATTATTGATACCGCTGGACTTGTCCCAGATGCATGGAGAGGACGGGGTTTAGGGAATCAATTCCTAAGTGAGATTATGAAGGCTGAGGGATTGATACATGTTGTAGATCTATCAGGAGAAACTGATGAAGAAGGTAGAATAATAGACAATCCAGACTATGACCCAATGAATGAGGTCAAATTCGTTAGAGAAGAGGTTATAAGATGGATCGCTAGTATATTAGAGAATAACTTCCAGAAAGTGGAGAAGCAGGTTAGACATATGGGTATTGAATTGGAGACAGCTCTACATAGAGTCCTCTCAGGACTTAATATATCCTTATATAATATAATAGATACGTTGGACACCCTTGGGATAAAGGATATATCCCAACTTTCTAATGTAGATAGGATCCTAGAGTTTTCAGGGGAGCTCCTTGAGATATCTAAGCCAATAGTAATAGCTGGTAACAAGATAGATAAGCCTAGGGCCGAGGAAAATTATATACGGCTTAAATCTAAGGGAGTAGATATAATTCCCGTCTCGGCCCTCTCAGAATATATTTTGAAACGTTTATCAAGAGAGGGGGTTATTCACTATATCCCAGGTGACGATGACTTCGACGTGTTAAAACCGGATAATATAGATGACAAGATGCATAAGATCCTAGAGATGATTAGAGAGAAGATACTAAAGAAGTGGGGTGGAACAGGAGTGCAGAAGATGCTTAACACACTAGTTTATGAGAGGCTTGGATATATAGCTGTATATCCCGTTAGAGATCCAAATAAATATACCGATGTGAAGGGGAATATACTTCCAGATGTATATTTAATTAAGAAGGGATCTACTGTGAAGGACTTGGCTGAATTGATACACTCTGATCTAGCTTCGAGAGTGAAATATGGTATAGATGCCTTATCCAAGAAGAGGATATCATTAAATTATGAAATGAACCATAGAGACGTAATATCAATAGCTATATACTGACGATAGCTACTCTTCACCCGGGCGTTTCAAAACCTTAACTTTATAGATGCCAGTACCATCTTTTCTTATAGGATATACCTTTTTAGCTACCTCCTTTATCTCTTCATCAAGTTTACCGAATAGGATGTCCCTTATGAATGTCTGGTGATCCGACTTCTCAGCCCATCTATCGAGAACCTCGAATACATATCTTCTTATGGCCTTCTTCCTCGAATTATTAATCCTCTTTGTGGTGAAGACACTCACTCTAACCCTAAATTTATAACCATCTTTGGTCTCAACATCCCGAATGGCCTTTACATAACTTGTCCCCCGCATAATGAAGGACCTCTCGTATTCCCTAAAATATTCATGACCATTATAAACCGTATATGCATAGGAATCTTTTACCTCAACAATTTTTAATTTAACCTTTATAAATTGATGATTAAAATCACCAGTCAAGTCAGATAGAAGGACCTCAATATTTCTACCTATTAAATGTTTAGGTTCAGTAGCAATAACATAATATAGATCTTTTCCACCCAATAACTCGGGGGCTTTAACCATAACATATAGTTTCTTCCTACCCCTCCTCGTTCTTCCATATCTTGTTGACATAATATATTATCACCTCAACACATACTAATAAATCCTCATTCAAAGAATCATATATAAGCTATTTATCCCTACACCCCTTTAGATAATAGGGTCAGGAGAGGGGCCAATGCTCTAGCTAAATCGTTATATGCAGCACGTACACTATTCACCCGTACTCCCGACATCTCTATAAAGATAATAGAGTCTGAACAGGATATTGATATCGATAGGCCTTCCACCTTATTATCAGGTTCCAACGCCTTCCTAATAATCTCACAATCCCCCTTCCCCAATTTACTGCATTCTATCTTGACCTCAACGGTATACATCCCAATAAAATAGCTCTTCAATCCACAAGATATATAGAACAACCTTAAACCTATGTGGATAATGAGGATTTAACCAATTCCAAGAGATAATCGATTAAGGAGTCATCATCCCCTAATATAGATGCACCAGCCGCGACGTTGTGACCTCCTCCATGACCTCCATATTTCCTGGCAACATCCTTCATAATCTCAGATAGGTTTAGACCTTGATCCACTAGGCTCTTGGGAGCCCTTGCTGAAATCTTGATCTTATCAACATTCCTTAGCAAAACCAAGACAACCTTATCTGAATATATAAGTGATTTAGATAGGATTGTGGATATAGTACCTCCAAATCTTGGGCTAACATCTGTATCTCTCAAGTCCACAATCACCACATCATCCACAACCTTTTTAGTTGCCTCAACATATGAGAGATACTTTCCAAGTAGTTTCCTCCTCTCTTCATAGATCTCCTCCATCTCTCTCACAAAATCTCCACGGATGCCAGAGGAAACAACAATCCCTAAAAAGTCTTTTCCCAGTCGACCTGCAGCACTCACTAAATTCGAGAAATCGAGTGAATATCTAAGGAGATAATGCTCCTCCTTCGTAAACACGATTATATCGCTCATCAAATCCCTAGGTTTGAGATCATCTACTCCCAAGCCCAGTATATAGTGGAGGATCTCCTCTAATAACCGGTTCTTCTCGTAATCTGAGAGGTCATCAACCGTCTTATAAACACCAGATCCCTTCTCAACCTCTATACCAGCTTTTTTAACAAGACGTAGACCAACATCGTCTCTACCAGAGAAGCCTGGAATATATGGGACATATGTCCATGTTATTGCCTTAAAGATTGGTAGCGACCTGTTCTGGAAAAACACGAAATCACGTATCTTCCTTGCCACACCCTCAGATATAGCGTCCTCCAACACCTTAAAAGTTAGATCCTTAGGATCATATATCTGCATATCTCCTGTGGCCCCAACCAAACCAATCTCTGTGAAGTATGGGTCATCCATGAGTTTATATCCAATGTATGAAGCCAGGACAGCTGCACAATCCGCTGATCCACCGTCTACACCATATAACTCAGGATTTACTAAGGTTACATCTCCGTGTTCTCCATTAACCTTATGATGATCTATTATCAAGACTTCCCTAACATTATACAAGTTTTTGTATTTGCTGATACTCTCTAATTCTCCAGAGCCTAGGTCTGATATAATGTGTAGATCAGCATCCAACTTAAAGAAGCTTTTTATGTTTTCATCACTTAGGTCTGTTACAGATCTAATTATATATTTTTTCCCGAGACTATCGAGAAGTCTTAGAAAGGCTCCGCCAGCAGAGAGGCCGTCCGCATCATAATGCGTAAGTACAGCAATATATCTATCATCAGAGACTTCTGAGATCTTGTTCCCCGCATCCTCAAGACTCTTCAACAACCCTTGAGAAGCCATTTTAAAACCTTCAGCCCTACTCAACCCTAGCTACATAAGTCTTATACTTCCAGTCTTTAGGCAGCTTACCTATTCTCTTATAATATTTAGATAGATGATGGATCTTAGCCTCAATAAGCTCAAGCGAATGTTTGTTTCTATAATCCTTCTTATGGTATTTCAGGTGCTCCTTTAGACGTCTAGCCTTATCAATTAGATTAGCAAGATCCTCGGGAAGGTCATACTTGATACCTTGTTCCTCAAGGAACTTAGTTAATTTAACTCCCATAACCTGCTTAAAGGTGGGGATCCCATATTGATCCCTAAGAATCATACCTATTTCAGAGGGACGTCTACCCTCCTTAGCAAGTTTGATAACCAACTCTGCAATCTCTTCCCTACTTAATGTAACCCACTCAGGCTTAGCCATAACTACAGGTCTCTTCGAATGGGATTTTCCCTTTCTCCTTATATGCATCCTCGCCATTCCAATACACCACCATATCCTCTTTACTCCACCAACCTACGACTAAGAATGTATTTAGCAATCATATTAAAAAGCTTTCCTCTATGAGAAAAATCGTTTTTAACCTTGAGGGGCATCTCAGCATATGTCATATCACTTCCATCTGGTATGAATATAGGGTCGAAACCGAATCCATGGTTACCCCGTTCCTCCTTTGAGATTTGTCCATCAACCTTAACCCGAAAAATCTTAAAAACATTGTTTCTTAGGTAGAGGAGGCCATATGTCAAGAAGTATGCAGATCTATCCTCAACCCCATCCATAAGCCTGATAATACCCCTACATCCAATAGAGTTATATACATATGCGCTATAGACACCGGGAAAACCATTGAGATATTTGATGAAGAGGCCTGTATCCTCAACTATAAACATTTTGTCTCCTAATATCTTCAATATTTCATACCCCTTCCATAAGATGACATCAATCAAGGAATCACTCTGAATCTCCTCAACACCAACATTTACCCAGTTAAGTTCCAATCCATATCTACCAAAGATCTCGGAAGCCTCTTCAAACTTATGTTTATTACCAGTTACAAAATACAGTTCATCCACTCCTCTCATGATATCTACCCATTCTAGCCACTCTAGAATGTAATTTTATGGCTTCATCAGAATTATAATATGCCCCTCGATAACCCTCTAAAAATCTTCTGAAATATTCCTCCGCATATTTGGGGATGAGAGAATATAAAGAGCGATATACTACATCTAAATCATACACTTGTTCCTTAGTAGAGGATGAGATGAAGGCCAAACCAAAATCTATGATATACAGTTTCCCATCTGAGATGATGAAATTAGCTGGATGTGGGTCTCCATGGACAACATTAGTTGAATGTAGCATACCGATTATAGAGCCCATCTCAACGAGATATTGACTCCCTACTTCTAGAGAGTATTCTAGGAGGTGGGATGCCAAGGTTTTTCCTTCTATATATTTATATACTAAGGCCGTCGACTTGAGACTAACTAAATATAGCTCTGGAACAGGGATCCCCTCTCCCCTCGATTGATAGAGGATATTAGCCTCACGATAAGTCCTTAAAAGACGTAATCGGCTATCCAGACTCGGATTCCTATAAGGCTTTGGAACCCTCTTCTTCACAATAACTGGTTCCCCAAGATATCTTGAGAGATAGATGTCACTCTCGGCATTCCTAGATAATAGTCTTCCTCTCGAGATTATCCTCTCGATTACATCCACGGTATATCTACCTCGTCGAACCGCCATCTCTGGAGTATATATGCCTCTTCAGGCCTAACTCCCTCCAAACCATACTGGAGCATACGTAAACCCACAATTGCTATCTGTATTCCGTTGTCACCATTCCACTTATTCTCTAGGCGATATACCTTTAACCCGTGTAAACTAGCCATCTCAACCAGCTTCTTATAGAGGATATTATTCGAAGCCACGCCTCCAGTAACAGCTATTGAGTCTATATCACCTTTTAGACTGGCTAGGGCCCTTTCAGCAGCCTCAACAATTATAGAGAAGGCCGTCTCTTGGAGAGAGAAGGAGAGATCTTCTATGGAATATCTTCCCTCCTCTAATAGCTGGAGAGCCCTCGTCAGTAGGCCGGAGAATTGGAAGTTGCTTCCCTTAATGTTATAAGGCAGTTCAATATATCGGCCTCCCTTCGACCCAAGTCTTTCTATGATAGGTCCTCCTGGAAAATCTAATCCAACCTCCCTAGCAAATACATCGAATAGATTTCCAACTGTAATGTCTAGAGTCTCTCCATAGGACCTCCACCGACCATCTCTAAACGCCGTAATAGCTGTATGCCCTCCTGAGACTAGAATGACAAGGGGACTTGAGAGTTGGAATATAGATCTAACCAACTCGATATGACCTATGGCATGGTGGACTGGATAAAGTGGAATTTTATATTTCAATGCAAGGGCCCTGGCTATCGTTGCTCCTATCCTTAGACAGGGCCCCAGCCCGGGGCCCCGGCTATATGCTATTGCATCTAATTCATCCATGGATAACGAGGATTCCTCCAAAGCCTTCATCACCACCTCAACCGAGTATTTACTGTGATGTTCAGCGGTTTGAAAAGGCTCCATCCCCATACCCTTCGGAGGGGTATAGCGTATTCTCACATCTGATAAGATATTTAAATTATCGTCTATTACGCCGACTCCGAATGTATGTGCTGTACTTTCTATTCCCAATACGATCATGTCCGATAATTATATCTACTGAGACAATCATATTATTAAGACATGTTCGTAGACATAGACATTATAGTACATGCAACAGAGGATATGGATAAAATACTGGAGAATTTAAAGACACTTCTAAAGATTAAGAGGTTCAAACTCGAGAGGAGAGACCTTACCGGACACTATAAAAACCCTGTTATATTCCTAAGACTTAGGATACGTAGTGCAGATGCCAAGGAATTCGTTGAAAATCTATTTAAGAAGATGAATAGATTGGATAAGAATTATCTACTCTTAAACTTAGATGAATATATTGAAAAGAAAAAGTTTTACCTTAGAATTGAGAAGAACTGGGTCTGTAGAGGGGAGGTAAGATTAGCTACTAGAGACCCAATAAAGATAGTAATTCACAATATAGATAGGAAGAAAATCCTTTCTTATATTGATGAGGGTAAAGAATAGGAGGGATGCATATTTCTACTCTTCCGTTAAAGTTATAGATAACTCTCAACTTAAGGAGGAGATTAGGTCTATCTTTGAATTAGGTTATAGAAATATAATTATATTATTTAATGATATAGATACCCTAAAGAGTTGGCTGAGAGACAACCCATTAAAACATTTTAAGTTTGACAATCTAGATCTAACTCGACATACCATCTATAGATATCATATAAGCCATGGAGAAGATACTGTCGATGCTAAGATGATTAGAAGACAATTGAACCGTGTAACAAAGCTGGAGGAGAGATATAAAGTGGCTATGATAAAGTCTGTAGATGAGGCAGTATCCAACCTAATTAACCCAAATATCATGGAGTACTACGGAGTCAAGCTGATAAGACTGGATGACTTTAGATGGTGGGTCCTAAAGCGTTTCCATCAACATAAAGTATACTTTGAAGTCATCCTCGATAGATTGTTTACCGACACAAAGTATAGAGCGAGGGCCTTCTCAAGACTCGAGCCATTAGAGGAGATGGGTAGAATGGTGTTTACCCAATCTAGGCCTATAGTTAGGCCTAGGGAAATCCCCCATATACTCTCGGCCTTAACCGAGAAGAGACATGCATCCTACGGGCCTATTGTTAGATGGGGTGATCTAATTTGGTGAAATACATTAGATATAGATACGTGGTTTTAGCGTTGGAGAAAATTTCATTCCATGAGTTGATAGACGAGTATAAAAGGCTATTTGGGGAAGTTATCTACTATAAAAGTGGATTTAAACATTTTCAGATTGGAGATGGCAGGTATGTAATTGTCAGGATAGACTCTAAACATATCGATAAACTTGTCTATACTATAAAATCTTTGGAGTATAAATATAGTGTTGAGATAGGCCCTATATACATTGGAGATACCTTAAAATCCGTAAAATCTAGATTAAACGACTTATTTAATATTGAGAATTAAATTATAAGGATTTAGAGGCGAAGAAGAATGTTCCCATCACAAGCAGCATATGACAGAGCTATAACTGTGTTCTCCCCTGATGGACGTATATTCCAGGTTGAATATGCACTTGAAACAGTCAAGAGAGGGACATTGTCTATAGGCGCATTGTCAAAAGACGGAGTTGTTCTATCGGCAGAAGAGAGCTACACAAAATTTCAAGACAAGAACTATAGCAGGAAACTATTCATCATAGATGAAAACATTGGAGGGGTAATATCGGGATATGTACCCGATGGCCGTGTACTAATAGACTATGCACGTGAATTCTGCCAATATCAACGGATACTATATGATGAACCCCCATATGTAGAGGTTGTGGCGAGGAGGATAGGAAATATAAAGCAGGGATATACACAGCAAGGTGGAATAAGACCCTTCGGAGTTTCAATAATATTTGGGGGTATAGATCCAGATGGCACTCCAGCGATATTCGTCACCGACCCAAGCGGCTCATGTATAAAATATTCAGTAGCAGCCATAGGGTCTAATACCGACGCTGCACTAGACTTTATAGAGAAACACTATAACGAGGATCTGTCTATTGAGGATCTAAAGATACTTCTGACGGCGGCAACGATATATGCAACGAAGAAGAAAGAGGATCTCCATATAAGATTCCTAGAGATAGGTAAGGAGACTAGGAAGGCTAAATATGAGGATATTGAGAAGTCGCCTGAGTATATCAAGAAGGCTATCGAAAAATATAGTCTAACGTGAGATAAACTTAATTTGGGATAAAGGTATGAAGGGGATGAAGGGCGATGCCCGAGTATACAATAGCAAGATATAAAAAAGGTGGTAAAAGATTTGAAGTCCTTGTAGATCCTGACAGGGCTCTAGAGTATAAACTTGGAAGGAGGAAAGACTTCACAAATGTCCTTGTTTTTGATGAGGTCTACACAGACGCCAATAAGGGTTTGAGGGCCTCAAAAGCTGATTTGATGAATGTCTTTGGGACTACAGATGTGGAGAAGATCGCTGAGAAGATAGTAAGGGAGGGAGATCTACTAATAAAGACTGAGCAGAGGAGGAAACTGATAGAGGAAAAGAAGAAGCAGATCATCGATTACATCTCCCGATTCTGCGTAGACGCTAGGACATCGGCTCCACTACCACCATTGAGGATAGAGAGAGCCCTTGAAGAGGTAGGTGTAAAGATTGACCCCTTCAGATCTGCTGAGGAGCAGATAAATGAAGTGATTAGCGAGCTTGCTAAAGTTATACCTATTAAGAAGCAGATATCAATATTATCTCTTAGAGTTCCTCCAGTTTATGTAGGTAAGGTATATGGATATATAAAGAATGCAAGTGATATTTTGAAGGAAGACTGGATGAATGATGGTTCTCTAAATGTGACTGTTTCAATCCCATCTGGATTGAAAGTAGATTTCATGGAGAGGGTTTCAAGGTTAACAGGGGGAACCGCCTTCATCGAGATCGTTGAAGAAAAAACAATCTGAGGAGACATAAAATGAGTAGAAATGAGAAGATCGTAATACCTGGAGAAAATGTAGGAAATGTGTATTACAGAGGACGTGAAGAAGGATTCATCTATAGAATTGGGAAGGGATTCTCAGTCTCGACACACCTAGGAGTAGCACATATATCAAATAAGAAGGTAGATATAATCCCATACAAGAATGTCTATACACCTAAGGTGGGGGATTATATAGTCGGATTTGTAGTTGGGTATGCACCTAATGGATGGATACTTGAGATAGGTTCCTACGTAAAGGGGTTCCTCCCAGCCAATGACGTGATTAGAGAGGGAAAGTTCGACCCAAAAAAGGTTGATCTAGAGAAGTATCTTAGGCTGGGAGACCTGGTTGGCACGATAATCCAAGATGTAAATAAGTTTTCTAATGTTCTACTTACTACTAGAAACATTAGGGAAGGCGTAAATCCAAAACATCTTGGAAAACTATCAAACTATTTCATAATCAAGGTTCACACAACAAAACTCCCCAGGATAATTGGTAAGAAGGGGAGTATGATAAAGATAATTAAGAAGAGGATAGATGGAGATTTGATTATAGCTCAAAACGGTGTAATCCTCTACAAGGGCTCATATGATAATTACAAGCTTCTAAGATCCATCTTACAAGTTATAATCCAACATACATATGCATCTGGATTAACGGGTAAGATAGCTGAGATGCTTGGAGTAAATTTAAATGAGCTAAGTGATAATGAAGTAAGTGGTAAAGGAGAGGAGAAAAATGAGTGAAGATTTTACAAGAGTTGACGGTAGAAAGCCTGATCAACTTAGACCCTATAGGATAAGAGCGGGAATACTTAGGAATGCAGATGGCTCGGCAGAGATAAAGCTTGGTAAAAACTGGATAGTAGTAGGTGTATATGGGCCAAAGGAACACTTCCCAAAGTTTGAGGCCCTCCAAGACAGGGCAATTCTATTCTGTAGATACCATATGGCTCCATATAGCACTACAGAGAGGAAGTCTCCTAAGCCCTCCCGTAGAGAGATAGAGCTATCAAAAGTCATTAGATCCGCATTGGAACAAGCAGTTATTTTAGAGAGGTTCCCAGAGATGAGTATAGACGTTTACATAGAAGTTTTACAGGCTGAGGGAAGCACTAGAGTCGCCAGTATAACAGCTGCCTCGGTAGCACTTGCGGAAGCCGGCATACCCATGAAAGACATGGTAGTAGGTTGCTCAGCCGGTAAAGTAAATGGAAAGATAGTTCTAGATATAGGTGAAGAGGAGGATAAAGAAGGTGAGGCAGACCTGCCAATAGCCATAATGCCTAACCTAAAGAAGGTCGTCCTTCTACAAATGGATGGAAAACTTACACATGAAGAGTTTAAAGAGGCTTTCGAGATGGCTTTGAAAGGTGCTCTAGAGCTATATGAGGAGCAGAAGAGGGCTTTGAAAGATCTTATCGAGAAGATGAAGACTATAGAGGGTGAGTCCAATGAGTGAGAAATATAAAAATAAGACTCTAGCTGAGATAGTGAATATTGAACAGGCCAAAAACCTTTTAAAGAAGAACTTAAGAAGGGGTGATAGAGGCCTCTTAGACTATAGAGATATTGAGATCGAAATTGGAACTATAGAGAAGGCATTCGGCTCAGCTACTGTTAGACTAGGCGACACGGTAGTAGTTGCCGGAGTAAATTTCGAGTTGGGGACTCCCTTCCTCGACACACCGAATAAAGCTATACTCCTAGTTGAGGGTGAGATCCTTCCAACCGCCTCTGTAGAGGCCGAGGCGGGACCGCCGGATGAACATGAGATAGAAATAAGTAGAGTGGTAGATAGAGGCCTAAGAGAGAGTGGGATGATAAACTTCGAGAAGTATGTGATCGTCCCTGGAGAAACTGTGATTAAGATATTCGTAGACTTCAATATAATCAACGATGATGGAAATATAATTGACGCAGCAAACCTTGCAGCAGTATCCGCCTTAGCGACGGCTGAGATGCCAAGCATCGGATACATTAAGGAGAATCTTGAAGAAGTTAATAATATAAATATAAAGAAGATCCCTAGGGAACCTTTTAAAATTGAGGAGATACCGATAGCAAATACAGTAGGTATATTTGAAGGTAAGATTATAGTCGATCCAGACGCTGCAGAGGAGGAGGTTGCAGATACACTAATAACTTTTACACATCTAAGTACAGGTGAGATATGTAGCATACAACTCCTCAAAGGCGGCCTATCATATGAAGAAGTATTTAAGACCTTAGAGATAGCTTACCAGAAAAATCTCGAACTGAGGGAAACCCTCAAGAAGCATGGCGTAACACTATAAATTTAAGTGTCTAAATAAACACTTTATAGTCGAGGTGGAGGAATGTGGCGAAGAAGAAGATGCCCAATATAGCGGCTAGATTCGGCCCAAGATATGGCTCCACATTAAGGAAAAGATGGAACCTTATAATGATAAAGAAGACCTCACTCTATGAATGCCCCCAATGTATGCATAAAAAGCTAGAGTGGGTCTCAGTTGGAATATGGAGATGTAGGAAGTGTGGATTTACAGTTGCGGGAGGAGCATACGAACCCTTTCTATCTAGAAAGATACGTTAGAAGAAGTATCTAACACCATTCCCACCACCCATTAATCCTTTGATTAGATATTACATCCCTTCTTTTCTTATTGGGGGATAGCCATTGTAGTCTTAATCACAACCTCAAGAAGGCCTACAAGGAGGATAATCAGATTAGCTAAGGAACTCTCATGGGTGATCCCCAACTCTCTGAAGATTAACCGGGGAAAGAGGAGCCTCAGAGACCTAGCTGACTTCATGATTAGAAGGGGTTATACACGGCTAATAATTATCGAAGGATGGAAGGGGAACCCCCGTAGACTGAAGTTCTACTCACTACTCCATGGAAGACTTGAAAATGAGGCTACAATCCTTCTATCCGGCCTATCCCTACAAGTAGATAAAAAAATGAATAGAAAGCTGAGGACATTATCAATCGAGGATGACGGGGCCGATACGAGCAAGAAGCTGAAGGAGTACATAGTTGACTTCTTAGGTTCGCATTATATTATAGACCCTAGGAGGGATGGAGTAGATGGTAAGATGTTAATAAGGGTTATAGATGGCTCACTAGTAATAGAGTTCTATGGTGATAGAAAAGACATTATATATCCAAGGATTAAGGTGGAAAAATGGTTTGTGAATACCAAGTAAAGATTAGGATAGAGGTAGAAAAAGAGTTTATGAGTATTATACGTGAAGTGTTCCTGCCAGATGCACTGAAGGAGGGTTGGAAGATATATGAGGAGGGCGGAACCCTAGTTATAGAGATATCTCCTTTAAATAGTGAGGCACAGGTTAGAGGAGTAATAAATAGTATACTTAGACAGTTGGAGGTTCTCTATAAAGTCTTGTCTGAACTTTAATAATAAATAAAGGAAGTCTTATATAGTGATGGGTATGAGAAGAGAGATTCCACCTAGGGTTCAGCAACTTCTAAAACAGCTAAATGACATGCAAAAGACATATCAGAATATAACTCTTCAGAAGCAACAGATTGAGTTATCACTCATCGAGACAAAGAACGCTTTAGAGGCCATCAAGAAGAGTGATGACAAATATGTCTATAGAATCGTTGGAGGCGTATTTATCCGCCTCGAGAAGGAGGAGGTCCTCAACGAGCTTGAGGAGACTGTGAAGCTTCTCCAGACTAGGGTGGACATCCTATCTAATCAGGAGAAAAAGCTTATAGAGGATATGAAGAAGATCGAGGAGGATATACAGAGGGAGATGGGAGGTAGACCACAATAGAGTACAAATATTGAGTAGTCATAATATTTAACTACCTCTACGATTGTAATAACTTGAAGAGTATGAATAGGCTTTTAAAAAGGCTTCTATCTATACCACAAGATAAAGGAGTATGCATATTAACGCATAGAAGGGCCGATCCAGATGCGGTGGCATCAGCCCTTATACTAAGGAAATTTCTATTGTATATTGGAATTAGGGATATATATGTACTTCATCCAGAAGGTATATCCAAAAGAACTTTAGACCTTTTATACAGGCTTCATGTTAGATGGCAATATCATGAAGAGATAGATGACTTGATGGAAACGACTTATATCGTTGTTGACACAGGTTCACCTGAGCTACTAGGCAGTTACCTTAAATATGTTGAGAATGGGAAGAATGTAATATGGATTGACCATCACCTCCTCAAAGAAGGGAGAGGAAAGTTTGAATATTACGTGGATGAAGACGCCTCTTCAACGGTAGAGATTCTTATGGATGCCATAATGCCCATCTATAACATCAACTATCTAAGCGATGGGGAGGCGAGGCTCATAGCTTCAGCGATATACATTGAGACTAAGGGATTGAGTATAGCTAGTCATACCGCATTATATTGGATATACTATATAATGAGGAGATTCGGATTAACGGTAAGGGATAT
>Ga0256839_1000524_pt1 | contig 49711 bp, 50 predicted proteins | sample 354166metaG_FD_185968 | JGI IMG/M metagenome (GOLD analysis project Ga0256839, IMG submission 185968) | Hydrothermal vent microbial communities from Mid Atlantic Ridge, Atlantic Ocean - 354-166 | ecosystem: Environmental > Aquatic > Marine > Hydrothermal vents | place: Atlantic Ocean: Mid... | reverse complement strand
CGCTCGGCCACCCAGGCGCTCTCGGCGGTGCTCCTGCCTTGGGTGGCGCGCATCGCCCATCCGGACTGGCGCTCCGACCCGGTCCTTGAGGGGGCGATCAACGTGGCCGAGGGAGAGATCGTGCACCCGGCGCTGCGGGAGGAGCTGGGCGGGTGCACGGCGGTCACGGGCAGGACAGCATGAATCTATTTGGAAAGGCTGAAAAATCGCGATTTTTCAGCCTTTCCCGGCGGCCAGGGACGGCCGCGGGACGGCTCATGCACACGGAAGTGCATGACGATACGAAAAAAATCGAAAATGGGTCGCGAAGCACCATAGCGCTGATCAATCCGCGCAGCGGATTGGCCAGAGTTTCCTATTTTCTTTTCTCATAGCCTGTTGCAGGCTAAACTTGCAGCTGTTTCGTAGGTAGGGCGGCGATGGCCAGGCCAGGCTCCAAGCGCATCCCGGTGCAGCCCTTGAGCGTGCACCCCGCGGGTCGAGGTCTCCGGGAGGGCATCCTGCTGGTGCTGGTCGCCGTGGCGGCCTACCTGCTCATCGCCCTTGCCACCTACAGCCCCGCCGATCCGGGCTGGTCCCATGCCACCGACGTGGAGCGGGTGGCCAATGCGGGCGGGCGCGTGGGGGCCTGGTTCGCGGACCTGTTCCTGTACCTCTTCGGCTGGCTCGCCTACCTCTTCCCGATCATGGTGGCCTACAGCGGCTGGCTGGTCTTCCGCGGCCGTGGCGAGGGGCGCGAAGGTTTCGACGGACGCGTTCTGGCGCTGCGCTGGGCCGGCTTCGTGCTCACCGTGGCGGCCGGCTGCGGGCTCGCCACGCTGCACTTCACCGCGCCCGCCGGAGCGCTCCCGCTGGGGCCCGGCGGCATCCTCGGCGAGGTGGTCGGAGGCGGGCTGCTGCCCGTCTTCAGCCTGCTGGGCACCACGGTGCTGCTGCTGGCCCTGTTCCTGGCGGGCGTGACGCTGTTCACCGGACTGTCCTGGCTCGCGCTCATGGAGCGCATCGGCCGCCTGACGCTCGCCCTGGCCTCGAAGGCGCGCCGGGCGGCGGCGGGGCTGCGGGTGCGGCTCGAGGGCCGGCGCGCGCGGGCCGAGCGCGAGGAGGTGGTGCGGGAGGAGAAGAAGCGCCGCGCCCGCCGCCGGCCGCCGCGCATCGAGCCCGTCATCCGCACGCTCGAGCCCAGCGAGCGCGCCGAGCGCGAGCGCCAGGTGCCGCTCTTCGACCCCCCGCCCGATGCCTCCCTGCCGCCGCTCTCCCTCCTGGACGCCCCGCCGGCGCATCGCGCGGGCTACTCCGAGGAGGCCCTGGCGGCCATGTCGCGGCAGGTGGAGCTCAAGCTCCGCGACTTCGGCATCGAGGTGGAGGTGGTGGCGGTGCAGCCGGGGCCGGTCATCACCCGCTTCGAGCTCCAGCCGGCGCCCGGCGTCAAGGCGAGCCGCATCACCAGCCTCTCCAAGGACCTGGCGCGGGCGCTGTCGGTGGTGAGCGTGCGCGTCGTGGAGGTGATCCCGGGCAAGTCGGTGGTGGGGCTGGAGATCCCCAACGCCGAGCGCGAGCCCGTGGCGCTCAGCGAGATCCTGCGCTCCGAGGCCTACGACCGTGCGGCCTCGCCGCTGACGCTGGGGCTCGGAAAGGACATCGGCGGCCACCCGGTGGTGGTGGATCTGGCGCGCATGCCGCACCTGCTCGTGGCCGGCACCACCGGCTCGGGCAAGTCCGTGGCCCTGAACGCCATGGTGCTGAGCCTGCTCTACAAGGCCACCCCCGACCTGGTGCGTCTCATCCTCATCGATCCCAAGATGCTGGAGCTGTCCGTCTACGACGGCATCCCGCATCTCCTCGCGCCCGTGGTCACCGACATGAAGGAGGCGGCCAACGCCCTGCGCTGGTGCGTGGCCGAGATGGAGCGGCGTTACCGCCTGATGGCGCATCTCAAGGTGCGCCAGCTCGCGGGCTACAACCGCAAGGTGCGCGAGGCGCTCGAGGCCGGCGAGCCCATTCCCGACCCCCTGTGGCAGCCGGAGGAGGGCGACGGCGAAGCGGTCGAGCGCCCCCATCTCCAGCCGCTGCCCTACATCGTGGTGGTGGTGGACGAGTTCGCCGACATGATGATGCTGGTGGGCAAGAAGGTGGAGGAGCTGATCGCCCGCCTGGCGCAGAAGGCGCGCGCCTCCGGCATCCACCTGATTCTCGCCACCCAGCGGCCCTCGGTGGACGTGATCACGGGCCTCATCAAGGCGAACATCCCGGCGCGCATCGCTTTCCAGGTCTCCTCCAAGGTGGACTCGCGCACCATCCTCGATCAGATGGGCGCCGAGCAGCTCCTGGGGCAGGGAGACATGCTCTACCTCGCCCCGGGCACCTCCGTGCCCGAGCGCATCCACGGTGCCTTCGTCTCGGACCAGGAGGTGCACCGGGTGGTGGCCCACCTGCGCGGGGCCGGCAGCCCCGAATACCTGGAGGAGGTGCTGCGCGAGCCCGCCGAGGGCGGCGCCGCCGAGGGCGTCCCGGGGCTCACGCCGCCCGACGCCGAGCAGGATCCCCTCTACGACCAGGCGGTGCGCATCGTCACCGAGACCCGGCGCGCCTCCATCTCGGCGGTGCAGCGCCGCCTCAAGATCGGCTACAACCGCGCCGCACGCATGATCGAGCAGATGGAGCAGGCCGGCATCGTGGGCCCGCTCCAGCCCAACGGCAGCCGCGAGGTGCTCGCGCCCCCGCCCCCGGAGGACTGACGATATGGCCAACGGCCGCGCCCGCACCTTCCTGCTCGGCCTCGGGCTGCTGCTCGCGGCGCTCCCGCACCCGCCGGCCCCGGCCGTGGTCGCCCCGCGGCTCGAGGCCTTCCTGGCCGAGATCCGCACGCTGCGCGCCCGCTTCGTGCAGGAGATCGTGGACGAGGCGGGCGCGCCCGTGCAGCGCTCGAGCGGCACGGTGGCGGTGCTGCGGCCGGGCCGCTTCCGCTGGGACTACCGAGAGCCCTACCGCCAGCTCATCGTGGCCGACGGCGAGCGGCTGTGGATCTACGACGAGGACCTGGCGCAGGTCACGGTCCGCCCCCAGGCCGAGGCCCTGGCGCGCACCCCGCTCCAGATCCTCACCGGGCGGGCCGGCCGCGCCCTGGAGGGCTTCCGGGTACGCGAGCTGGGCCTGCGCGAGGGGGTGGAGTGGGTGGAGCTCAGCCCGGCCGGCGACGGCGGCGAGGCCGACTTCGAGCGCATCCTGGTGGGCTTCGACGGCCCGCGGCTCGCGCGCATGGAGCTGGTGGACGCCTTCGGCCAGACGGTGCGCCTGCGCTTCGAAGCCGTGGAGCGCAACCCCCAGCTCGACCCGTCGCTGTTCCGCTTCGAGCCGCCCCCCGGGGTGGACGTGGTGCGCGGCGACGGACCGGAAAGCGCCGCACCGGCGCCCTGAGACCATGGCACCCGGGCAGGGCGAGCTGCTGGCCGCCGGAGCCGAGCCCCGGCCCCTGGCCGACCGCATGCGCCCCCGCACGCTGGACGAGGTGGTGGGCCAGCCCCATGTGCTGGGCCCGGAGGCGCCCCTGCGCCGCGCGCTCGAAGCCGGGCATCTGCATTCCATGATCCTGTGGGGCCCGCCCGGCACCGGCAAGACCACCATCGCGCGGCTGGTGGCGCGCCACACCGAGGCCGAGTTCCTCAGCCTCTCGGCCGTGCTCGCCGGCGTGAAGGAGATCCGCGCCGCGGTGGAGCGCGCGCGCACCGTGCGCGCCGCCGAGGGACGGGCCACGATCCTGTTCGTGGACGAGGCGCATCGCTTCAACAAGGCCCAGCAGGACGCCTTCCTGCCGCACGTGGAGGCGGGCACGATCGTCTTCGTCGGCGCCACCACGGAGAACCCCTCCTTCGAGCTCAACAACGCGCTGCTCTCGCGTGTGCGCACCTACGTGCTCAAGCCCCTGGACCGGGCGGCCCTGCGCACGGTGCTGGAGCGGGCCCTGGCCGACGCCGAGCGCGGCCTGGGCGGGCGTGTGGAGGTGGCGCCCGGCCTGCTCGACCTGATCGCCGAGGCCGCCGACGGCGACGCCCGCCGGGCCCTCAACCTGCTCGAGATCGCTGCCGACCTCGCCGAGCCCGGTCCCGAGGGCCGGCGCGTGGTGACCGAGGCCATCCTGCGGCAGGTGGCGGTGAGCGACGTGCGTCGCTTCGACAAGGGCGGCGACCTCTTCTACGACCAGATCTCGGCCCTGCACAAGGCCGTGCGCGGCTCCGACCCGGACGCCGCCCTCTACTGGCTCGCGCGCATGCTCGACGGCGGCTGCGATCCCCTCTACGTCGCCCGGCGCCTGCTGCGCATGGCGAGCGAGGACGTGGGGCTCGCCGACCCGCGGGCGCTGCACCTCGCCCTCGACGCCTGGGACGCCTACGAGCGCCTCGGCAGCCCCGAAGGCGAGCTCGCCATCGCCCAGGCCGTGATCTACCTCGCCTGCGCGCCCAAGAGCAACGCGGCCTACGTGGCCTTCGGCGAGGCGATGGAGGACGCGCGCCGGCACGGCTCGCTGGAGGTGCCCCTGCACCTGCGCAACGCGCCCACGCGGCTCATGAAGGCCCTGGGCCACGGGCGCGGCTACCGCTACGCCCATGACGAGCCGGAGGGCTACGCCGCCGGCGAGCGCTACTTCCCGGAAGGCATGCCCGAGCGCCGCTACTATCGCCCGGTGGACCGCGGCCTGGAGAGCCGCATCCGCGAGCGGCTGGAGGCGCTGCGCGCGCTCGATCGCGAGGCCCGCAGGCGCGGGCGCGGGACGAGGGGCGAGAGGCGGGAGCCGCGGTAGCGGAGCCTGCCGCGCGCATGGCGGGCAGGCGGGCGTTTCCTGTACCATTCCGCGGCCATGCCGTCCACGTTCACATCCGGTGCCGTGCTTGTCCCCCGGAGGGGTGCGCGGTGACGCGCCTGCTCGCGGTAGCGGCGGGCGGTGCCGTCGGGGCGCTGGCCCGCTACGGGCTCACCGCCGCGGTCCACACGGTGGTGGACCGCGGCTTCCCTTGGGGTACGCTCGCCGTCAACCTGCTGGGCTCCTTCGCCATGGGGCTGCTCTACGTGCTGCTGCTGGAGCGCTCGGCCGCGGGGCCCGAGACGCGGGCGCTGCTGCTGACCGGGTTCCTCGGGGCCTTCACCACCTTCTCGACCTTCTCGGTGGAGACGCTGAACCTGCTCGAGGCAGGCAGCGCGGGGCGGGCGGCCGCGAACGTGGCCGTGAGCATAGCGGCTTGCCTGGCGGCGGCCTGGCTCGGCATGGGGCTCGCGCGCCAGCTCTAGGAGGCCGAAGGCGCGAAAGGAGGCGGGGATGATGGACAGCGCCGAGGTGACCCTGGTCCGCATCTACATCACCGAGGGTGAGCACCGCATGGAGCGCATCCTGGCGCGCCTTCACGACGAGGCGCGCGTGCGGGGGGTGACCGTGTTCCGCGGCATCACCGGCTTCGGCCGCTCCGGGCGCTACCATTCCTCGCAGCTCGTGGACCTCGCCATGGACCTGCCGGTGGTGATCGAGTTCTTCGACGCGCCCGCGCGCGTGGCGGAGGTGCTGGCGAGCCTGGCCGATCTGGTCGAGCCGGGCCATGTGGTGTGGTGGCCGGCCCGGGTCAACGAGGGGGCGGGTGCGGCCGGAGAGGAGGGCTGAGATGCTGGATCCGCGGCTGCTGCGCGGCGATATCGAGGCGGTGCGCCAGGCACTGGCGCGGCGCGGTTTCGAGCTGGACGTGGCGCGCTACCGAGGGCTCGAGGCACGCCGCAAGGCGCTGCAGACGCGGGTGCAGGAGCTGCAGAACCTGCGCAACACCCGCTCCAAGGCCATCGGGCGCGCCAAGGCGGCGGGCGAGGACATCACACCCCTGCGCGAGGAGGTGGCCGCCATTGGGCGCGAGCTGGAGGCGGCCGAGGCCGAGCTGCGTGAGCTGCTGGCCGAGCTGGAGGCCTTCCAGCTCGGGCTGCCGAACATCCCCCACGAGAGCGTGCCGGACGGCGCCGACGAGAGCGCCAACGTGGAGGTGCGCCGCTGGGGCGAGCCGCCGGACTTCGGTTTCGAGCCCCTGGACCACGTGGCCCTGGGCGCGCGCAACGGCTGGCTCGACTTCGAGGCCGCGGCCCGGCTCTCAGGGGCGCGCTTCGTGGTGCTGCGTGGGTCGGCGGCGCGGCTGCAGCGGGCGCTCATCCAGCTCATGCTCGATCTTCATACCCGCGAGCACGGCTATACCGAGGTCTACGTCCCCTACCTGGTGCACAGGGAGGCGCTCGTCGGCACGGGGCAGCTGCCCAAGTTCGAGGAGGACCTGTTCCGGGTGGAGGCCGAGCCGCCCTTCTGGCTCATCCCCACCGCGGAGGTGCCCGTCACCAATCTCGTGCGCGAGGCCATCCTCAGGGCCGAGGATCTCCCGCTGCGCTTCGTCTGCCACACACCCTGCTTCCGCGCCGAGGCCGGGGCCTACGGCAGGGACACCCGCGGCATGATCCGCCAGCACCAGTTCGAGAAGGTGGAGCTGGTGCAGATCGTGAGGCCCGCCGAGTCCTACGAGGCGCTGGAGGCGCTCACGGGCCATGCCGAGGCCGTGCTCCAGCGCCTCGGGCTGCCCTATCGGGTGGTGAGCCTGTGCGCGGGCGACCTCGGCTTCTCGGCGGCCAAGACCTACGACCTGGAGGTGTGGCTGCCGGGGCAGGGTCGCTACCGCGAGATCTCCTCGTGCAGCAACTTCGAGGCCTTCCAGGCGCGGCGCATGCAGGCGCGCTGGCGCAACCCCGACACGGGCCGGCCCGAGCCCGTGCACACGCTCAACGGCTCGGGGCTGGCCGTGGGGCGCACCCTCGTGGCCATCCTCGAGAACTACCAGCAGGCCGACGGCAGCGTGCGGGTGCCCGAGGTCCTGCGGCCCTATCTGGGCGGGCAGGAGCGCCTTCCCGCCGGCTGAGGCGAAAGCCCGGCGGCAATGGAAAAGGCGGGCCGGGGCCCGCCTTTCCGTTCTTCGACCCAGGTCTTCGACCCTGGGACCGCCGGCTCAGCCGTGGGCGCCGGCCTCGTGGACGTGGCCGTGCTCGAGCTCCTCGGGCGTGGCCTCGCGCACGTCCACCACGGTCACGTCGAAGGTGAGGGTGGCGCCGGCGAGGGGGTGGTTCGCGTCGACCGTCACCCGGTCCTCCTCGACACCCACCACCGTGACGATGCGGGCGCCGGACTCGGTCTCGGCCTGGAACTGCATGCCCGGGGCGACTTCCTGCCCCTCGCCGAAGAGGGAGCGGGGAACCACCTGCACCAGCGACTCGTCGCGTTCGCCGTAGGCCTGCTCCGGCGGGATGCTCACCGTGACGGACTCGCCGGCCGAGCGGCCCTCCAGGGCCTGCTCCAGGCCCGGGATGACGCTGCCGATGCCCTGGATGTAGGAGAAGGGCTCGCCGCCGGCGGAGCTGTCGATGACCGAGCCCTGCTCGTCCTTGAGGGTGTAGTCGATGGTGACGACCTTGTGCTTGCTGACCTGCATGGATGCTGGACCTATGTGGCATGAGAATAGGATCATGGAGTCTAGACCACCTGTACGCCACGCGCCAGCACCTTTTCCGAGCGGTCCGGTGGGTCCGTGCGACCGGAGTCGGGGGGATACCGGGACGCGATCTAGCCCAAGGGGGATATTCCGCTGCGTGGCCTCATGGTGTGAAGTGTTGCAAACGGGGTCTAAAGCATGGATTTTCTGCCGGTTTTCATGAACGTGCGCGAGCGGCCCTGCCTCGTGGTGGGAGGCGGGGAGGTGGCCGCGCGCAAGGTCTCTCTCCTGCGCCGGGCCGGCGCCCGCGTGCGGGTGGTGGCCCCCGCCCTGTGCGAGCGGCTCGAGGCGGCCCGGGCCTCCGGCGCCGTCGAGCACCTGGCGCGCGCCTTCGAGCCGGGCGACGTGGAGGGCATGGCGCTGGCAGTGGCCGCCACGGACGACGAGGCCGTCAACCGCGCCGTCTCCGAGGCGGCGCGCGCAGGCAACATCCCGGTCAACGTGGTGGACCGCCCGGACCTGTGCACCTTCGTCATGCCCTCCATCGTGGACCGCTCGCCGGTGCAGATCGCCGTCTCCACCGGCGGCAGCTCACCCGTGCTGGCACGCCAGCTGCGTGCGCGCCTGGAGAGCGTGATCCCGGCGGGCTACGGGCGGCTGGCGGCGCTCGCCGAGGCCTACCGTCCCCGGGTCAAGGCGCGCATCCGCGACCCCGAGGTGCGGCGGCGCTTCTGGGAGCGGGTGCTCGACGGGCCCATCGCCGAGCTCGTGCTCGCGGGCAAGGAGGCCGAGGCGCGGGCCGCGCTGGAGGCCGCGCTGGCCGAAGCCGACCCGCACGCGCAGCCCCTGGGCGAGGTCTATCTGGTGGGCGCGGGTCCGGGGGATCCGGATCTGCTGACCTTCCGGGCGATGCGCCTCATGCAGCAGGCCGACGTGGTCGTCTACGACCGCCTGGTGGCGCCGGAGATCCTGGACCTGGTGCGCCGCGACGCCGAGCGCGTCTACGTGGGGAAGAAGCGCAGCCAGCATACCCTCCCGCAGGAGTCCATCAACGAGCTCCTGGTGCGTCTGGCCCGGGAGGGCAGGCGGGTGCTGCGGCTGAAGGGGGGCGACCCGTTCATCTTCGGGCGCGGGGGCGAGGAGATCGCCACCCTCATGGCCGAGCGCATCCCCTTCCAGGTGGTGCCGGGCATCACCGCCGCCTCGGGCTGTGCCGCCTACGCGGGCATCCCGCTCACCCACCGCGACTACGCGCAGGCCTGCGTGTTCGTCACGGGCCATCTGAAGGACGGTTCGCTGGACCTCAACTGGCCCATGCTGGCCCAGCCCCACCAGACGGTGGTCTTCTACATGGGGGTGCACGGCATCAAGGTCATCTGCCGCGAGCTGGCTGCCCACGGGCTGCCGGCCACGACACCGGCGGCGCTCGTGCAGCAGGGCACCACGCCGGACCAGAAGGTCTACGTGGGCACCCTGGAGACCCTCCCGGACCTGGTGCGCCGGCATGAGGTGGAGCCCCCTGCCCTCGTCATCGTGGGCGAGGTGGTGCGCCTGCACGACACCCTGTCCTGGTTCAAGCCCGCCGGCGAGACGGTGCGCGCGGACGAGCCCTCCGCGGCGCCCGCCGCGGAGGCGTCCAGGGGCTGAACGCTCCCCTGCTCAGGCCGCCGCACCCCGGTGGGCGAGGCGGTAGACGGCCGGTATCAGGGCCAGCGTCACCACCGTCGAGAAGGCGAGCCCCCAGACCATCACCACCGCGAGCGGCTGGAGGAGCTCTGCGCCCTCGCCGAGGCCGAGGGCGAGCGGTGTCATGCCGAGCACGGTGGTGAGCACCGTCATCAGGATGGGACGCAGGCGGTTTCCAGCGGCCTCCACGATGGCCGCCTCCAGCGCCCGGCCGCGCGCGCGCTCCAGCCTGATCTGCTCCACGAGCACGATGGCGTTGTTGACCACGATGCCGGCCAGCATGATGAGCCCGAGCCAGACGGGCATGGAGAGCGGCATCCCCGTCGTCGCGAGCCCCAGGGCCACGCCGGTCAGCGCGAAGGGGACGCTCGCCAGGATCACGAGCGGATCGCGCAGCGACTCGTACTGCACGGCCATGGCCACGAAGACCAGGAAGACGGCGAGCGCCAGCATGAGGCCGCCCAGGCGCCGCCCCTCGCGCAGGGCCTGGAGGGCGCCGGCGTCATAGAGGGCATAGCCCTCGGGCAGCTCGAGGCCCTCGAGCCGGCGCCAGACCTCGGCCATGAGGGCTTCCGGGTCGGTGTCCGGGGCGAAGCTGCCCGCCACCTCCACGATGCGCTGCTGGCGGTCGCGCTGGATGCGGGGCGGCATGGCCACGATCTCGACGGTGGCCACGTCGCCCACGCGCACGGGCCGACCATCCACCTCGCGCACGATCACGTCCGCCAGGGCCGCGGGGTCACGCGCCGCCGTGCCCGCGAGCCGCAGCCGGATGGGCACGGCACGGTCGCCGCGCACGAGCTCGGCCACCTCCAGCCCCTCCAGCGCCGCGCGCAGGGCGCGGCCCACGTGGGCGGCGGTCACGCCCAGGTCGGCCGCGCGCGCAGGCTCCAGGCGCACCGCGATCTCCTGGCCGGGCGCCTCGTAGGTATGGCTCAGGTTGCGCAGGCCCGGGATCCCGCGCAGGCGCTCGACGATCCGGTCGCCGATGCGGGCGAGCTCGGCGAGATCCGGGCCGCGCACGCGGAGCGAGAGGTCGTCGTCGCCATGGCCCAGCCGCACCCCGCGCACGCCGGCCACGTGCAGCCGCACCCGCACGCCCGCCAGACCCAGGCGCCGGATCTCGCGCCGCAGGCGCGTGGCGAAGGCCTCGCTCGAGACCGCGCGCTCGCCCAGCGGCACGAGCTGGATGGTGATCGAGCTGCGGTTGGGGGTCTCGTACTCGGAGCGGCCGAAGACGAAGCCGCCCACGACGGTGTAGGCGGTGTCGACCTCGGGCTGGGCGAGGATCAGCGCCTCCACCCGCGCCACGGCCGCGTCCATGTCGTCGAGGGTGATGCCGGGATCGCCCGTGAGCCGCACGTAGATGCGTCCCTCGTCGGGCACGGGCAGGAAGGCCTGACGCGCCCCGCCGAGCCACAGCACGGCCGCGGCCAGCAGGGGCACGAGCAGCAGCGGCGGCAGCCACGGCCGCCGCAGCACGCCCCGCACGATGCGCTGGTAGCGCGTGCGCAGCACGCCCATGGCGGCGTCGGCGAGGCGCCGCACGCGCCCGGGCGAGCGGTCGCGGATGCGCGCCCCGAGGGCCGGCACCAGGGTCAGCGCCACCACCAGGGAAGCGAGGATGGCCAGCGCGATGGTGAGGATGAGCTCGCGGAAGAGCAGCCCCACCAGCCCGCCCACGAACAGGAAGGGGAGGACTGCGGCGAGGTTGGTGCTGGTGGCGGCGACGATGGGGCTCGCCACCTCGCCCGCGGCGCGCACCGCCGCCTCGCGGGTGGGCTCCCCCAGACGCTGATGGCGGTGGACGTTCTCGAGCATGACGATGGTGCTGTCCACCAGCAGCCCCACACCCACGGCCAGGCCTCCGAGCGTCATCACGTTGAGGGTGAGACCGCCCGCGGCCATGCCCGCGAAGGTGACGAGGATGGCGATGGGGATGGCCGTGCCGATGACCAGGGTGCGCCGCAGGTCGCCCAGGAACAGGTAGACCACGGCCATGGCGAGCAGGGCCCCCGTGAGGGCCGCGAGCGCCGCGTTGCGGATGGCGTGGCGGATGAAGGTCGACTGGTCGCCCACGGGCCGGACGGTGACGTCCCCCGGGATGAGGCCCTGCGCGCGCAGCCAGGCGAGGCGCGCGCGCACGTGGTCCACCACGGCCACCGTGTTGGCCTCGGGCTGCTTCTGGATGGAGGCCTTCACCCCGGGCACGCCGTTCAGGCGCACGCGCAGACGCTCGGGCTCATGCCCCTCGGCCACGGCCGCCACCTCGCCCAGACGCAGGGGGAGGCCGTCGGTTCCGGCGCGCACGGGCAGCCGCGCCAGCGCCTGCGCGTCCCGTGCGGCCGCCACGGCGCGTGCGGTCCAGGCCCGCAGCGCGCCGGTCAGGCGCCCGCCGGGCGCGTCACGCCCGCCCCGAGCGATCGCCCGGGCCAGATCCTCGTGGTCCAGGCCGAGGGCGGCCAGCCGCGCCGGGTCGGCCACCACGGCGATCTCGCGTTCCAGCCCGCCGCCCACCTCCACCGCGGCCACCCCGGGCAGGTTGATGAGCCAGCGCGAGAGCGTGTAGTCCACCCACTCCCGCAGCGCCACCGGATCGCGCGATGCCGAGCTCGCCACGAGCTCCAGCACCGGGATCTGCGAGGGGTCGCGCTTGAAGATGATGGGCGGCTGGATGGTGTCCGGGAGGAAGCGGCGCGCGCGGTCGAGACGGTTGCTGGCATCCCGCAGGGCCGCGTCGATGTCGGTGCCGTAAGGAAAGGAGAGGTTGACCGCGCTGCGGCCCTCCGTGGTGAAGGACTGGATGGCCACCGCACCTTCCGTGATGGCGAGCTGCTCCTCAAGCTGGCGGGTGACGCGGTCCTCCATCACGGCTGGCGGCACGCCCGGATCCAGCACCCGCACGCGGATCTCGGGGTAGATGAGGCGGGGCAGCAGGTCGACCCGCAGGGCCGCGAGCGCCGCCAGCCCCAGCACGCAGACCGCCGCGGCGAGCACGCTCACCCCCACCGGATGGTCCACGGCCCAGGCGGCGAGGCCGCCCCGGCGGCCCACGCCAGGCGCGGCCGGCACGCTCACGGTGCCTCGCCCTCCCCCGGACCGGGATCGGCCACGCGCACGCGCGCGCCGTCGCGCAGGCCCAGGAGGCCACGTACCACCACGCGGTCGCCCGGAGCGAGCCCTTCCAGCACGACGACGCCGCCGGCCGGTGCCAGGGGACCGAGGCGCACCGCCGTGCGCCGGGCGCGCCCCTGGGCATCCACCCGGAAGACGTAGGCCCCGGAGGGGTCGCGCTGGACCGCCGCCGCCGGCACCACCAGGTGCTCGGCGGGCGGCGTCCGCAGGCGCAGCCGTGCCAGCAGCCCCGGCACGGCGCCGGCGGGCAAAGGCTCCGGAACGGCCTCGACCGTGCCCTGACGCGTGCGCGGGTCCACCTCCGGAAAGACCCGCACCAGCCGCCCGCGCAGCCAGCCCGTGCCCAGGGCGTCGATGCGCAGCCGCACCGCGTCGCCCGGACGCAGGCGCACCACGATGCGCTCGGGGGCGCCGGCACGCGCCACCAGGGAGGCGGGGTCCACGAGGGTGAGCAGATGCGAGCCGGCGGCCACCACATCACCCGGCTCGGCCAGCCGCCGGGTGACCACGCCCGCGAAAGGGGCAAGGATGCGGGTGCGGGCGATGCGCAGCCTGAGCGCCGCCTCCTCGGCCCGCGCCAGCGCGAGCGCCGTGCGCGCGGCCGTCAGGGCCTCCTCGCTCGCGAGCCGCTTGCGCGAGAGCCCCTGCAGCCGCCGCAGGTCGGCTTCTGCCTGGGTCCGCCGGGCGACGGCCTTGTCGAGCTCGGCCCGCAGCAGGGCGTCGTCGAGGCGCGCGAGCAGCGCGCCCGCCGGCACGCGGTCGCCCTCGCGCCAGGGGAGCTCGACCACGCGCCCCGCCTCCTCGCTGTAGACCCGGCGCAGCCGCCGGACGACGAGGCTGCCCGTCGCCTCGGCCTCCAGGGAGACGGGACGCCGCTCGACCACGGCCACGTCCACCAGGTGCGCGCGCGGAGGCCGTTTGCCCTCCGGGGCGGCCGACGCCATGGCGGCAGGGAAGGGCGGCGGCAGGAGGAGGGAGAGGAGCGTCAGCAGAAGCGCGCAACTGCGGCGAGGTCGGCATCCAACCCTTCTGGGGGATCGGCCCCCGGGCTGCAGAAACCCCGTCTCGCGGCTCGCGGCCTCAGATTCGCTCACGCGGGCATCCAGCTCGTCCACGGGATCGCCATTTTGCCGGAAAGGCAGCCGAATGCGCCACGCGCGCTTGCGGGCGGCGCGGAGGGGCGGCAAAGTGTCCGATCGCATGGTTTTCGGATCCTGAATTCCCATGGTGCACGTACGCTATACCGAGCCGCCGCACAGCGACCGCCGCGACCTGCACAACCTGCGGCGCGTCGCCCCCTTCCTGTGGGAGTACCGCGGGCGGGTGCTGCTGGCGCTGGCCGCCCTGGTGCTGGCCAAGCTCGCCAACGTGGGCGTGCCCCTGGTCCTCAAGGACATCGTCGATCATCTGGATCTTTCGGCCCCCGGGATGCTGGCCCTGCCCCTGGGGCTGCTCCTCGGCTACGGCGCCTTGCGGCTCGCGGCCTCGGCCTTCAACGAGCTGCGCGACGCGGTCTTCGCACGGGTGCGCTACCGCGCCATGCGGCGGCTGTCGCTGCGGCTGCTCGAGCACCTGCACCGGCTGGGGCTGCGCTTCCACCTGGAGCGTCGCACGGGGGCCATCTCGCGCGACCTGGAGCGCGGCACCCAGAGCGTGAGCTCGCTGCTCAACTACATGGTCTTCAACATCCTGCCCACGGCGGCGGAGTTCATGCTGGTGGCCTTCATCCTGCTGGGGCGCTACGAGGCGCGCTTCGCGGTGGTGACTTTCGCCACCGTGGCCGTGTACGTGGCCTTCACGCTGGCGGTGACGGAGTGGCGCATGCACTTCCGCCACACCATGAACGCCCTCGATTCCGAGGCCAACACGCGCGCGGTGGACAGCCTCATCAACTACGAGACCGTCAAGTACTTCGGCAACGAGCGCCTCGAGCTCGCCCGCTACGACGAGACGCTCGCGCGCTGGGAGGACGCGGCGGTCAAGAGCCAGACCTCCATGTCCTTCCTCAACTTCGGCCAGGGCGCCATCATCGCCGCGGGCGTGACCCTCATCATGATCTACGCGGGGCAGGGGGTGGTGGCCGGCGCCATGACCCTGGGCGACCTGGTGCTGGTCAACACCATGATGCTCCAGCTCTTCATGCCCCTGAACTTCCTCGGCATCGTCTACCGCCAGCTCAAGCATGCGCTGGCCGACATGGACCGCATGTTCCGCCTGCTGGAGCGCGAGCCCGAGATCGAGGACGCCCCGGACGCCCGCCCGCTCGCCGTGCGCGCGGGCGAGATCCGCTTCGAGCGCGTGGACTTCGCCTACCGTGCCGACCGCCCCATCCTGCACGATGTGGATTTCCACATCCCCGCAGGGCGCAAGGTGGCCGTGGTGGGACCCTCCGGGGCGGGCAAGTCCACCCTCGTGCGGCTGCTGTTCCGCTTCTACGAGGTGGACCGCGGGCGCATCCTCATCGACGGGCAGGACATCCGCGCGGTGACGCAGGAGAGCCTGCGGCGTGCCATCGGCATCGTCCCGCAGGACACCGTGCTCTTCAACGACACCATCTACTACAACATCCTCTACGGGCGCCCGGACGCCACGCGCGAGGAGGTGGAGCAGGCAGCGCGGCTCGCCCACATCCACGACTTCATCCTCTCGCTGCCGCAGGGCTACGAGACGGTGGTGGGCGAACGGGGGCTCAAGCTCTCGGGCGGTGAGAAGCAGCGCATCGCCATCGCGCGCGTGCTGCTCAAGGACCCGCCCATCATGGTCTTCGACGAGGCAACCTCCTCGCTGGACTCGCGCTCGGAGCAGGCCATCCTGGCGGCGCTGCGGGAGGTGGCCATGCACCGCACGACGCTGGTGATCGCCCACCGCCTGTCCACGGTGGTGGACGCGGACGAGATCCTGGTCATGGACCAGGGCCGTATCGTCGAGCGCGGCGACCACCGCGGCCTGCTGGCCCAGGGGGGCCTCTACGCTCACTTGTGGGCGCTGCAGCAGCAGGAGCGCGAGGCCGCGGCGGGCGATGCGATGGCGGCGGGTGTCTCCTGAGGCCCGGGTGCGGCCCCTCTGGACGGGAGAAGACGCAGATGAACGAGGAAGAGCTGAAGCGGGCGGTCGAGGCGACCATCGGTGGCTGCGCGGGCTCCGAGCCCTTCGCCCTGCAGGTGCTGGGCGACAGCATGGCGCCGGAGTTCGAGCACGGCTGCATCATCATCGTGGACCCGGGCGGGGTGGTGGAGAGCGGCTGCTACGTGGTGGCCGAGCACGGCGGCGAGTACATCTTCCGCCAGCTCCGCATCGAAGGTGGGCGCTGGGAGCTGCACGCGCTCCAGGAGGGACACGCGGTGCTGGAGATCCCGGGCCCGCAGGCCATCAAGGGGGTGGTGGTGCAGAAGGCCGGACGGCGTCGCCGCGACCGCAAGCACTATGTCTGATGGAAACTCTGATCAATCCGCTGCGCGGATCGATCAGCGCCGGGGTTTACTCCGGCACGCGGCACGGTCGGGTGGCGCCGGCTCAGCGCCCGGGCAGGTGCTCCAGCGCCCAGGAGAGGAAGCGGCGGTAGAGCCTGAGCGCGGGCTCCACGGCATCGGCGACACGATCGAGATCGATGACGTCGTAGAGATGCGTGAGCACGTTGCGCATGGCGCAGGCCTGGATCAGCCCTTCCGCGAGCTCGTCCGGCAGGCCGGCGCCGTCGCGCAGCCGCGTGAAGATCTCCCGGTAGCTGCCGGCGCCTTCGCCGGTCTTGCGCCTGAGGATCTGGAGGCCCACGTCGGCCGCAGCCTCGCACAGGAGCTGGAGCAGGCGCTCGATCGCGTAGTGCTGGGCGCGCCTGGCCTCGCGGTCCAGCGGCTCGAACGTCCCCAGGTCGTTCAGGAAGCGCTCGAGGAAGGCGAGCTTGCGCTCGAGCAGCTCGCGGCCCGGCCCGGTCATGGGCCGCTTCCCTCTCCGCGGGCTCCGGCCGCCGCCTCGAGGGCCTCGCGGCGGGCGCGGCGGAACTTGGCGCTGTCGGCGTAGAGGAAGAAGGCGCGGCTGAGCTCGCGGTCGTGGAGGCCGGGCGCGCGCTCGTAGAGGAGCCTGCCCTTCCACAGGGCCTCGTAGCGGGTGAGCGGATCGGTGGCGTCGGTCAGCACCAGCAGGTCCACCCGCCAGCCGGGCAGCGCGTCCTCCAGGTCGGAGAGCCAGCCCGCTTCGGTCATCAGGTCCGGGAAGCGGCCGGGCGGGGGCTGGACCGCGATGTCCAGGTCCCGGGGATCGGGTGCCCCGCGGGCGGCGGAGCCGAAGAGCACCACCAGTTCCCATCCGTGACGCCGCGCCAGGCGCCGGATCGCCTCCAGCGCCTCCGTATCGAGCGGTAGCGGCGTCTGCGCGGCGGCCATCCTCCTTCCCATACGGCTCGTTCCAGTGGCGACGGCATGGCAGTGTAGCAGAGGCCGCCGCCCACAGGCGCACGCACGCGATGGGCGGCGGCTAGCGGCCGCCGGCGGCGCGGGCCGAGGGGCGGCGCTCGGGGGGGAGCTGGTCCTCGCGCACGCGGGGCGCGAAGTACGCGTCGGCCGCCTCGATGGGCACCTCGCGTCCCTCGGCGTCCACCAGCGGGAGCTCGGCGTCGTTCCAGCCCTTGAGCCCGGTCCTCAGGGAGGAGACGTGCGCGTAGCCCATGAGCTGCATGGTACGGGCGGCGAGCGCGCTGCGGTTGCCGGAGCGGCACACGACCACGATCTCGCGCCCGCGCGCCTCCACCAGCTCGGGCACCGTCTCCTCGTAGCCCCAGTCGCAGGCGGCCTCCAGGATGCCGCGCGGGACGTTGAGGGAGCCCGCGATGCGCATGGCGGCGTACTCCTCCGGCTCGCGCACGTCCAGGACCAGCGGCGCCTCATCCGACTTGAGACGCTCGTCCAGGTCCCAGGGGAAGATCTCGGGCACGTGCGCGAGGGCCTCGCGCACAAGTTCGGTGTAGCGCTTCACGGCTTGGCGTTCTCCTGTTGTGCGTTGCCACGCTGGCGCAGGCCCATCTCCACGGCCATGACGGCGGCCTCGACACGCGAGTGCACGCCGAGCTTGCGCAGGATGGCCTTGACGTGGAGCTTGACCGTGCCGTCCGAGATGCCCAGGTTGCGGGCGATGGCCTTGTTGCTCTGCCCCTCGGCCAGCAGGCTCAGGATCTCGGTCTCGCGGGGGGTGAGACGGGCGAAGGGATCGTCGGGCTCGCCCTGCCCGTCGGCGGCCTCGCCGCCCTGGACGGCGCGCGCGAGCACGGGGGCGAGCTCGGGGGCGACCACGGTCTTGCCGGCCACGATGTCGCGCAGGGCCACCACGAGCTCGTCCGGCTCCATGTCCTTGAGCAGGTAGCCCTGGGCGCCCGCGCGCAGGGACTCGATGAGGTCGCGCTCGTCGGTGCTGGTGGTGAGCATGACCACGGCCATCTCCAGGCCTTGCTGACGGATGCGGCGCAGCACCTCGAGCCCGCCCATGCCCGGCATGCGCATGTCGAGCAGGATGACGTCCGGCTCGAGCTCGGCCGCGAGCGCGAGCCCCTCCTCGCCGCTGCCCACCGAGGCGACCATCTCGATGCCGCGATGCGCGAGCAGGCTCTCCAGGCCTTCGCGGAAGAGGGTGTGGTCGTCGATGAGCAGCACGCGCAGGCTCATCTATTCGAGCGCTCCCCGAAGGCCGCTTCCTTCCAGGCCCGCACGGGTGAAGGTGAGATGGACGCGGGTGCCCTCGCCGGGCTCGCTCTCGATGCGGAGCTTGCCGCCGAGGCGGCGGGCACGGTCGCGCATGATGCTGAGCCCCAGGTGCTCGCCGCGGTGGCCGCCCTGGGGCGGCTGGTCGAAGCCGACCCCGTCGTCCTCGACGAGGACGCGGTAGGTGCCGTCACGGGCCTGGAGCAGGACACGGATGTGCTGGGCACGGCTGTGCTTGCGGGCGTTGGCGAGCGCCTCCTGCACGATGCGCAGCACCTCCATCTCGGCCACGGCGGGCAGGCGCTCGTCCTCGCGCCATTCCTTCTGGAAGAATACGGGAATGCCCATCTCGCGGCGGGCGCGCTCGACCAGCCGTTCCACGCCCGCGAGCAGGCCGCGCCTGTCCACCGGCGCGCGGAAGTGGGCGATGAGCTCGCGCAGCTCCACGTAGGCCTCGTCCACGCTGTTCTCGATACGCTCGAGCTCGTGCCAGAGGTCGGCCTCCTTGCCCTCGTGCAGGGTCTCGTCGAGGACCCGGATCTGGAAGCGCAGGCTGGCCAGCGTCTGGGCGAGGGAGTCGTGCAGCTCGTGGGCGAGGCGGGTGCGCTCCTCCATGATGGACAGGCGCTGGGCCTCCTCGTCGAGGCGGGCCTTCTCGATGGCCATGCCCAGGTGGCGTCCTATGCTGGTCAGCAGCGCCTCGAGGTCCTCGCGTCCGCGCAGCGTGTCGCGGTCGACGAACAGGTTGTAGACACCGAGCGTGCGTCCCCGGTACTGGAGGGGGACGGCGAGCAGGGACAGGCGCTCGTCGCCGAACAGGGTCTCGCCGAGATGCCGGCGGCAGTGCTCTATGCTCTCGCTGCAGAGCACGGTGTGGGCGTCGGCGGCGTTGCCGCACAGGCAGTCGCTCGCCGGGATGAAACGTTCCCGCTCCTCCACGCTGGGGTCGAGCCCCACGCTCGCCACGAGCCGCATCTGTCCCGAGGCGTCGAGCAGCCGCACGGTGGCGGCGCGTGCGTCGACCACCTCGCGCAGGGTGTGGAGGAAACGGGTGAGGAGATCGTCGAGGTCGCGCGAGACGTTCACGCTCGCGGCCACGTCGTAGAGGATCTTGAGCGAGCGCGTCTTCTGCTCGATGCGCTCGGTCTGGCGCCGCACGGCCTCGTCCAGATCCCTGGAAAGCGTCTGAAGAGTATCAGATAAAGCATTGATATCCTTGGCAAGTTTTGCAAATTCGCCGTGCTGTGGCTCCGGGATGCGCACGGCGAGGTTCCCGGCGCGGATGCGGGTGGCCCAGTTGCGCAGGTGCGCAAGCGGCACGAGCAGGTCGCGGCGCACGAGCCAGGCGCCGATGCCGAGCAGCCCGAAGGCCACGGTGAGCAGGGCGCTCAGGGTGGCGGCGGGCGCCGCGCCCGGGGCATACGCGAGCCACACCGCGGCGAGCCCGACGCCGGCGAGCGTGGCCGCAAGCGCGAAGCCGAGCATGGCGAGCCCCGGATGGCGCGGCCCGGCGGTGGGCTTGCGTCGCCAGCCCGGTGCCGGCGCGATCGACCAGGGGTCGCGCGCGAGGGCCTCGGCAGGCCCGGCGCCGTCCCGGGGGATGGCCTTTTCCGGCCGGCCGTCGGCCGCCCGCAGCCGGGGCGGAGCCACCGGCACGGAGCGCGCGGTCCGGGCCGTCAGGGTCGTGGTCTGCACGGAAAGAAGCATATCACACGGGGCGCTGGCGCCCGGGGCCTCACTCGCTGGCGTAGATGCCGGCGCGGAAGACCTCGCGCCCGGACCTGATGAAGGCCGCGGTGTAGGGGTCGATGGCGTTCTCCAGCTCCTCGCACCAGGAGGGATGGCTGTAGCTGATCTCCTTGAGGAACCACAGCCCCTTGCGCGACTGGCAGGCGGCTGTGAGCATCTGGATCTGCTCGCCCGCCTCGGGGCCGACGATGCAGCCGCCCAGCATCTGGCCCGTCTCCTCGTCGTGCACCACCTCGATGAAGCCCTCCACGTCGTGGCGCGTGCGGGCCTTGGGCGAGCCGCCGAGGCTGGCGCGGGCCACATCGGGCTCGAAGCCGGCGTCCTCGGCGCGGCCCTCGGTCAGACCCACGGCGGCGATCTCCAGGGCGGAGTCGATGACGATGGGCACGATATTGTAGTTGCGCTGGAGGCTGCCCCCGCCGGCGGCGTTGGTGGCGGCGACCTTGGCGTCGTGGAGGGCGGCGTTGGCGGTCATGGGGCCGCCCTTGACGTCGCCCACGGCGTAGATCCCGGGGGCGGTGGTCTCCAGGTGCTCGTTGGTGACGATGAAGCCGTGCCCGTCCACGGCCACGCCCGCGGACTCCAGCGCCAGGCCGGCGGTGCGGGGCCGTCGGCCCACGGCCACCAGCACGAGGTCGAACAGGGCCTCGCTGCCGTCGGAAAGGTACACCCGCACCCCCTCGGGGCCGGGCTCGGCGGCCGCCACCGTGGTTCCCAGGCGCAGGTCCACGCCGAGGCGCTGCAGCTTGCGGGCCAGCAGCGCGCTCGCGCGCTCCGGGATGCAGGGGCGGTCGAGGAGCCGCCCGGCCCGCTCGACGATGGTGACCTCGCTCCCGAACTGGTGCAGCACGTAACCCAGCTCGCAGCCGATGGTGCCGCCGCCCACCATGAGCGCGCGCCGGGGCTGGGACGGGTGGCCGAGCATGAACTCGCGTGAGGTGATGATGCGTTCGCCGTCCACCGGGCAGGCGTCCAGCCGCCGCGGCTCGCTGCCGGTGGCGATGATCACGCGGTCGGCTTCGAGCACCGTCGTCCCGTCCTCGCCGGCGACCTCGATGCGGCGCCGGTCGAGGAAGCGGGCCTGCCCCCGGTGCACCCGGATGCCGAGGCGGCGCAGCCACACCGGAAAGCTCGAGCGGATGCCTGCGACCACCTCGTCGCGGTGGCGCAGCGCTCCGGCGAAGTCGCCCCGCACCTTGCCCGCGAGGCCGCGGCCCTGCAGGGCGGAGACGTCCTCGATCAGGGCGGCAAGGTAGGCCAGGGTCTTCTTGGGGATGCAGCCCTGGTTGAGGCAGGTGCCCCCGGGGAGGTCGCGCTCCACCAGGGCCACCCGCGCGCCCAGGTGGGCGGCGGTGACCGCGGCCTTGTAGCCCCCGGGCCCGGAGCCGATGACGACCAGGTCGTAGCCGGTGGCGCCCATGGGGCCGTGCTCCCCCTCACTCCTCGGTGGGCGGGCTGTAGTTGGGGTCGTTGGGGTTGAGAAAGATGAACTCGTGCCGGCCGGGCTCGAGCTCCACGTAGTCGATGGTGGTGCCGCTCAGCAGCTCCAGGCTCACCGGCGCGACAACGATCTCGATGCCCTCGCACTCGAAGCGCAGGTCGTCGTGGCGTCCGATGTCGTCGAAGCCCATCCCGTAGTGGATGCTGCCGTCGGGCAGGCGCTTGGCGGCGAGCCGCAGGGCCATGCCCTCCGACTGGGTCTGGCGCGCCGACTCGCGGATCTGCTTCGCGGCGGCAGGAGTGATGGTGATCATGGGGTCGCCCTCCTTCCGGCCGGCAGGGCCGGGCTGTCGTGATCGGTGTGCGTGCCGCCGGCACGGCCGGCCCGCGCCTGGCGTACGAAGGCCAGGAAGCGTTCGGTCCAGCGGTGCGCGGCCGTGTCGCGCAGGTGGGCGTAGCAGGCGAGCGTGTTGCCGGTGACGATGCCGTCGCGGCGGCCGTCCACGCCCTGGCCGCGGAGCACCTCGTAGGCGAAACGCGTATCCGCCGGGAGGCCCTCGAGGCGCGAGTAGTGGAACTCGTGGGCGGCGAGCTCGCCGGAGGCCGTGCCTGGCCAGGGGTGCGCCGCGGTCTCGGCGAGCCGCACGTAGCCCCGGCCCTGGGGACGCTCGCACATGACGGCCTCGGCCGGGATCAGGCCCACCATCTCGCGGCGGCGGCCGCCCCAGCGGATGGCGCGGCTGAGGTACATGAGCCCGCCGCACTCGGCATAGGCGGGAAGCCCGCCCGCCAGCGCCGCGCGGATGGCGCCCCGCAGCTCGACGTTGGCCGAGAGCGCGTCCATTTGCGTCTCGGGGAAGCCGCCGCCGATGAGGAGGGCGTCCACCGCCGGCAGGCGCCGGTCGCGGATGGCGTCGATGAAGACGAGGCGCGCGCCGGCACGCTCCAGGGCCTCCAGGTCGCCCTGGTAGTAGAAGCCGAAGGCGGCATCCCGCAGCACGCCGACCGTGAGGTCGCCCGCATCAGGCGGGGCGGCAGGGGGCGGCGTGGCCGGCAGGGGCGGGGCGCTGCGTGCCACCGCCAGGACCGCGTCCAGGTTCACCTGGGCGGCGATGCGCGCGCCCACGGCCCGGATGCGCTCGGCGGCGGCCTCGTGCTCGTTGCTGGGCACCAGCCCCAGGTGGCGCTCGACGATCTCCAGGGCCGGGTCGCGGTGCACGGCCCCGAGCACGGGGACGTCCGTGTAGTGCTCGATGACCGCACGGAGCTTCGCCTCGTGGCGGCTGCCGCCGAGCTGGTTGAGGATCACGCCTGCGATGTGCACCCCGGGCTCGAAGGCCTGGTAGCCGAGGATGAGGGGGGCGATGCCGCGGGTCATGCCGCGCGCGTCGATGACCAGCACCACTGGGGCGCCCAGCAGGCGGGCCAGGGCCGCGTTGCTGTTGCTGCCGTCCAGGTCCAGGCCGTCGTAGAGGCCTTTGTTGCCTTCGATCAGGGCGAGGTCGGCGTCGACGGTGCGGCCGGCGGCCAAGGCCACGATCTCCTCGCGGCCCTGGGTGTGGAAGTCGAGATTGTGGCAGGGGCGGCCCGCGGCCAGCGCGAGCCACATGGGGTCGATGTAGTCCGGCCCTTTCTTGAAGGGCTGCACGCGCAGGCCGCGGGCGCGCAGGGCCGCGCACAGGCCGATGGAGACCGTGGTCTTGCCCGAGGACTTGTGCGCAGCGGAGATCAGCAGGTGCGCCATGGCGCCTCCGGACTGGCCGCTGCGCTGCCGTCCCGCCCCGCGCGCGGCGGGGGGCGGCGCTCAGCCGGCCGTGCCTGATGCCGGTGCCGCCTCGCCGCTGCCCGCGGCGGCCTCCGTCCGGCCGCCACTCCCCTCGCCGGCAGCGGCCGCCTGCGCCTCCACCAGGGGGTCGTCCAGGCGCTCGGGCAGCAGCGGCAGCACCCTGATGGCGAGCAGCACGGCGAGCAGCGCGATGGCGATGCCACCCACGCCGAGCGCGATCTCCGGCAGGGAGGGCGCGTATTCCGCCACCACACCGTCGAAGAAGGTGCTCGAGACCTCCTTGCCCGGGAACAGCACCAGCGGGTAGGCCTGGCCACCGATGATGGTGACGTACATCTGCCCGAGGCCGCCGATCACCACCAGGGCCGCGGCGGTGGCGATCCAGGCGCGGCGGGTGCCCAGCTTCGGGTGGAAGACGATCACGAGCGGCGCGATCCCGCCCAGCAGGATCTGCACGATCCAGAACACGCGCGTGTAGACCCCGCCTTCGAGCAGGATGAAGCGCTCCACGCTGCCGTGCTCGGCCGCGTACAGGTTCGTGAGGTGGTAGACGGCGACGAAGTAGAGCGAGGCCGCGACGAAGACGCCCAGCAGGTTCTTGAGCCGGCGCAGGAGCTCAGCGCCCAGCGGGCGGCCGGTCCAGCCGTAGGCCGGCAGCAGCACGAGCAGGAAGACGGCGAGCCCGTAGGCGAAGGAGAAGACGATGAACATGGGCGCCATGATGGCGGCGTCGTAGGCCTGGCGTGCCACCAGCCAGCCGAAGATGGATCCCGTGCCGGTGGTGAGGATGAGGCGCCAGATGAAGGCCGCCAGCCCCGCCGCCTTGCCGTAGGGGCGCCCCATGCGGTCCATCATGGTCCAGAGGTAGATGGCGACGATGGCCATGAAGCCCGTGTAGAGGAAGATGTTCCAGGCGAAGATCGACTTGAAGTTGTAGTAGGTCATGGCCACGATGAGCCGGTCCGGGCGCCCCAGGTCCAGCACCAGCACGGCGAGCCCACCGGCCAGCAGCGCCACGGCCAGCACCGCCGACAGCCGCGCGAGCGGCTTGTAGCGGGCCTTGCCGAAGACCGAGGCGATGGAGGCCACGTTGAGCGCCCCGGAGGCCGCCACGATCAGGAACACGGCGAAGACGTGGGGCGTGCCCCAGACGATCTGGTTGGACATGCCCGTGACCCAGTGGCCCTCGGTCTCCATGTAGTGGGCCGCGGCGAGGCCCGCCAGGACGAGGATGCCGAAGAGCCCGAACAGCGCCCAGTAGCCCGGGCTGCGGCCCTCGATCTCGCGGAAGTGCACGTGAGGCTTCATTTCCGGCTATCCCCCTCAGCTCAGGCCCAGGTAGCGCACGCCGGTGTCGAGGCCGAGGTCTGCGCGGATCTCCTCGCCGCCGTAGCGCGCGAGCCGCTGCGAGATCTCGCTGCGCGGGTCCTTGAGGTCGCCGAAGACGATGGCGCCGTTGCCCTCCGCGGCGCAGGCCTCGACGCAGGCGGGCACGCGCCCGGCGTCCACGCGGTGCACGCAGAGGGTGCAGGACTCGACCGTCCCCTTGCCCCGCGGGGCGTGCGGCTTCGGGTCATGCACGTCCTCGTGCACGAAGGAGCGCGCCTTGTAGGGGCAGGCCATCATGCAGTAGCGGCAGCCGATGCAGATATGCTTGTCCACCAGCACGATGCCGTCGGCGCGGCGCATGGAGGCGCCGGTGGGGCAGACGTCCACGCACGGCGGCTTGCGGCAGTGCTGGCACATGAGCGGCAGCGATTGCGTGTGGCCCGTGCGGGGATCGCGCACCTTGACCTTGCGGATCCATTGGGGATCGGTGGCGGGCCTGCCGTGCCCTTCCCAACCGTTCTCGGTCTTGCAGGCGCGCACGCAGGCGTCGCAGCCGTCGGCGCAGCGGGTGGTGTCGATCAGAAGCCCCCAGCGCTGGGCCTCGGAGGCGGGCTCCTCGGGCGCGCGGGCCCGCGCCACGGGCAGCAGCATCACGCCCGGCGCGACCAGCAGGCCGGCCGCGGCCGCGGCGCCTCCCGCCAGGAAGCGACGGCGCGAGGTGTCGGTACCGCTCATCGTGCCTCCTCCCCGGTGGCGAGCACCTTGAGGGTCTCCACGGTCACCCGCCGGCCGACCGCGGCGTCGGGCAGGGTCCGCGGGTTCTGTGCCAAGGGCTGGCCGGACTGTTCAGGGCGGTCGTTGTGGCAGCCGAAGCAATCGATCTTGACCGCGGCGTAGCGGTGGCATGCGCTGCAGAAGTGGTCGGGGCTGTCGGCCGTGGGCAGGGGCTTGCCGGGCTCGGCCGTGACGTGGCAGCCCAGGCATTCCTTGAGGCTGTGCTTCTTGGTGCGGATGCCCCGCCGCAGGGTGTCGTCGCGCTGGTGGAGCAGGAACTTCATGTGGTTGCGCCGCATGACGTCCGTGGGCTCCACGCACTTCTCGCCCTTGGCCTTGGGGATCTTGGGCAGGGGCACCTCGGCCTGCGCCCCGCCCGCCGCAGCGAGCAGGGTGAGCGCCGCCAGCGCCTGACCCAGGTGGCCGATCAGCCCTCGCATCGCCTCTGCCTCCGCGCTCACTCGCCCAGGGCCATGTCGATGTAGCCCGTGGGACAGACGTCGGAGCAGATGTGGCAGCCGATGCAGCGCGAGTACTCCGTGTACACGTAGCGGCCTGTGGTTCGCTCCTTCTTCGGCACGCGATGCACGGCGTCCTGCGGGCAGAAGACGACACAGTTGTCGCACTCGAAGCACAGCCCGCAGCTCATGCAGCGGTTGGCCTCGGCCTGGGCCTGCTCCTCGCTCAGGCCCTCACGCCGCTCCTGGAAGTTGCCGATGACCTGGTCGGCGTCGACCACATGCTCCTTGCGCTTGATGCGGGGCGTGTAGGTGAAGTGCCCCAGGAACATCTTGTCGGTGGTGATGATCTCCTGCTTGGAGCGGTCCTCGTAGTTGTGGATCGCGAACCGCGACGAGGAGGTGCCGCGCACCTGCTCGTGGTTGTAGGGCTCGGGCTCGAGCCCGGCCTCGCGCAGCTTGTCCAGCAGGTTGAAATGATGCTTGTCCACCTTGGGCCGCTTGGCCGGCTCCTCGCCGCGCAGGAAACGGTCGATGCCCTCCACGGCCACCCAGGCCTGGCCGATGGCCGTGGTCAGCAGGTGCGGGCGCACGATGTCGCCGGCGACGAAGTGCTTCTCGCGGCCGGGGACGCGGTAGGTGCGGTCGGCCTCGATGAAGGTCTTGCCGTTGTCGAGCTCCTCGACGCCTGTCAGGTCGCCCTGCTGGCCGATGGCGGCCACGATGAGGTCGGCCTCGAGCTCGAACTCCGTGCCCTCGATGGGCACGAGCTTCATGTTGCCCTCGACCTTGCACTGCGCCATCCGGATGCCGCGGGCGCGGCCGTTCTCGTCGAGCAGCACCTCGAGCGGCATCACGCCGTCCTTGAGGGTGACGCCCTCGTGGATGGCCTCCTCGACCTCGTGCGGCTGCGCGGTCATCTTGTCGCGCGGGAAGACCGAGGTCAGCACCACCTCGCACGGCTCGGTGCCGTAGGCCTCCTGCGAGAGGCTGTGGTCGCGGATGACGCGCTCGGGCAGCTCCGTACTGCCGGGCAGCACGCCCAGGCGGCGCGAGACCGAGCACACGTCGATCGAGGTGTCGCCACCGCCCACCACGACGATCTTCCTGGGAACGTTCTTGAGACGGCCCTCGTTGTAGGCGCGCAGGAAGTCGAGGGCGCTGACGCAGTTCGGGGTGCCCTCCCAGCCGGGTACGGGCAGGTCACGGCCCTTCTGGCAGCCGACGGCCCAGAGGATGGCGTCGAACTCCTTCTCCAGCTCCTCGATCGTGACGTCGCGCCCGACGCGGGTGCTGGTGCGCACCTCCACGCCCATGTCGAGGATGCGCTTGATCTCACCGTCGAGCACGTCGCGCGGGATGCGGTAGTTGGGGATGCCGTAGCGCATCATCCCGCCCAGCTCGGCCAGCGCCTCGAAGATGGTGACCGCGTGCCCGCGACGGCGGAGCTGGTAGGCGGCTGCCAGCCCCGCGGGTCCGCCGCCGATGACGGCGACCTTCTTGCCGGACTCCTGGGCCGGCCTGGTGAAGCCGTAGTTGTTGCGCAGGGCGGTGTCGCCGATGAACTGCTCGACGGCGTTGATGCCTACGTGATCCTCGACCGCGTTGCGGTTGCAGCCCTCCTCGCAGGGGGCGGGGCAGACGCGGCCCATCACCGCGGGGAACGGATTGGCGTCGGTGGCGCGGCGGAAGGCATACTCGTGCCAGTCCACGTCCTGCGGCGGCTTCTCGATGCCGCGCACGATGTCCAGCCAGCCGCGGATGTCCTCGCCCGAAGGGCAGCTGCCCTGGCAGGGCGGGGTGCGATGGACGTAGGTCGGGCACTTGTGCGACCAGCCGGCCTGAAAGATGGCCTCCGACCAGGAGCGCCACCGGTTGTCTCCGTCCTTGAAGCGGCGGAAGGTGAGCTTCTTCTCCTGCATCTCTTCGCTTGAAGTCGCCATTGGCCGTTCTCCCGTGGCTGGATTCCGGATGTTCTCTTACGCCTGGGCCTCGAACACCAGCGCGTCGCCCACGAGCTGGTGGAGGCTGAGTATCTGGTCCATCTCGAAGCCGTAGTAGGGCAGGACCTTGCTGAACTGGCTCTTGCAGATGGCGCAGATGGCCACCAGATGGGTCACCCCGTACTCCTCCACCACGTGCTTCAGGGCCTCCATGCGGGGCAGGGCGCCCTTGACGCGCAGCTCGATGAGGTCGTCGGTGAGCAGCCCGCCGCCGCCGCCGCAGCAGAAGGTGGCGTCGTAGATGGTGTCGGCGGGCATGTCGTAGAAGTGGTTGCACACGCTCTTGAGGATCTCGCGCGGGATCACGAACTGCCCGCCCGGGAAGTCACCCATACGGGTGGCGCGCGCCACGTTGCATGAGTCGTGGAAGGTCACGCGCCGGTGATCGTTGGCCGAGGGGTCGAGCTTGAGCGCCCCGCGCTTGATGAGATCGTAGGTGACCTCGCAGATGTGCTGCGGCACCGGATACTTCGGATCGAGGAAGTCGAAGGGCCCGGCGAGCGTGTTGAGGAAGGCGTAGGCCACGCGCCAGGCATGGCCGCACTCGCCGAAGACGATGCGCTTGACCCCCAGCTCCAGGGCGGCCTCGCGGATGCGCAGCGCGAGCTTGCGCATGTTCTCGTAGGAGCCGATGAACATGCCGAAGTTGGCCGCCTCGGAGGCGTAGGAGCTCAGCGTCCAGGAGATGCCCGCCTGGTGGAAGACCTTGGCGTAGCCGATGAGGCCGTCCACGTGCGGCTCGGCGAAGAAGTCGGCCGAAGGGGTGACCAGCAGCACCTCGGCACCCTTCTCGTCGAGCGGGAAGCGCACGTCCCTGCCGGTGTCCATCTTGACCTCCTCCTCCAGCCCCTCGAGGGTGTCGGCCAGCGCCGGCTGGGGGAGGCCCAGGTTGTTTCCGATCTTGATGACCTTGCCGATGATCTCGTTGCAGTACTTCTGGCCCTTGCCCACGGAGTCCATGATCTCGCGGGCCGCCATGGAGATCTCGGCGGTATCGATGCCGTAGGGGCAGAAGACCGAGCAGCGCCGGCACTGCGAGCACTGGTGGTAGTAGCTGTACCACTGGTCGAGAACCTCCTCGGTGAGGTCCACGGCGCCCACCAGCTTGGGGAAATACTTGCCGGCGAAGGTGAAGTAGCGGCGGTAGACGCGGCGCAGCAGGTCCTGGCGCGCCACGGGCATGTTGTTGCCGTCCGTGGTGCCCAGGAAGTAGTGGCACTTGTCGGTGCAGGCCCCGCACTTGACGCAGATGTCGAGGAAGACCCGCAGCGAGCGGTACTTGCCGAGGAGCTCGCCCATCTTGGCGATGGCGACCTCCTGCCAGTTGTCCACGAGCTCGCCGGGGTAGCCCAGCGGCTCCTGGAACTTGGCATCCGCCACGAAGGGCTTCAGGTGGCCGGTGACACCCTCCCGAACCGGCGGGGGGGCGATCTCTTCCTTCAGCTCGGGAACCTCGAAGTCCGCCACGTCAGCCGCTCCTCAAAGCCAGGGTCCGGTCAGGACGTCGTCGAGGCGGAGCGCTCGCCCGCCTCGAGCTGTGCCGCCCAGGGCACCAGATGCCGCTTTTCGCGCGGATTGTCGATCTGGTTGCGCGTGGGCGCGAAGAACAGGCCCGGGGCATGCAGCAGCTTGCTGAAGGGAAAGATGACCATGAGCAGCGCCACCAGCGACAGATGCACGATCAGCATGGGATCTGCCGGCAGCGGCTGCAGGTCGAAGCGCATCAGGCCCAGGAAGAAGGCCTTGAGCGCGACGATGTCGGTGTGGAAGAAATATTTCATTGAGAGTCCGCTCAGCGCGATGGCGAGCAGCAGCGCCAGCATGAGGTGGTCGGAGGGCGCGGAGATGTAGCGCACGCGGTCGACGAGGAAGCGCCGCGCCCACAGCCCGGCGAGGCCCGCCACCATGGCGAAGGCGGCGTACTTGCCGAAGGGCTGGATCAGGGCCACCCAGCCCCACACCGGCTCCTGGAAGTAGCGCAGGTGGCGCAGCAGCACCAGGAGCAGGGCGAAGTGGAAGACCCAGCCGAAGAGCCAGGTCCATTTGTTGGAGCGGAACAGGCTGGCGAAGAGCACCACCTCCTTGCCCAGCCTGAGGGCCACGCCGGCCGGGGTCAGCGGGGCCGGCGTGACGGGGATCTTCAGCGGCGCGGGGGTGCGCGCATAGAGCCAGATGCGATAGCCGACGCCTGCCACGAGGATCGCCGTGGCGAGGTAGAAGATCAGCGCAAAGACGACGGTCAGCACGCTCACGGTCGCAGCGCTCCGCTTGTGGCAAGGGCGGGGGGCCGCATCCGGCCCCCCGCTACCCGAGGGTTTGCGGCCTCAGACGCAGCCGGTCGGCTTCGGCAGGCCGGCGTACTTACAGGCCTGCTTCGCGGGGCCGTAGGGGAACAGCTCGTAGAGGTACTTGCTGTTGCCCTTGTCGGGGCCCAGCTTCTTGCCGATGGCCTTGGTCAGGACGCGCACGGCGGGAGCGATCTGGTACTCCTCGTAGTACTCGCGGAGGAAGTTGATCACCTCCCAGTGGTTCTCGGTCAGCTCGAGCCCGTCCTGCTTGGCCATGTACTCGGCCACCTCAGGGGACCAGTCGCTCAGGTTCTGGAGGTAGCCCTCCTCGTCGGTCTCCAGGACCTTGCCGTTCACTTCAATCGTACCCATCTCGCCATCTCCTCCGTCGTCGGGTTCAGCCGTGTCACAGCCAGGACTGCACCGTCCCGTACTCAATGGTCAGATCCACGAAACCGCCGTAATCGACGATCTCGATGCCCTCGATCACCTTGTCGCCATCCATGCCGCGGGCCTCGAGGTCGGGTCCAAGCACGTAGAAGCGCACCTGCTCCATGGCCGCGCGCACCTTGTCGGCGATAGGGGTGCCCTGCATCGCCGCATAGACGCCGTCCTCGATGAGGAGCACCGCGCTGCCCGGCAGGGCGTGGCGCAGGCAGCTCTCGAGGGTGCGCGTCTGGAAGGGGGACTTGTTGACCGTGTGCAGCATCTTTCCCTCGCTCCCGTCAGAAGCTCAGCACCACGTCCTGCTCGGCCATGAGCTTGGAGATCTCGTCGGCCGAAAGGACCTGCACGTCCACCACCAGGTCGTCGGGGGTGAGGCCGCGCTGCTCGAGGGACTCCTTCTCGACATAGAGCTTGTCGATGTCGTAGCCCTCGAGCGCCCGGTAGGTGGGCGAGAAGTTCTTCATGTCCACCGCCTTGGTGTGCTGACCCTTCTTGAGCTGGTAGACCCCGTCGTCGAGGAATACCAGGCTCACGTCCTGGTCGAAGGCCGCGCTGATCAGCACCACCTCGAGCGCCTCCAGGGCGTAGATCGTCCCGTAGGGCGCCTTGCGGTTGACGAACATGAACTTCTTGACGGTGCCGCCGGTCTCCTCTTCCATCTCGACGCCGCCGGTGACCTCGCTCATCGTTTCCCCCTTCCGTCTGGATCAGTCGCCGAAGACCACGAGCCGGTCGGCCTGGATGCCGGACTCGACCAGCTGTCCCAGCCCCGAGATGCGGAAGCCCGGCGCCAGGATCTCGTCCTTGATGCCGCGCCGCAGGGCTGCCGCCACACAGACCACGAGGTCGATCCCGTGCTCCTGCGCGAGCTTGGACCAGCGCTGGACGATATTGCGATCGTCCTGCTGGGGCTCGGAGAGCTTGTTCGAGTTGTTGACACCGTCGTGGTAGAAGAACACGCGGTGCACCTCGTGGCCCTTCTCCAGCGCGGCCTTGACGAAGTGGTAGGCCGTGTCGGAGGCCTGGTGCTGGAACGGGCCTTCGTTGACCAGGATCCCGAACTTCATCGCTTGGTCCTTTCCCCCCTAGCTTCCCGCGGCGGCGGCCTCACGCCTCAGAAGCGGATGTGGGTCGAGGCGTTGAGGCTGTTGCGCGCGCCACGCCAGTTGTCGATGTGGTACTTGGTGAAGGGCAGCCCCGTCAGCTCGAAGAAGCGCGGCCAGCCGATGCGCTCGATCCAGTCGTTGATGCGCTCCCAGTCGCGCGCGTCCTGCTGGTAGGCGCGCAGGATGCGCTTGACGATGGCCGTCGCCTCCGGCCAGCGCGGCGGGTTGTTGGGGATGCCCGCGGCGACCAGCTTGTGGAAGGTGGGCCGGCCGCGCGCGTTGGAGTGGTTGCCCCCGACCCAGATCGCGAGCTTGGTGTGCTCGGGGTCATTGATCTGCATCGGCGGGCAGGGCGGATAGCACGCGCCGCAGCAGATGCACTTCTTCTCGTCCACCTCCAGCGAGGGCTTGCCGTCCACCAGCGCCGGACGGATGGCCGCCACCGGGCAGCGCGCCACCACCGCCGGGCGCTCACACACGTTGGCCACCTGATCGTGGTTGATGCGCGGCGGCTTGGTGTGCTGCACGTTGATGGCGATATCGCCCTGGCCGCCGCAGTTGATCTGGCAGCACGAGGTGGTGATGTGCACCCGGTTGGGCATGCGGCAGTTGCGGAACTCGTCGATGAGCTCGTCCATCATGGCCTTGACCACGCCCGAGGCATCGGTGCCCGGGATGTCGCAGTGCAGCCAGCCCTGGGTATGCGAGATCATCGTGACCGAGTTGGCCGTGCCTCCGACCACGAAGCCCGCCTCCTCGAGAGCGTTGATGAGCGGCTCGACCTTGTTCTTGTCCGCAACCATGAACTCGATGTTGGAGCGGATGGTGAAGCGGACGTAGCCGTCGGCGTACTTGTCGCCGATCTCGCACAGCTTGCGGATGGTGAAGACGTCGAGGATGCGCTGGGTGCCGGCCTTGACGGTCCAGATCTCCTCGCCGCTGTAGGCCACGTGGCGCAGCACGCCCGGGCGCGGATGCTCGTGGTACTTCCACTGCCCGAAGTTGCGCCGCATGACGGGGTGCATGTACTGGAAGCCGTCGGGGCAGCCCGACTCGATCGGCATGCGCGGGGTCGCCTGTGCCTGGGTCATGTCCTGTTACTCCTCAAGCAGAAACCGGTCGTCAGTTCACGCCTCGCCGGGAGGGCAGGGGCGGCGGCCTCAGCCGGCCGCCGCCTGCTTCTTCTCCTCGAGCTTGCGGCGGAACCACTTCTCCGCCTCCTCGTCCCAGCCGTCCGTGCGGACGTAGGACGTCTGACGCGGGTGCAGGACCATGTTGGGATCCGGCTCCACGCCGATGCCCTCGAGGAAGTTGACGAGGCCGATGCGCTCGATCATCTCGCCGATGCGCTCGTGCTCGAGGCCGTTCTCGGCCCAGAAGTCGATGGCGTTCTCGGCGAGCTCGACCAGCTTCTGGTAGTCCTCCTCGGTCTCCAGCTTCATGAAGGGCACGATCACGGTGCCCATCAGATCGCCGATCTTGAGGGTGCGCTTGCCGCCGATGAGGACGGACACGCCCTTGTCGTCGCCGGGGTGCAGCGCCTTGGGCATGACGTTGAGGCAGTGCATGCAGCGCACGCAGTCCTCGTCCTTGACGATGATGCGGTCGTCATCCGTGAGCGTCATGCAGTTGGTCGGGCAGCGCGTGATGACGTTGTCGATGACGTACTGGCGGCCCTTCTTCTCGATGAACTCCTTGACCGCGTCCTGGTCGATCTTCATGTTGTCGCGCCAGATGCCGATGATGGCGAAGTCCGAGCGCTCGATCGAGTTGACGCAGTCGTTGGGGCAGCCGGAGATCTTGAACTTGAACTTGTAGGGCAGCGAGGGCCGGTGCACGTCGTCTGTGAACCGGTTCAGCAGCGTGCGGTGGATGCGCTGCTCGTTGCAGCAGGACATCTCGCAGCGGGCCGCGCCCACGCAGGACATGCCGGTGCGCACGCAGGGACCGGCGCCACCGAGGTCCCAGCCGTACTCGTTGATCTCGTCGAAGAAGTGCTGGGTGGCGTCCGTGCTGGCGCCGATGAACATGATGTTGCCGGTCTGGCCATGGAAGGTGATCAGACCCGAGCCCCACTTCTCCCAGCTGTCGGCGAGCTGCCGCAGCATGTCGGTGGTGTAGAAGTTGCCGGCGGGCGGCTGCACGCGCAGGGTGTGGAACTCGCGCGACTCGGGGAAGGCGTCGCCCACCTCGGAGAAGCGCGGGATCACGCCGGATCCGTAGCCGTAGACGCTGACGGTGCCGCCCTTCCAGTACCCCTTGCGCGTCTCGTAGGAGTGCTCGAGCTGCCCGAGGAGGTCGTTCGCCACTCCCCGGATGCGCTCGTCGGGGTGCTGGTCACGGAGGCGCTTGATGCCGGAGATGAAGCTGGGCCAGGGGCCCTTCTCCAGCTCGTCGAGCATCGGGGTCTCGTGGATCTTCTTGGCCATGGCGATTCTCCTTACCGAACCTTCGCGGCGCCCGCCGCGCGGGTGACGCCGTGGATCCGTCGTTGGAGTTGGGTTCGCTGCGGACGCCCGTCGTGGCCGCCGGCGTGACGGCCTGCGCCGCAGGAGATGGAGATGGGACCGATCATCGACACCGGGTTGTGGTGCTTCCGCTCCGGTAGGTCGCGGCGAAAAGTCTAGGATTCCGGGATTTGCGCGGATACCCTACCGATGGGGTGCCCCTTTGTTTGGCGCCTATCCCATTGGGGATAGGGGGGCGGGGGCCGCTGCCGCGCCCCTTGCCGGCCCCCGGCAGCGGCCCTAAGGTGGACAGGCGCCGGCACTCCGCCGGCGGCGTGCCCGAACAGACGAACCCGGCCCCGAGCATGAGCGGACCCTTCGACCTGCAGGACGAGGCGGCCTACGCGGCCTGGCGCGCGCGCAAGCTCGCCGCGCGCCCGCGCCGCCTGGAGGAGCTGGCCGTCACGGTGGACGACCCGCGCGACCCCGGCGAGGCGGCGCTGGAGGCCGTGCGCGCCGCATGCGCGCGGGCCAACCTGGCGCTGGTGCGCTTCCCGCGCCCGCTGGGCAAGGACGAGCTCAGGGACTTCGCCGCGCGCCTCGGGCTGTGCCGGCTGGATCACAATCCCTGTGCGGACGAGGACGCCGTCACCAGCCTGCGGGTGCGCGAGGACGGCCCCCACCGGGGCTACATCCCTTACAGCGACCGTCCACTGAGCTGGCACACCGACGGCTACTACAACGCGCCCGAGCGGCGGGTGCGGGCGTTCGTGCTGCACTGCGTGCGTCCCGCGGCCGAAGGCGGCGAGAGCCTGGTTCTGGACCACGAGCTCGCCTACATCGACCTGCGCGATGCGGACCCCGCCCTGGTGGAGGCGCTCATGGCGCCGGACGCCATGACCATCCCGCCGAACGAGGCCCCGGAGGCCGCGCGTGCGGCGCGTACGGGGCCGGTCTTCTGGGTGGACCCCGTGAGCGGGCGCCTGCAGCTGCGCTACACCGCGCGTGGGCGGAACATCGTCTGGAAGGCCGATGCCTGGGTGCAGGCGGCGGTGGAGCGCCTGCGCACGCTGCCGGAGCGCCGGCCCGACTGGGTGCTGCGCCACCGCCTGGCTCCCGGCGAGACGCTGGTCGCGAACAACGTCCTGCACGCCCGCACCGGCTTCCGCGACGGGCCCGGAGGCGGGCGGCTGCTCTACCGGGCGCGCTACCACGACGCCGTGGCGGCGCCCCGCGGCGCGAAGGAGGACCGCAAACGTGCTGTGGCTCAGTGAGCTGCTCATACAGCGGCACGATCTCGAGTGCTTCGCGGACGTGGTCAAGGCCGTGCAGGAGCGCGCGCGCGAGGGCGAGCGCTTCCTGCGCATGGACGTGCGACCACAGTTCCCGGACACCCCGGAGGACTGGGAGGAGATCCTGGAGACGGCCTTCATGAACCCGGACCGCCCCGTGGGGACCGGCCCATGAGCCTGTTCTGGGAGGAGGACGACCGCGCCGCCGAGGCCCCGCCCGCGAGCGGGTGGGTGGACCTCGCCTTCGCCGTGCGTTGCCGCATGCTGCCGGTGGACCATGCGCTCGCGCTCTCGGAGGCGGTGCGGGCGGTGCTGCCCTGGCTCGGGGGCACGCCCGGGGAAGGGGTGCATACCATCCACGGCGCCGAGTCCGGCAACGGCTGGCAACGGCCCGAGGACCCCGACACGGGCCTGATCTACCTTTCGCGGCGCGCGCGCCTGATCCTGCGCCTGCCGCGCGAGCGCGTGGCAGAGGCGCGCACGCTCACCGGCGCCCGTCTCGAGGTGCTGGGCCAGATCCTCGAGGTGGGAGAGGCCCGCGAGCGCGAGCTCGCTCCGCTTCCCACGATCTTCTCCCGCTACGTGCTGTGCGAGCCGGGCGAGGAGGACGACGAGCCGCGCTTCCTGGCCCGGGTGGCCGAGGAGCTCCGCGCCATGGGGGTGCCGGTGCGCAAGGCCCTGTGCGGGCGCGCCCATCCGCTGCGCACCCCGCAGGGCCGGCGGCTCGCGCGCAGCCTCATGCTGGCCGACCTCGATCCGGCGGACTCGCTGAGGGTGCAGGAACGCGGGGTGGGGGCCGGCCGGGTGATGGGCTGCGGGCTCTTCCTGCCCCACAAGGGCATCCGCCCGGTGCGCCAGGCCGCCGCGCGCGAGGGCCCCTGAGCCCGGAACGCCCATCCCCCTCTACCGAAAGGGATATGGCCCCCGGGCGGGCTGCCCGGTAGAGTGCCCGCAGCCGCAGGGCGGGCCTGCGCGGATGCGCGGGTCCGTCGGGATCCACTAGCTCAGATCCGGAGGGCGACCATGGCGGACAAGCGTCGTGAGCTGATCGAGAAGCTGCTGGAGATGCAGCGCAAGTTCATCGAGTACGAGCACGAGCATGGCCTCGACCCGAAGGACTACTACGTGCCGGACGAGGGCCATCCGCTGCACAACTACCGCCAGGAGTACATGAAGACCGCCATGGAGCTGGTGGACCTGGCGCACCAGGAGGTGGGCTCGCACCGCTGAAGGGGCGCCTGACGCCTCTCGCAAAGGAAAGGCCGCCTTCGGGCGGCCTTTCCTTTGGCTCTTATGCTGTTGGAAACTCTGATCGATCCGCTGCGCGGATTGATCAGCGCGATGGCGCTTCGCGGTCCATTTCGATTTTTTCGCGTGTCGTCATGCACTTCCCTGTGCATGGGCCGTCCCGCGGCCGTCCCTGGCCGCGGGGAAGGCATGAAAAATCGCGATTTTTCCAGACCTTCCTGTTCTTGTGGGTTGCCCGGTCCTGCCAGGGCCGTACCCAATGGATGATCCTTCCCGGGCGCGGGGCCTGACGGATCCGGGGCGGGGCGCGGGGACCGGACCGCCGGACGCCGGGGCTCGCAGGGCGCTCACAGCTCCGCCCACATGCGCACGAGGTTGGCGTAGGCGGCCTGCACGCGGCGGGCGGGCTCGGCGGTGGGGTCGGCTCGCAGCAGGGCCTCGCGTGCGCGGTCCAGCTCGAACAGCACCTCGCGCCGGGCGGGATCGCGCACCAGGCTCTGCACCCAGGTCACGGCCACCAGCCGCTCGCCGCGGGTGACCTCGGCCACCCGGTGGCGGCTGGAGGCGGGGTACAGCAGCGCATGGCCGGCCGGGAGCTTCACCCGCTGCTCGCCGAAGGGCGTGTGGATCAGGAGCTCGCCGCCCTCGTACTCCTCCGGGGCGTTCAGGAAGACCGTGACCGAAACGTCCGAGCGGTAGCGCCCGCCGGGCGGCCCCATGACCGGGTCGTCCACGTGCTCGCCATAGGCCATGCCGGGCCGGTAGCGGGCGTAGAAGGGCACGGCCACGCGATGGGGCAGCGCCGCGCTCAGGTAGAGCGGATGGCGCGTGAGGGCACCCATGACGATGCGGTTCAGCGCCTCGATGCGCCGGTCAGCGGGATCGAGCTCCTCGTTGCGCTTGACCGGGCGCGCGGCCATGCCGGCCGAGAGCCGGCCGTCCACGAAGGGCGCGTCCTCGAGCAGCCGCCGCACGGCGGCGAGCTGGCCGGCGTCGAGCAGGTCCGGAATCTGGACGAGCATCGCTTTCCTTTCCTCGTGCGTGGTTGCGCCGGTCGCGGAGAGCGCATAGGGTAGCAGGCCCGCCGGGGCGGTGAGCGACGGAGGCATGCGATGCGGCTCGATGTGATCGTGGAGGACCAGGTCTTCCCGGTGGAGGTGCCGGAGGACCTGCTGGCCGAGGCCGAGGCGTTCTTCCAGCGCATGGACGCCGACATGGACCGCGGCTGGCAGGTGGGACGCGAATGGGTGGAGCGGCCTGACACCGTGGTGCGCTGTCAGATCGCCGCCGACCGCCTGCTCACGGCGCTCCACACCGACAACGAGGCCATGAAGGTGATGATGGCCGCCTACATCCTGGCCCGCATGCCGGGCACGCGCGCGGTGCACGTGGACACCGCCGGCAACCCCCTCGATACCGAATTCGTCAGCGGCTGACGCCGAGCGCGGAGGCGAGCGCCGCCTCCTGCACCGGCAGCGGCACGAGCGCGAGCGCGGGCCAGCGCGGCCGGAGCCGCTCGGCATGCTTCAGGCGCTCCGGCTCGGCGAGCGCCACGAGCCGGGCCCCGGGCGCATGCCGCTGGAGGGCGGCGATCAGCGTCTCCAGATTGCTGATGCGCGAGCCGTACACCAGCCCGTAGTTGAACTCCGCGACCACCGCCGCCGGCGCCAGTGTCCGCAGCCGCCTGAGGGCCTCGCGCATGGAGGCCGCCACGACCGGCTCGAAGCCCAGCCGCCGGAACACGGGGGTGAGGTCGGGGTAGCCCCCGAGCTCGACCACCTGCAGCAGCACGGGTGCGGTCACGTCGTCAGCCTCGCCAGCCGATCCTCCCTCAGAAGCCGGTCTGCCTCTGCGTGCTTCCCGCGGCGCTCACGGTGCCGTTCCCCGGCTCTGCTCCTGTTGCCAGCCTTTTCTCCATGCGCACGTGCCGGATGGTGCCGAAGAGCACGTGCCCGGGCCCGAGCGGGCGGTAGCCGTGCCGGAGGTAGAAGCCCGCCGCGGCCTCGCGCGCATCCAGCACGATGCGCCTGAGCCCCAGAGCGAGGGCGCGCGCTTCCAGGGCGGCCAGCAGGCGCCGGCCCAGCCCCTGTCCCCGCCACGCCGGCGCCACCGCCATGTAGCGGATCTGGCCCGTGTGCCCGTCGAGGCGGTGCAGGCGCCCGACGGCGAGCGCCTCGCCGTCCGCGTCCGCCAGCATCAGGTGCACCGCGGCCTCATCCTCGCCATCGCGCTCGCTCCCCGGAGGCTGGCCCCAGGGGGCGCGCAGCACGGCCCAGCGCAGCGCATAGTACCGCCGCCAGGCCTCGGGGCCGGCAGGCTCGAGGAGGCGCGCCTCAGGCGAACACGACCCAGGTCGTGGCGATGTACTTGACACCTTCCTGCAGGGTCACGCCCCGGTGCTCGTGGGTCCAGAAGGGCGGGAACAGGATGAGCTTGCCCTCCTCGGGACGGATGCGCACGTCCTGGTAGAGGAACTCGGTCTCGCCGCCCGGGCCCGGCACGTCGTTCAGGTACCACACGGCCACGAGCTGGCGCAGGGCGAAGCTGTGGCTGCCGCCGTCGATGTGCCAGTGGTAGTACTCGCCAGGAAGCGTGCGCTGGATGGCGTAGCCCATGTCGCGGAAGGGGCCGCGGAAGAAGGGGAAGGCGCGGCTGAACTCCTCCAGCGCCCGGGCGAGCGATGTGAACAGGGCCTGGTCGATATCCTTCCAGTGGGGCTTGCCGCTCACCACCAGATCGGTGGAGCGCTTGATCGAGCGGTCCTGGAGCGGTATCTGGCCGATGCGCCCCTCGTACTGCTCGTCCGGGTGGGCCTCGAAACGGCGGATGGCCTCGCGGCAGACCGCCGGCGCGAGCGCCCCGCGCTGCTCGAAGATGAAGCTGAGAGGCCGGACCTCGCGCAGGGTGGGCAGCTCGCCGGGGGCCACACGCGGGGCGGGCTGCGCCGGCCGGGGCTCGGGCTCGGGCATGGCGAAGGCTCGCTCCTGGCTGCGGAGATGGACGTCAGGCAGATTCTAGATTCTAGCAGGCGCGGCGCCGTGCGCGCGGGGCGGCACGCGAGCCGCGGCGCATCGGCATCGGCGCCGCGCGCGTGGGCGCGTCAGAGCCGCTCCTCGGCCATGAGGGCGTCGAGCCTCTCCGGGCGCGTGAGCTCGCCGCGGGCATGGAGCGCGAGCATGCGCCGGCCGACCTCCGCCCAGTGCGCCGCGCCCGCCGCTGCGGCCTCGCGCAGGCGGGCGGTGCCGCCACCCTCGTGCCAGCGCTCATAGGCCGTGCGCAGTGCCGGGAAGAGCTCGCCGCGCATGCCTCCGACACTCGCCATGAGGAAGTGCAGCCGCGACGGCCGGGGGTCCTCGAGCAGGGCGGGCAGGGTGGAGAGGCAGTCGGCGAGGTTGTCGCGCACCGCGCGGGCCAAGAGCTCGGCGCGCCCGCCGGCCACGTCGGCCAGCATGCGCTCCCATGCCTCTCCCAGCATCCGGCCTGCGGCGAGCTCGCCTAGCTCGTGCAGCAGCACCGTCTCGAGCTGGTCGTCCGTCATGCGCTCCAGCGCATCGGCCACGTCTCCATCCAGGCTGTAGCAGGCCACGGCCCGGCCCATGGGATTGTCGGGGCAGCGGCTGAAGCGCCAGGCCTCGACCTTCTCCCACAGGAGCTGGCGCAGGGCCGCCCGCCGCACGAAGACCGTGCGCCCCTGGCTCATGGCCGGCGGCGCCTGGAGGTCGCGCGCGTACTCCTCGTCCGAGACGAGGATGGTGCAGCCGTCGTGCTGCTGGCGCCGCGCCAGCCGCCCCAGGAAGAAGTGGGGGCGCATGCCGCGGCCGAAGCCGCCGCTGTAGACCAGGCCCTCGGGCACCAGCGCTGCGTTGACGATTTCGGACTCGAAGGGATCCACCTCGCCGCCGTCGACGGGCAGGGGCTCGTAGGAGGCGTCCTGCAGGCCCTCCCACAGCCGCTCGCGCTCGCGCACCCATCGGCCGACCGCCTCGTTCGGGAGCGAGGCCCCGTAGGGGTAGCCCCGCTCCCAGCGGAAGTACTCTCGCATCTTCATCAGGTAGGTGCAGAGGGTGAGGTCGCCCGCGTGGCGGGCGTCGCAGATGTGGCAGTTGCGCTGTACGGTGGCCCGGAGGCGGTCGATGTCGGTGGCCATGGCGGGAGAATTTCCTAGCTGCGCGCTCTGTTATTGCCGATGCTAGCACGCGCCTCCCGGCGAGTCACCGCACGAGCGCAATGGCTTTTGCGGCAGGGCTTTGCGCGCGTGGCGGACCGTGCTGAAATGTGCGCCCCCGGCCTGTCCGTCAGCCTTTCCGGAGGACGAAGTGCGCGTCAGGACAAGGTTCAAGAACCGCAAGCCCCGCAGCCTCGAGGAGGCGGCGGGCGTGCTCGCCTTCAATCTTTGGCGCATCGCCTGCCAGGGCGTGCTCGACCTGGAGAACGAGGGTTTCCAGACCGACACCCAGCGCCAGCGCCTCGACATCATCGCCGAGTTCCTCGGCTTCCTGGTGCATGTCACGGACCGCATGGTCTACGGCCGGCTCGACGAGGCGGACCGCCGCCGCTTCGTGACGGCGCTCGCCCTGCGCAGCATCGAGATCCTGGTGGACAACCTGCGTGACGTCTGCGGGCCGGGCGAGTACCGCGAAGAGGCCATCGCGCGCATGAACGAGCGCCTCGCAGACTATGCCGGCTACGAGTACGGGGAGCCCGAGGGGCCGGGCTTCGGCTTCCGGCGCCGCTTCGGAGACCTGGTGCAGGCGCTCGTCGGTCCCAAGGACCGCCAGTGGGTCCAGAGCTACATCATGGACGTGGGCGCGCCGGAGGCGGTGGAGACCCTGCGCAAGGCCGTTCGTGGCGTGCTGGCGCAGGTGGAGGCGGGCGGGCAGCGAAAGACGCCGGACGCCGCGGGGACGTCCGGCGCCGGGTCCTGAGGCCGACGGCGCGGCTCAGGCGGAGGCCTTGACCCAGGCCTCGTAGCCGTCGGTCCTGCCCTCGAGACCGTCCTTGTAGCCGGCCTCCCAGGCCTCGGTGATGCGCTGCTCCTCGCGCTTGGGCATGTGCAGGTAGCCGGACTGCCAGCCCAGGATGTACTCCGGGTCCACGCCGGCCTCTTCCATCTTCTTCGAGGTCTCGTAGTAGGTCTTGTCCATGGTCTTCTCCTCGAGGATGCGCCTGTTGCGGGAAAGCCGAATCTCTACGGGGTCTCCAGCGGGGCCGGGCTCAGGCCTCGCCGCGGAAGCGGGCCAGCGCCGCGCCGCCGGCGATGGCCTCACGCGCCATGCGCGCCCCTTCGGCCAGGTCCGCGGCGCGGCCCAGGTGCCAGAGGCAGATGGCCGCCCCGTAGACCATGGCATCCTGCATGGGTCCTGCCTGGCCCTCCAGCGCGGCGAGCCCCAGCTCGGCCGCGCGGCGCGCGGCCTCGGCGGTGTCGAGGCCGGCGTCGATCTCATCGCGGCCGGGGCCGCGGTTGAGGTCGGGCGGCAGCGGCACGGCGCGGGTGTCGCGCGCCACGCCCGCGGCGCCAGGCTCCACGGCGTGCTCGGTCTCGGGTGCGCCGCCCACGGTGCGGAAGACCTTGGCCGGCTGCTGCAGGGAGGGGATCACGCCACCCTCGACACCGCGCACGATGGCGGCCGATCTGTAGCCGACGAACCGTGCCAGCTCGCAGTAGACCGGCGGGTAGGCCTTGTGCACGTAGCCGGTGACCAGGTGCGTGGCCTTGCGCCCGCTGATCGGCCGCAGCAGCACCTCAAGCGTCGTGAGCGCGGGGCGCTTGACGATGAGGGTGCGCAGCTCCAGCAGCCCATGGAGGGCGGGGCAGAAGGCGGCCTGGTCCACATAGGCCCAGCCGGGACCGGCGAGGCGCTCGGCCGCCGCCGCGGGATCCAGGTCCACGGGCGCGTCCGCGGCGGCCAGCACCTGGCGGTGCGTGATGCCGTACTTGGGGCCCACGCTCTCGGTGCCGTGGCTCACGGTGGGCACACCGCAGGCGGCGAGCACCGCCGGCACGAAGGGCGAGGCGGGCAGCCCCCGCGCGTAGCCGTCGTAGGGGTCGGCAAGGTCCAGCACCTCGTCCACGGGCGCCGTGGCCTCGCGCACCACCGCGCGCAGCGCCTCCAGCAGCCCCTTGAACTCCTCCAGGGTCTCGCGCTTCATGCGCAGCGCGATGAGGAAGACGCCGGCCTGCACGGGGTGCGCGCGCCCGGCCAGGATCTCGGCCATGGCCGCGCGCGCCTCCTCGCGCGAGAGGTCCTTGCTGTATTCGGGCCCGGTCGCGACCTTCTGGATGCAGGCGCGCAGGATGTCCTGCGCCGCCGTGGCGGTCTGCTCGGGCACTGAGGTCGCCATCGCTGCTCGTGTCTCCGCGGGCACGCAGAATCCGGCCGGGGGATTATAGGCATCGCCCGCTGGCGGGGGCTATCTACAAACGGGAGGGCATGGCGCGCCGCAGACTCCCCCATTGGGGATATACGAGCGCTTTCGCACGGACCCCTAGACTGGCCGGAAACAGCGGAGGGAGAGAGAGGGCCATGCCCGAACCCAAGCCTGAGATCGACGAGATGCAGCTCGCGAGCGGCATGGCGGCCTTCGAGGCCAAGCATTTCGCCCGTGCCATGCAGCTTCTGCATCCCATCGCGGAACTCGGCCACCCGGAGGCTCAGCACCGGGTGGCCATCATGTTCCAGAACGGCCTCGGCGTGACGCGCAACCCCGGGCAGGCGGTGCGCTTCATGCGCATGGCGGCCGAGCAGGGCCATGCGCTCGCCCAGCACGGTCTCGGCTTCATGTATCTGGAGGGCGACTGCGTCGAGCCGGATCCCGCGCAGGCGGCCGAGTGGTTCCGCAAGGCGGCCGAGCAGGGGCTCGCGGGCTCGGCCACCACGCTCGCCATGATGTATGAGGAGGGACGCGGCGTGCCCAAGGATCCGGAGGAGGCGCGCCGCTGGTACCGGGTGGCGGGTTTCGAGACGTGAGCGCCGGCGGCGCCTTCTCGGCCCGGGGCGTCTCATTGAGCCCGGAGGACGCCCTGCGCCTCAACGTGCTGCTCGAGAACGGCCCGCTCGCCATCCGGATCGACGAGCCGGCCATGACCGTGCGCGCGCTCACGGCCGAGGGGGAGGCGGGCGTGCGCCTCAGCCCCACCGCGGGCGCCGAGCGGTACCTGCGCGCCGTGCGCGAGTTCCTCTCCCTGAAGGTGCTGGGCGCCCCCGGGGGCTACCCCGTCTACATCCGCCGCTGGACGCGCATGGGCCAGGAGCGCGACGAGCGCAGCCTGGAGCGGCTCCTGCTCCTGGGCGAGCCGGAGGCGGTGGTGGCGGTGGTGCACGCGCCCGGGCTCACCGACGAGCTTGCGCGCCGCGCATGGTGGGCCCTGCCCACGCCGGAGAACGCCCGGCGCATGCTGCTCAGCCCTTCGGTGGTGCGGGGCACGATGGGGCGCGTGCTTGCCGACTACCTGCTCGAGTGGCTGCCCTTCGAGCAGGAGCACCGGGCGATGGTGGAGATCGTGCAGCTCGTGCTCCAGCCGGGGCTCATCGACGCGCAAGCGCGCCTCGGGCTGTGGCGCAAGGCCCGCCAGCGCAACAGCTACTATGTGGGTTTCCTGCGCGCGATTCCGGACGCGCTCCCCGAGCCGCCGCCGGCGCACCCGGCCCTGGCCGAGGCCCGGGCGGCGTTGGCGCCGCTCGCGGAGGCGGGCAACCCGGTGGCCGCCATGCTGCTGCGGCTGCTGGATGCCCCGGGCCAGGCCTTCCTCGCCACCGTCGAGGCCGCGCTCAGGCGCCCCGCGGACCAGGAGGTGGTGATCCTGCTGTTCGAGGCGGTCGAGGCCTGGTTCGCGCCTCTGCGCGGCGGCGCCCGCGCCACCGAGCGCGACCCCGAGGCGGCGCGCGCCCGGGCGGCGGACTGGCTCGCGGGCAGGGCGGAGGGGGCGCCGGCCGGGCTGGCGGAGGCCGCTGCGGCGGCCCCGGCGCTTGGCCCGCAGCTCGAGGCGCTGCTCTTCCTGGGGCAGGTGGGGGAGGCCATGCTCGATCCCATCTTCGGGCGCACCGACGCCGTCGGCTCGGTCATGCGCAAGCGCCTCGAGCCCGTGACCGTCCCGCTGCGCGCGGCCCTGCGGACCCTTGCCCCATGAGCGCGGCAGCGGTGCCTCGCCCCATGTGGCCCCCCTGCCGACGTCCCCGCGTCCCGCCCCTCGTACCCTCGGTTGAGTCGGATGGGAGGCGGTTGCCGCTGTGAGCGCCCTCCACGTCACCCGCATCGGGCTGGCAGTCACGCTGCAGGTGCCGCACGAGGCGCTGGAGCGCCACGCGGCCTCCTCGCCGGCCGTGGTGGGCGAGCAGCTGGCGGAGGCGGTGGCCGCCTACGTGCGTGCCGAGGGGCTCGGCTACTATCCCGCGCTGGACTATTTCCGCGAGGCGGGTGGTGTGGATCCCGAGCTGATCGCCGCCGCCGACGCCATCGCCTGGCTGGCGGCCACCCTCGCGCGCAACGAGGTGCGGGTGAAGCTGCGGCCGGTCTTCTCCAGCGTCAACGTCCAGGGGCTGCAGGCGGTGGCCTTCACCCTGCCGCCGGTGCGGCCGCGCCAGACCGACGCGCTCCAGCGCCTCGCCCGGCACTATACGCCCGACACCCTCAAGCTGGACCTGAAGGTGAGCCTGATCCAGAAGCGGCCGCCCGCGGAAGGGATCGAGCGCCTCGCCTCACACATGGTCTACAAATGGCTGAAGGCCAACTTCACGTCGGTCGAGGTCACCAGCGCGCGCCTCGAGCAAGGCTGACGCCGCCCAAGCGCGTGGGGGCGTTTCCCGTAGGCGCGGCTTCCAGCCGCGCACCAGCAGGCCGCAAACGAGAGAGGCCTGGCGGCCGCGAGGACATGGCAGAGCCTTCCCGTCCACTGTCCCCTTATCCCTTTGGTGATATTCACCTGCCCGACGCGGGCTCGCTAGCCTTCGATGCCGTTGCCTGACGACGACACGCGCTAGACCATGCCCGAAGTGCGCATGTACTGCACCGCCGTCTGCCCGTACTGTGTGCGGGCCGAGCAGCTCCTCCTGCGGCGCGGGGCCGAGATCACCAAGATCCGGGTGGACCTGGATCCCGAGCGTTACGAGGAGATGCTGCGGGTGACCGGCGGGCGCCGCACCGTGCCCCAGATCTTCATCGGCGAGCGCCACGTGGGCGGCTACGACGATCTCGTCGAGCTCGACATGGCCGGCGAGCTCGTGGAGCTCCTCGGTGACGGCACCGCCTGAGCCCGAGCCTCTCAGGTCGTCCGTATCGTCGGTCGTCCGTATCGTCTGGAAACTTTGAGAAAACTCTGATGGAAACTCTGGGATCAATCCGCTGCGCGGATTGATCAGCGCTATGGTGCTTCGCGGCCCATTTTCGATTTTTTCGTATCGTCATGCACTTCCATGTGCATGAGCCGTCCCGCGGCCATCCTTGGCCGCGGGGAAGCTCTGAAAAATCGGATTTTTCAGAGCTTCCTCGAGTTTTTCAGACCTTTCGGCTGTTTTGAGAGGGATTCCAGTACTGATGGAACCGTCCGTGGTTCCATCTTCTCGGTCTGATGGTAGCGGGGGCAGGATTTGAACCTGCGACCTTCGGGTTATGAGCCCGACGAGCTACCAGGCTGCTCCACCCCGCATCCGTTGCGGCATTAGTGTGCCAAAGCGGCCCGAATCGTGCAAGAGAGGCCTCTTCGACAGAAACGAAGCGGACACCACCTTCGCATACCCCCCGCGCCTCTCTGCGCCTGCGGCCAGCCATGCCTCTCTCTCCTCTTCCCGCGCATCCCCCAGCACGGCGGACGAGTCCTGGCGAGGGGAATGGGTTTGGGTTGCCCTGGGTTGCCCCTCGAATAGATTGGACACACATTGGGAGCCGTGGGTTCATCAGCGACCTCTCGGGGTGGGGCGCGGGCGGCTTCCTGCCGTGAGGCCGTCGCGGGCGCTCAGTGTCCGGCGTAGCGGCTTTCGATGACTGCGCGCAGCCGTTCCTCGACGCGCTCACGGCGCAGCTTGAGGGTGGGGGTGAGGAGACCATCTTCCACGGTCCAGGGATCGAGCGTGAGCACGGCGCGGCGCACCTGGGCATAGCCGGGAAAGCCCTGCAGGCGGCGCGCGATGCGCTCGAGCGCGGCCTGCTCGGCATCGGTGGTCTCGAGGCCCGCGGGGGCCTCGGCGTCGAGCCCGAGCCCTTTCGCGAGCTCGCGCCAGTGGCGGCGGTCGAGCACGCACACCGCCACGAGGTAGGGCCGGCCCTCGCCGACCACCATGACCTGCTCGAAGAGCGGATCCTCGAGGATGGCCATCTCCATGTCGGCGGGCGGCACCTTCTCGCCGGTGGCGAGCACGATGATGTCCTTCAGCCGCCCGGTGATGTAGATGTGATCGCGCTCGATCCGCGCCTGGTCGCCGGTGTGGAGCCAGCCGTCGGGGTCGATCATCTGGCGGGTCGCCTCGGGACGGCGCCAGTAGCCGAGCATCACGGCGGGGCTGCGCACGAGCAGCTCGTTGCGCGGGCCGATGCGGGCTTCGACGCCGGGCAGGGGCTCGCCCACGCTCTCGGGCACGTTGTCCTCGGCGCGATTGACGCTGATGACAGGGCTGTGCTCGGTGAGGCCGTAGCCCTGGAGGATGGGCACGCCGAGCCCGATGAACAGCCGCCCGAGCTCGGGCGGCAGCGGGGCGCCGCCGCAGATCGCCGCCCGCAGCCGCCCGCCGAGCCGCTCCAGCACCTTCGCGGCGACGAGCGCCTGCAGCACGGGCCAGGGCAGGAGACCGGGGCTCCAGCCGAGACGGTGCTGCTCGTGCAGGAAGTGGCGCCAGCCGACGGCGGCGGCGGCATGGAAGAGCTGGCGCGCGACGGCGGTGCGCGCGCTGAGCTGCTCCTCGAGCCGACGTCGCACGCGCTCGAAGATGCGCGGCACGGTCACGAGCACCGTGGGGCGTACGGCGGCCAGGTCCTCGGCCAGCTCGCGGATGGAGCGCGCATAGGCGACGCAGCTTCCGGCCATGATCGGGAGGTAATAGCCCACGGTGCGCTCGAAAGTGTGCGAGAGCGGCAGGAAGGAGAGGAACAGGTCGTCGGGATAGGCGGGCACGGCGGCGAGCGATGCGGCCGCGTTCCAGAGGATGTTGTGATGGCTCAGCATCACGCCCTTGGGGCGGCCCGTGGTGCCCGAGGTGTAGACGATGGTCGCGAGCGCGTGGGGGTCCACGTCGGCGGGCGTGAACGGGCCTTCGGCCTCGCCCAGCCAGCGGCCGATCCAGCGCAGGCGCGGGTCGTCGCTGGGCACGGGCTCCAGGGTGACGATGCGCCGCAGCCCCCCGAGGCGCCCGGCGCAGGCGGAGAGCCGTGCCCACTGCACCTTCTCCTCGATCAGCAGCAGCCGCGCATCGGCATCCTGCAGGATCCAGGCGGCGCTGTCCGGGCGGTCGTCGGCGTAGAGGGGAACCACCACCAGGCCGAGCGCCTGGGCCGCCATGTCGAAGAGCATCCATTCGGGGCGGTTGCGGCACATGATGGCCACGCGCTCGCCCGGCGCGAGGCCTTCGCGCGCAAGCGCCGCCTGCCAGCGTCCGGCCTCGCGCACCACGTCGTGCCAGGTGAGCTCGTGCCAGTGGCCGGCCTCGCGGTCGAACCAGCGGTAGGCCGGGGCGTGCGGGCTGCGGCGGGCCCGCTCGGCAAGGAGGCCGGCGAGCGTGCGCGCGGTCTCGACGGGGATCAGGTCGGGTTGATGGGCGGTCTGGCTTGCGGTGCTGGCTGCGGACATGGCGCATCCTCCTTTCCGCCCGGTGCCGGCCGGCCCGTGGCCAGGACCGTCTCCCAGCCGGGGTCCGGGCGGAAACGCTCGCCGTGCCGGCGGGCGAGGGTCTCGAGTACGGCGCGAATGCGCTCAGGGCCCTCGTCGAGGGCGTAGTGCATGGGCCCGCCGCGGAAGGGAGCGAAGCCCGCGCCATAGACGAGGCCCGCATCGGCGAGGTCGGGGTCGGAGACCACGCCTTCGCGCAGGCAGGCGACGAGCTCGTTGAGCAGGGGGTAGATGAGGCGCTGGGTGAGGTCCTGCGGGGGGTGCGCATCGCGCGGCGGACGTGGCCGCCGGGGGCTTCCCTCACGCCAGGCGTAGAATCCCTGGCCGCTCTTGCGCCCCAGGCGGCCGTCTTGAACGAGCGCGCGCAGGCGCTCGGGAACGGACCGGCCCAGATGGGCACCGAGCACCTCGGCCACGGCCAGGCATACGTCCAGCCCCACGGTATCGGCGAGCTCGATGGGACCCATCGGCATGCCGAAGGCGAGGGCAGCCTCGTCGATGTGCGCCGGGTGCACGCCTTCGGCCTCCAGGGCCACCGCCTCCAGCAGGTAGGGCATGAGGGCGCGGTTGACCAGGAAGCCCGGCGCGCTGCGCACGGGCAGCGGCAGGCGGTCGATGCCGCGCACGAAGGCGCAGGCGCGGCGCGCGGCCGTCTCACCGGTGGACTCGCCGGTGACGACCTCCACGAGCCGCATCTTCGCGACCGGGTTGAAGAAGTGCAGCCCCACCAGGCGCTCGGGGGCCTCGAGCGCGGCCGCGATCTCTTCGAGGGGGATGCTGGAGGTGTTGGTGGCGAGCAGGGCGTGCGCGGGCGCATCGCGCTCGACGCGGGCGAAGAGCGCGCGCTTGGCCTCCAGGTCCTCGACGATGGCCTCGATCACCACGTCCGCGCGGCGCGCACCTGCCCCGGCGGGATCCGGCGTGAGCCGGTCGAGGGCGGCGGTCACCCGGCGCGGGTCGCGCAGGCGCCGGCGGAACAGCTTCGCCGCGCGCGCGACCGCGCTGCCCAGCGCCTCCAGGCGCGTGTCCGTGAGCGTGACGGCGAGACCCCGCAGGGCGCACCAGGCGGCGATGTCGCCGCCCATGGTGCCCGCGCCGATCACGTGCACGTGGCGCACGGGCGGGGCCTCGCCCTTGCCGAAGCCCTTGAGGCGCTCGCCGAGCAGGAAGACCCGCACCAGGTTGCGGGCGGTGGTGGTGGCGATCAGCCGTGCCACCGAGCGCGCCTCGGCCTCGATCATGGCGCGCGCGTCGCCGCCGCCGTGGCGGCGCCAGAGCCCGATGAGCGCGTAGGGCGCCGGGTAGTGCGCGCGCCGCGCGTGGCGGCTCAGGCGCCGCTCGAGCAGCCAGGCCGCGGCGTGGCGCGGCCCCGGCAGCGTGAGGGCACGCTGGAGGCGCGGCGGCCGCCTGCGCGGTGGCCGCTCGGCGACGAGACGGCGGACGGCCGTCTCCAGGTGGCGGCGCGGGACGGCGTGGTCCACCAGGCCCAGGCGGCGCGCTTGCCGGGCGTCCACGGTGCGGCCCGTGAGCA
>Ga0256839_1000523_pt1 | contig 49760 bp, 41 predicted proteins | sample 354166metaG_FD_185968 | JGI IMG/M metagenome (GOLD analysis project Ga0256839, IMG submission 185968) | Hydrothermal vent microbial communities from Mid Atlantic Ridge, Atlantic Ocean - 354-166 | ecosystem: Environmental > Aquatic > Marine > Hydrothermal vents | place: Atlantic Ocean: Mid... | reverse complement strand
TTGATCATCTCGATCGTGGCCACCCCCACCGCGCCGCCGAACCCTGCCTGGAGGCTGAAGGCGCTCTCGAAGATCGAGCGCAGCGCCGGCCAGATCCCCGCGGCGTTCAGGGCCAGCACCGCCACCACCAGGATCAGGTAGAAGAGGATCATCAGCGGCACCAGGGCCTGGGCGAAGTAGGCGATGCGCCGCACCCCGCCCGCGAGCACCACCGCCACCACCAAGCCGGCCAGCAAACCCGTCCAGGCCGGCGCGATGTGGAGCTGGGTCTCGAGGGTGCCGGCGATCGCGCTCACCTGCACCACGTTGCCGATACCGAACGCCGCCACCGCGGCGAAAACGGCGAACAGCCCGCCGAGCCAAGGCAAGCCCAGCCCGCGGGCGATGTAGTACATGGGGCCGCCCGAGACCGAGCCGTCGGCAAACTGGCGGCGGAAGTGCACGGCCAGGGTGGCCTCCGCAAACTTGGTGGCCATGCCCACCAGGGCGGCGATCCACATCCAGAAGATGGCGCCGGGGCCGCCGGCCAGGATGGCCGCGGTCACGCCGACGATGTTGCCGATGCCAATCGTTGCGCCCATGGCGATCATGGTCGCCTGGAAGGGCGAGATTTCCCCGCCGCTGCCTAGGGTGCGTTCGCGGATCGCGCCCAGGGTCTCCCGGAAGATGACGCCGATGCGGGCGAACTGGATGAAGCCCGAACGGACGGTCAGGTAGAGGCCGACCGCCAGGAAGACGAGCATCATCTCGAAGCCCCACACCCAGCCGTTGATCTGGTTGATCCACTCCATTACGTTCATCGTCCCCTCCCCTCAGCCAACCGAGGTCAGCTCGGGTTGTACGCTCAGTTTGATACCGCGCCCCGCGCGCAGCTTGCGCAGGTCCTTGTCGTGCAGCATGATCCGTCCGGGAATGTCGGCCCGGGGGCGCACCTGAAAGAAGGCCTCCTGACCCCGCGGCGAACGGACGCGCACGCCGAAGGGGTGCGGCAGCAGCTTCCGCCACTCGCGGTGGAGGGCCTCGTCCACGTAGGCCACCCCGGTCTCCTTGCCGTAGAAGCTGAGGGCCACCAGCTCCTCGCCGCGCATCTCGCTGGGCGTGCGCAGCTCCAGCACCCCCTCGCCCAGCATCCGGTCCAGGGCCTCGGCCACCTCGACCGGAGGCGCCTCGGCCTCTTCCAGGATGCGCGCGATCGAGCGCCCTTCGACCAGCCCCAGCACCTGGAGCATCACCGGCGTCAGCCTCATCTCGCCGCTCTTGCGCGAAAGCGCCAGCTCCACCTGCCAGTCACCGGGAAGGTGCACCAGCCCCGACCAGCGGTCGCCTACCGCGAGCATCCGCGCCAGCGCCGCCTCCAGGGGCAGGTTGAGGTCGGGTTCGGGCGGCAGCGGAATCGTATCGTCGAAGACGAACGGGGCGCGCGGCAGCCCCGCCAGGAGCTCCAGCGCCGCCCAACCGCGCCGCATCCCTGCGCGCGCCGCGTAGAGGCCGCCCTCCTTGAGGGCGACCCGCCCTTCGATCCAGGGGGGCTGCACGACCAAGACCCCGCTGCGGCCGGCGGCGGCCAGGGTTTGGATGAGGGTACCCAGAGGGAATTCTGAGAGGTTGCCTTTAAGCACGTTGCCTCCGAGAACGAACGTCGCGTACAGCTTCCTTCAGATTAACACTAACTTTACATGGAACTCTCACTCCGCCGGGCTTTGCAGGGGATAATGGGACCGTGAACCCGGTACTGCTCATCCACGGCTTCACCTCGCACCCGACGCGGGTCTGGGGTCCCCTGCCCGAAGCCCTCGAAGAACGCGGCTTCGCGGTGCGCTTCGTTACCCTCGCGGGGCACGGCACCCGCCCCGAGGACCTGCGGGGGGTGCGCGCCGACGACTGGATCCGACAAGTGCGGGATGCGGCCGCGGACCTCGAGGACTACGCGCTCGTCGGCCTCTCGATGGGGGCCCTGCTGGCGGCGGCGCAGGCCGCGGAGCGGTCGCCGCGCGCGCTGGTGGCCGCGGTACCCGCCCTGGGGCTCGGGAACCCGCTGGTTCCCCTGGTGCCCTACCTGACCTGGCTGCTGCGGCGGCTGCCCGGCACCGACTCGATCGAGGACCCGGAACTTAAGGCGCAAAACCCCAACTACCCGCACTTCCCCAGCCCGGCGCTGGTCGAGCTGCTCGCGCTCATCCGCCGCACGCCCGCCTGGTTGCGGTTGGTGCGCGCGCCGGCCCTGGTGGTGCAGGCGGAAGGGGACAAGGTCATCGCGCGCACGGCGGTGCGCCGCTACCTCGAGGGGTTGGCGTCGGAATCCAAGGAGGTCGTCACCGTGCGCGGCGGCCACGACTTCTTGCTCGACCGCCACGCCCGCGAGGGGGCGGAGCGGATCGCCGGCTGGCTCGCGCGGCGGGCCTAGCTCACGCCGCGCTGGATGTACTGCTCGAGCTGCTCGATGTGAAACTTCTGCTCGTCCATGATCGACTTGACCACGTCGCCGATCGAGATGATGCCGACGAGCCGGCCCTCCTCGAGCACCGGCAGGTGGCGCACCCGCTTGTCCGTCATCAGGGCCATGCACTGCCAGTCGGTGGTCTCGGGGGTGACGTAGAGGACGTGGGTGCTCATGATCTCGCTCACGGGAATGTCCTTGGAGGCCTTCCCGCGCAGGATCACCTTGCGCGCGTAGTCGCGCTCCGAGAACAGGCCCACGATCTGGCCCGAGGTGTCCACGACCGGCAGCGCCCCCACGTTGTACTCAGCCATCTTTTCCAGCGCTTCGAAGACGGTGACGTCGGGAGCCACCGCGTAGACCTCATGCCCCTTCTTGTCCAGCATCTGGCGTACCGTTGCCATGACGGCCTCCTTTTCCCCGGTGGGGTCTGTGGCTCTCATTGTAACGCGCGGTATCCTGAAGGGGTATGGTCCGCCACGCACTCCTGCAACTGAAGCCCGAGAAGGGCCGGATCGGGCGCAACCTCGAGCACCTGCAGCAGGCCCTCCTAAACCTCAGGGACGAAGGCGTCGACGTGGTCGTCGTCCCCGAAGCCTACCCCACGGGCTACTTCCTGCAGGGCGGCGTGCGCGAGCTGGCGCTCGAGGCCGCCGAGCTGGAAGACCGGCTCGGCCGCTGGCACGCCGCGCACTACCGCGAGCCGCTCGACCTGGTGATCGGCTTCTACGAGCGCGACGGCGGCAGCTACTACAACGCCGCGGCCTACCTGGAACTGGGCGGACGCGGCTTGGTGCACCTGCACCGCAAGATCTTCCTGCCCACCTACGGCGTCTTCGACGAGGAGCGCTTCCTCGACCGCGGCCACGAGCTGGCCAGCTTCACCACCCGCTTCGGCCGCGCCGCCCTGCTGATCTGCGAGGACTTCTGGCACACCGTCACCGCGACCACGGTCGCGCTGCAGGGGACCGAGATCATCTACGTGCCGTCGGCCTCGCCCGCCCGCGGCTTCGGCAGCGGCGCCCCCGCCAACGTGGAACGCTGGGCGACGCTGGCCCGGGCGGTCTCCGGTGAGCACGGCCTCTACGTGGCGCTCGCCAGCCTGGTGGGCAGCGAAGCGGGCAAGCTGATGAGCGGCGGCAGCCTGATCGCCGGGCCCGAGGGCGAGGTGCTGGCCCAGGCGCCCGAGTTCGAGGAGGCCGCGCTCGTGGCCGACGTGGACCTGGACCGCATCCCCCCGGTGCGTTACGACAACCCCATGCTGGCCGACCTTAAGGCGGGGCTGCCCCTGATCTTCCCCGAGCTGCGCCGGCTGGTGGAGGAACTATGAAGATCGTTCGCGGCGCCCCCAACCACGAGGTGCTCGACCTCAACTACCCGCTGGTGGCCGCCGCCCTGGAACGTTTCATCCGCGAAGAACTCGCCCAGCGGGGCTACGCCAAGGCGGTGGTGGCCGTGAGCGGCGGGGTGGACTCGGCGGTCACCCTGGCGCTGGCGGCGCGGGCGCTGGGCCCGGAGAACGTCCACGCCCTCAGTCTGCCCCACCGCGATTCCTCCCCGGAATCGGTCGCCCATGCGCGGCTGGCGGCCGAACGTTTCGGGGTGGCGCTCGAAACCGTGGACATCACCCCCATGGTCGAGGGCTACGCCCAACAGACGCCGGACCTCACCCCCCGCCGCAAGGGCAACGTCATGGCCCGGGCGCGCATGATCGTCACCTTCGACAAGTCGGAGCAGTACCGCGCCCTGCCGCTCGGCACCGGCAACAAGACCGAGCGCCTCTTCGGCTACTTCACCTGGCACGCCGACGACAGCCCCCCGGTCAACCCCCTGGGCGATCTCTACAAGACCCAGGTCTGGGGGCTGGCCGAGCACCTGGGCGTGCCCCAAGAGATCGTCCACAAGGCCCCTACGGCCGACCTTGAGCCGGGTCAGACCGACGAGGCCGACCTGGGGGTGCGCTACCGCCGCGCCGACGTGATCCTCGAGCACTACCTCAAGGGCTACCCCGACGCCTACATCGTCGGCCTCGGCTACACCCCCGAGGAGGTGGCCCTGGTGAAGCGGCGCGTCAACCGCACCCATTACAAGCGGCACCTGCCGGCGGTGGCGCTGATCTCGAGCACCGCCATCGGCGAGTTCTACCTGCGGCCGCTGGATTTCCGCCTCGAGGACTGAACAAACGTCCCTCCCGGTCCGTGCTAGCTTGAGCGCGTAGGGCGCACGGGTACCTACCGTGGAGGGTTCCATGGCCAAGGACGAAATCATCGGCGTGGTGACCGACCCCGGCAGCAGCCTCACCCCGGAGGCCGCCCGCCGCAAAGGGGTGCTGTTGCTCGACCCCACGAAGCCGCTCGAGCCCCAGTACCGCCGCCTGCTCGAACACTTCGACCGGCTGCTCTCGCTGCACGCCTCGCCGGAGCTTTGCCCCATGCACGACGCCGCCGCCGAGGCGGCCGAGGGGCTGGCCGACCGGGTGCGCGTCGTCGACACCCGCCTGGGCTCCGCCGGTCTGGGGGCGGCGGCGCTGCGCGCGGCGGAGTGGATCGCCCACGGCGCCGACGAAAAGGAGACGCTGCGGGAGGTCGAACGCCTGGCCCGCGAGGGGCGCTTCTTCCTCCTCACCCACGACCTCAGCCAGCTGGTCGAGAACCGCATGCTGCCGCCGCTGGTGGGCCGTTTCGGCCAGGCCCTGGGGCACTGGGCGCTGATCGGCCTAGAAAAAGGGCGCTTCCAGGCGCCGCGCCCGGTGCGCGACGCCAAACTGCTGCCCACGATCGCCGGCCTGCTGAAACGCCGCTACGGACCGGTGCGGCTGCGGGTGCGCGCCACCTTCGGCGACCTTCCCGAGGAGGTGCGCGGCCGCCTCAAGGAGGCGCTGGCCCGCGAACTGCACCTGGAAGGCGGCACCCTCGCCCCCATGGACCCGGTGGCGCGCATGCGCGTGGGCAACCATGCCCTCGCCGTCTTCGCTTACCCGGTCTGACCGCCCCAAGCCCGGCCGGCCCCGGGGGCGAACCGGGGCCGGCGGCTGCTTTTCCCTTCAAGAAGGCTTGACGGGCGTCACCGCGGCTTCGTTCTCCTCGCCGGTGCGGATCCGCACCACCCGCTCGACGGGCAGGACGAAGATCTTGCCGTCGCCCACCTCGCCGGTGCGCGCCGCGGTCAGGATGGCCTGGATCGTCGGCTCCACGAAGGCCTCGGAGACGCCGATCTCGAGCTTCACCTTGTCGTAGAGCCCCATCTTCACCGTCGTCCCGCGGTAGGTCTCCACCCGCTCGGTGCCGCCGCCGTGGCCCTGGACGCGGCTTATCGTCAGGCCGCGCACCTCGGCTTTGAACAGGGCCTCGAGCACGTCGTTGAGCTTCTCCGGCCGGATGATGGCCACGATCATCTTCATGCCGCACCTCCCGCACGCTCGCCGTCGAGCACCAGGATCGCCCCCTCGGTGGTGGGGTAGGCCTCTTCACCGTGCTGCACGGCGTCGAGCCCCACGGCTTCCTCGCGCTGGGTCGCCCGGAGGGGGAGGACCAGCCCCACCAGCTTGAAGAGCACGAACGAAGCCACGGCGCTCAGCGCGATGGCCGCGGCCACCGCCACGACCTGGATCCCCACCTGCGCCGCGTTCCCCTCGAGCAGCCCCGGGGTGCCGCCCCAGGCCTCGGAGGCGAAGACGCCGGTCAGCACCGCCCCGGTGATGCCGCCGATCCCGTGGGCCCCGAAGACGTCGAGCGAGTCGTCCAGGCCGAGCCGCGGCCGCGCCAGGATGAAGAAGAAGCTGGGGAAGGCGGCGATGGCCCCCAGCCAGATCGCCCCCAGCGGCCCCACGAAACCGGCCGCGGGGGTGACGGCGACGAGCCCCACCACCGCCGCGGTGGCCGCGCCCACCGCGGTCGCGCGGCCGTGGCGCCAGAGCTCAAGCAGCATCCACACCGACATCGTCGCCGCCGGGGCCAGGAAGGTGTTGGTAAAGGCCAAAGCGGCGGCGCCGTTCGCCCCGTAGGCGCTGCCGCCGTTGAAGCCGAACCAGCCGAACCACAACAGCCCCGCGCCCAGGAGCACGAAAGGGATGTTGTGGGGCAGGAAGGCGAGCCGACCGAAGTCCTTGCGCGCCCCCAGCACGGCCACGCCCACGACGCCGGCAACGGCGGCGTTGATGTGGACCACCGTCCCCCCGGCGAAGTCGAGGGCGCCCAGGTCCTTTAGGAACGCCGAGCCCGCGGGCCCCCAGACCCAGTGCGCCAGAACCGCGTAGTCGAAGACGGTCCAGAGCGCGATGAAGAGCAGCCACGCGGGAAAGCGCATCCGCCCCACCAGGGAGCCCGAAATGAGCGCGGCGGTGATCACCGCGAAGGTGCCCTGAAAGGCCACGTCGAGGAGGGCGGGCATCTCGCCGGAGAGGTCGAGGCCGTTCAGGAAGGCCATCGAGAGGTCGCCCACGAACTTGTTCCCGCTGCCGTAGGCGATCGAGTAGCCGAAGAGGGCCCAGACCAGGGTGACGAAGCCCAGGGCACCGAAGCTCATCATCATGGTGTTGAGCACGTTCTTCTGGCGCACCAGGCCGCCGTAGAAGAAGGCCAAGGCCGGCGTCATGAGCAGCACCAGCGCCGTGGAGACGAGCATCCAGGCCGTGGTGCCGGTGTCGGTGTCCCCTGCGGCCAGGGCCGCGCCCGGCAGCAGGAACAGGAATAGGGTCCCGAGTCGCATCATCATCCAGACTTCCTCCCTCCGGCCGCAGGCCGGTCAGTCCGAGTCTAGCGAGTGGAAATACGCTATGTCAAGTGTTTTTGTATCATTATGCACATCTTGTCGGATTTTAGGGGCATTAAATCGATATATCATAGCTCTTTGTTCACCAATTCGGTGACATATTGCGACTTTCCAATGTACGTCTTGCGCCTGGACGGGCCTGCGGTATCGTGGTTCCGTGACCGAAGCGGAGGTTTACCAAGCGCTGCTCGAGGGCCCCAACGAACGCCGGGTGCTGCTCGGCGCCCAGGTCGCGCCCGAGGCGCTCGCACGCTACGCCGCGGGGTTGGCCAACCGTGCAGGCGGGGTGATCCTCCTGGGGGTCCGGCCCTCGGGGGGCGTGGAGGACGCGAGCGGGCTCGAGCCCCTGCAGCTCAGCCACGCCCTCTTCGAGCTCACCGCCGGCGCGGTCCTCCCCCACGTGGAACGCATCGAAACCGCCGAAGGGGTGGTCTGGGCACTGCACGTGGCCAAGAGCCCCTACGTGGTCTCGGCCGGCGCCGGCCCCGCCCCCTACTGGGACGGCACGCGCCTCGCCGCCGCTCCCGCCGCGGACACGGCCGCCGCGCCGCCCGACCCCACGGCCCGGCCGCTCCCCGAAGCCACCCTCGACGACCTCGACCCCGCGGAGCTGGCGCGGATCGAGGACCGCCTGCGCGAACGCGGCAGCCCCCTCGCCGGGGCTCCGCCGCTCGAGCGCCTGCAGGCCTTGGGCATGGCGCGCGAGGTCGACGGCCGCTGGGTGCCCAGCGTGACCGGGCTGCTGCTCGCGGGCCGGCCGGCGGCGCTCGCACGCCTGCTGCCCCAGGCCGAGGTGAGCTACTACCGTCACGAAGACGACGACGTTGACTACGCCTTTCGCGAAGACCTGCTGCGCCCCATCCCCGCGACGCTCGAACGGCTGCACGAGCTGATCCAGGGTCGCAACCGCTTCCACCCGCTCACCGTGGGCCTCTTCCGCGTCGAGGTTTGGGACTTCGACGTCGAGGTCTACCGCGAGGGCCTGCTCAACGCCTTCGTGCACCGCGACTGGACGGCCCACGCCACGGTGCAGGTGCACCACCACCCCGACCGCCTGGAGATCGCCAACCCCGGGGGCCTGCCGGCGGGGATGACGCCGGCGAACATCCTGCGCCACCCCCCGCACCGCCGCAACCCGGCCTTGGCGGCGGCGCTGGCGCGGCTCGGCTACGTCGAGCGCGCCGGTCAGGGGGTGGACAAGATGTACCGGTTGATGCTGCGCTACGGCAAGGAACCCCCCGAGTACCGCGCCTGGCCCCAGGCCGTCACCCTGGTGCTGCACAACCCCGGCTTCGACGCCGAGTTCGTCCGCTGGGTCTCCGAGGCCCAGAACCGCCAGGGCAGCTTCACCCTCGACTACCTGATCGTCGCCGCGGCGCTGCGCCGCGGTCCGCGCCCCACCGCCGAGCTCGCGCAGGCGCTGGCGCTGGAACCGCCGCAGGCCCGCAGGCTGCTCGCGCGCATGGAAGCGGCGGGGCTGATCGCTCCCGAGGGCCAGGGGCGGGGCCGGCGCTGGCGCCTGGCCCCCCTGCCCCGATAGACTTCGTGCATGCCTAGCGAAGAACGCTTGCAACGTTACGCCGACCTGGCCCTCCGCGTCGGGCTCAACCTTCAGGAGGGCCAGCCCCTCGTCCTTAGCGGCTCCGCCGAGTCACGGCCGCTGCTGCGCGCCCTGGCCCGCGGCGCCTACCGTATGGGGGCGCGCGCCGTCGTGGTTGACCTGCACGACCCCGTCCTCGGCCGCATCGGCCTCGAGGAGGTTCGGGAGGCCTACCTCGACGAGGTGCCCGACTGGTTCGTGCAGGCCCGGGTGCACGCCGTCGACGCGGGTGCGGCCCTGCTCAGCCTGGCCGACGAGGACCCCTTCCTGCTCCGCGGTGTCGACCCCGCGCGCCTGGCGCGGCGCATGCAGGCGGCGGCGCGGGTGCGCCGCCCCTACCTCGAACGCGTCGGGGCCCATAAGGTCAACTGGCTGGCGCTGGGGGCCGCCACGCCCGCCTGGGCGCGGGCGGTCTTCCCCGAGCTGGACCCCGAGGAGGCGACCGAACGCCTCTGGGAGGCGATCTTTGGCACCGTCCGCTTGGACCTCCCCGACCCCGAAGCCGCCTGGCGCGACCACGTCGCCGGCCTCGAAGCCCGGGCGGCGGCGCTGAACCGGGCGCGCTTCGCCGCCCTGATCTTCGAGGGGCCCGGCACCGAACTGCGCGTCGGCCTCGCCGAACGCCACGTCTGGAAGAGCGCGGTGGCCCAGGCCCAGAACGGCGTGCGCTTCGTGCCCAACCTGCCGACCGAGGAGGTCTTCACCGCCCCCGACCCCGAACGGGTCGAGGGCGTGGTCACCAGCACCCGCCCCCTCAACGTCGCGGGCACGCTGGTCGAGGGCATCCGCGTCGTCTTCGCGGACGGCCGCGCCGTGGAGGTGGAGGCCGAGCGCGGGCGGGAGGCGCTGGCGGCGGTGCTCGAAACCGACGCCGCGGCGGTGCGCCTCGGCGAGGTGGCGCTGGTGGAGACCCCCAACCCCGTTTTCGACACCGGGCGGCTCTTCCTGAACACCCTCTACGACGAGAACGCCTCCAGCCACCTCGCCTTCGGCCGCGCCTACCCCGACACCCTGGGGATTCGCGAGGGCGACGACGCCGCGCTCACCGCCGCCGGGGGCAACGCCAGCACGGTGCACCTCGACTGGATGGTCGGCTCCCCCGAGGTCGACGTCTGGGGCGAGCGCGCGGACGGCACCCGGGTGCCGCTCATGAAGCAGGGGCGCTGGGTGAACGCGGCGCGGTAGGCACGTTCGCGCGGGGGTAAAATGAAGCCGTGACGGAGCGTCAGCGGAGGCTGCTTCACCTGCTCACCCGCGCCTACATCGAGACCGGCAGGCCGGTGCCTTCGCGCTGGCTCGCCGAACGGCTCGGGGTGAGCCCGGCAACGGTGCGCTACGACCTGGCCGACCTGGAGGCCGCGGGCCTGATCGAGAAGCCCCACGCCTCGGCGGGGCGGGTGCCGACGCGCCAGGGGTTCCGCCAGTACGCGCTGGCGCAGCTTCCGCCCGAACCGCTGCCGCACGACACCGTGGAGCGGCTCGCCCGCGTGCTCACCGGCTCGGGCAGCCGCTGGCCCCAGCTCGCCGCCCAGATGGCCACCCGGCTCGGGGGCTACCCGGTCGTCGTCCGCCTGAGCGAACCCGGCCCGCCGCGGGTGCTGCAGGTGCACCTCTCCAACCTGGGCGGGGGGCAGCTCCTGGCCGTGGCCGTGCTCGAAGGCGGCCGGGTGCTCGAGGGGGTGGTCCCCTTCGACCTCGACGACGACGGCTTCCTGGAGCAGGCGGAGCGCTGGCTGCGCGGCCCCTACCCGCTCGCCGAGCTGGGGCGCAAGAGCGCCCCCACCCCCCAGCTTGCCGAGTTGGCGCGCAAGCTCACCAGCGCCTTCTCGGGGCCGGGGGCGGAACGCTACCTCGAGGGCCTCGGCACGATGCTCGCGCAGCCGGAAGCGCAAGACCCCGAGTTCGTGCGCCGGGCCCTCGACCTGCTCGAGCAACTGCCCGCGGGCCCTATCACCCCGGCGCGCCGGCTCAACGTCCGCGTCGGCGACGTGGAGGGCCTAAGCCTGGTGCAGGCGGGGTTCCAGCGGGGCGGACGCGCCGGCGAGCTGACCCTGATCGGCCCGCTGCGCATGCGCTACCGCGAGGCGCTCTCGGTGGCCGAGAGTCTGAGCCGTGCCCTGGAAGGAGAAACCGTTCATGCGCGTTAACGTACGCCTTTTCGCCCACTACCGCGAAGCGGCCGGAACCGGCCGCCTCGAGCTCGACCTGCCCGAGGGCAGCACCGTCGCCGACGCCAAGGCCGCGGTGGAGGCGGTCGTGCCCGGCCTCGACCTCTCCGGGGGCATGGCCGCGCTCGGCGAGGAGCTGGTGAAGCCCAACACCCCCCTGCGCGAAGGGGCCGAACTCGCCTTCCTGCCCCCCGTTTCGGGCGGCGGCCAGGACGACCGCACCGGACTTACCAAGGAGCCGCTCGAGCCCATGATCGGCGAACTCGTCGCCTGGGCCACCGCACCCCCCTACGGCGCGGTGGTCAGCTTCGTGGGCACGACCCGTTCGCCCAACAAGGGCCGCGAGGTGCGCTACCTCACCTACGAGGCCTACGAGAGCATGGCCGCGGCCACCCTGGACCGCATCGCCGGTGAGCTGCGCGCGCGCTGGCCGCTCGGGCGGGTGGCCATCGTGCACCGGCTGGGGCGGGTAAACCCCGCCGAAGCCTCAATCGTAATCGTCGTCTCCTCGCCGCACCGCCCGGAAGCTTTCGAAGCCGCCCGCTACGCGCTCGAGCGCGTCAAGCTGATCCTGCCGGTCTGGAAGAAGGAGCACCTCGAAGACGGCGAGGTCTGGGTCGAGGGCGGGGCGGCCGAAGGGTACCGGCTCTAGACCCAATCGAGTTGGACATTTCCTCTATAATGCGTGGGTAAGGAGGCGTATGCCGCAAATCGAACGCCTCGTGGTCGAGGCCCTCACCGAGTACGCGTCGCCGGTTGCGGCGCAAAATATCATGAACCGGGCGCTTCGCCGGGCCGGCGTCAACCCCGACGCCATGGGCCCGGAAGCCTGGCTGCGCTTCGTGCGCGGCCCGCTGCTCACAGAGCTGCAGCAGGTCTTCCCCATCCAGGAACCCACGGGGGCGCTGCGGCGCGTGCTGCGCGGCCTGGAGGAGGCCGCAGCGGCCCGGACCCGGCCCGCTGCGCCGGCGCCGAAGCCGGCCGCGCCCGGCGACCGCAACACCCTGATCCTGCCGCGCCGCGAGATCGACCTGGACCGCGCCGAGGCCCGCGAGGGCCTGGTCAACGAACTGGCCCGCGAGGAGGGCGTCAGCGGGGTGCTGCTGCAAGGCCCCTCGTTTCGGGAGGCCCGGCTTCCCGGGGTGGAGGACCTGGCCCCCATCCTCGGTGTGGTGCACAACCTCCTGCAAAAGCAAAAACCGTATAAACTATTTTATAGCGTTTTCCAGGAGGGTCAGGTGCTCGTGCGCCCCCTCGGACCTGCACTGGTCGCCCTCGTGGCCAAGCGCGAGGCCAACCTCGGCAGGTTGCTGCACGTATTAAACAGCTACGAGGCCAAAGGAGGTCAACCATGAACCACACCCGTTGGATCGTTCTAGTCTTTCTCTTCGCGGTCGCCTGGGCGATGCCGCTCCCCCAGCTCTACGACCAGCTGGCCCCCAAACTGGAGACGGCGCGCACCGAGCTGCTGCGCGATCCTACCGCCAGCCTGCAGGCGCTCGACGACGCGCTCAACATTTTCCGCAGCGGCGCCGAAAACGTCCCCGAGGCGTTGAGCGAGGGTGTGGTCCAAGCGTTGAACAACGCCCGCATCGCCGTGTCGCGCAAGAGTAAGGCCGACCTCGAAGGCCAGCTCTGGGTCGTGCGCGGCTCCCTGGGCAAGTTGATGTACGAGGCCATGTTCCAGGCCGTCTACAAGGGCAACACCGACGAAGCCCTGGCGCTGCTCGACCGCCTCATCGAGATCACCGCGCGCACCCCCGACCTCAAGAGCAAAGCGGTGCCGCTCATCCAGGCCGGCGACATCGAAGGGCTGCGCACCCTATTCGAACGCGCCTACGCCGAAGCGATGTACAAGTCGCTGCAGCTCGCCCAGCAGAAAAAGCAGCGCGCCTCGGCCTACGCCTTGACGGCCAAGGCCTACGGCCTCTACCTCGTGGTGCAGGACTCGCCCCGGGTGGACAACCTGGCGCGCGACTACGTGGACGCGCTCGCCAAGCTGGTCGCCGGGGACGAGGCCGGCTTCAAACAGCAGACCGACCGGCTGATCGCCGCGGCGCAACGCTTCTTCCGCGCGGCCGGCCCTGCCGCCGCGGCCGCCCCTGCGCAGGCCCCCGCGCCCGCTGCCGAGGCCGCACCCCAGCCCGCCGCACCGCAGGCGCAGCCGGCCCCCGCGCCCTCACCTGCACCCGCTGCGCCCACCGCCCCCGCGCAGGCCCCCGCGCCCGCGGCGGCCGCCACGGGCAAGCCCAAGATCCAGGCGCAGGTCCTTGTCTCGCCCATCGAGCAGCTCAACCAGGACATGGCCTTCCTGATCGGCGACAAGAAGAAGGCGGAGAAGGTGGCGCGTTCGATGGCGCAGGTCGGGATCTACAGCTACACCGACTGGCGCAACAGCCTCTACATCACCAAGGGCCTGCTGGCCACCGCCCAGGCGTACGTCTCCGTGGGCCGCGCCCAGGACGCCCGCAGGTACATGGAGTACGCCCGCAACCGCTACGTCTACGAGATCTACCCGCTCGTCGAGGCCATCAACCCCAAGGCGGCGAAGGTGACGCTGGCGATGTTCGAGCAGCAGATGGGCGGCGTGGGTCTGCGCACCTCGGACCTCACGGTGCTCAACGCCCAGCTGGAAAACGTGGCCGATATTGTGCTGGAGCGTCCGCTGGGCCCCTGGCACGACTTCACGGTCTCGCTCCAGCGCGCGACCTTCGGCCTCCCCCGCGCGGTCTTCTTCATCCTCGTCGGCATGCTCGCCCTCTTCCCGCTCTACCTGATCTACCTGACCTTCGGGGGCCGCAACATTTACTGGCGCCTCATGGGCCTCGCCTTCTTCTTCCTGCTGCTTCCGGGCATCATCGAGGGCCTCAGCTACCTCGGCGACATCCTCGCCACCTACGGGGGGGTGCCGCAGCTCTTCGTGCTCGACAACCTCTCGATCCTGCAGAACATCGTGGCGCAGCTGGCCTGGGGGGCGTTGATCTTCCTCGTCGTCGTCTTCGCCACCTGGGGGTTGCGCGGCATCGCCATCCAGTTCGGCCTCATCCAGGACCGCCGCCAAGCGGCCACCACCGTGCAGACCTCGGCCGACATGACCGGGGAACGCAACCCCACCCTCACCAGCGAGACGATCGTGGAGTGGGACGAAGAGTTCTAGCTCCACCCGGAGGTAAACCGACGCCGTGCCCCTACTGAGCCGACTCCAAGAAGCCCTGGAACCCCACCTGGGGGGCCGCACCCAGGCCGTCCTCAAGGAGGGCTTGGCCCGGCTGGGGCTCGAGCCCGCAGCCCTCGACCCCGACCGCGCCGCAATTCTGCTCAAACGTTTCGTCTACCGCGAGCTCCAAGGCCAGATGGACGCCGCGAGCGCGCGCAAGGTCGTCGAGGAAACGCTGCGCGCCCTCGCCCAGGAAGCGCCTGCGCAGCGGACGCCGGACCCCGCCCGCAGCGACCCCAAGCGGGCGCTGCAGCAGGCCGTCTCGCGCTTCAAGCTCTATTTCGAGTGGCCCGAGGTGCAGCGCCTGCGCAGCCTGGCCGCGCTCGTCGAGGCCAGCGAGAGCGAGGGCGAGTCCACCGAGGAGCTGCTCAAGGAGGCCCTCGCCCAGATCGACCTGCTCGAGGAAAAGCTGCAGAACGCCTTATTGCGGCAAGCGCGCGACATCTCGGACCTCGAGGACGCCCTCGAACGCGTGAAGAACATCGGGGGGCCCAAGCCCCGGCGGCTGCGCTCGCTGCTCAAGCAGATCAAGGAGGCGCAGCAGCAGGAAACTCTGGCCACCGCCGAGGTGGAACGCGCCCGCAAGCTCGCCGCCGACCTGCGCAAGCTCGTCGAGTCGTCGGTGGTGCAAAACCCCACCCTCGTTCCCGAGATGGCGCCCGAGGCCGCGGACGACGCGGGCGTGATCGCGCTGGAGGACGAGGAGGTCCCCGAGCTGGTCGCGGGCGAGGCTGAGGGCGAGGAGTTCGAGATCCTCATCGATTTCGAGAACCTCGAACCCGAGGTGGCCGACCGCATCCGCGAGATTGACTTGGCCGAGGAACGGCGCCGCCTGGAGCGGCTCAAGGAGCAGTACGCGGCCGTTCTCGCAGCGGAACGCGTCGTGCCGCTGCTGGAGGAGGTCGAGGCGGCGCTCGCCGACGGCGCGCTCGCGGGCGAACGTCTGGACGAACTGCAGCGCGCGCTCGAGGAGGCCTTCAAAGACGCCGTGGCCGAGGCGCGCGCGCGCTACGAGTGGCTCTCCGAGCGGCTGCGCAGCCTCGAGCTCGAGGACGCCGAGCTGGGCAGCCAGCGCGCCCGAACCCAACTGGAACTCATCAAGGAAAGCCTCGAGATGGGCGTGCTCCCGGGCGACCTGGAGCAGGCGGAACGCCAGGTGAAGGCCCTGGAGGAGGCCCTCGCGGCCAAGAAGCAGGAGAGCGCGCGGCAGAGCCGGCTGCTCGAGGAGGCGCGCGGACTGGTCGAGCACGCCCGCGAAGCGCTTCCCGAAGGCGAGCTGCCCGAGCTCGTGGGCTTCCGCGAGCGGCTGGCCCTCCTGGAAACCGGGCTCGAGGCCGGAGAAGTCGACGAGGCCCTGCTGGGCCGCCTCAAGGCCGAGCTTCCCGAACTCCTGAGCCAGCTGGCGCAGGCGGGTGAGGCCGCCCGTGCGCTGCGTGCTCGGCTGCTGGCCGAGCTGGACGCCCTGCCCGACCTGGAGCCGCTTGCGAGCACCCGCGACAGCCTTCGGGTGCGGCTCGAAGAGGGGGCGGCGGCCGGCGTCGAGGACGAGGTGGCCGCCCTGGCGGCGGAGGCGCGGCGGCTTACGCAGGCGCACCTGGACGAGCTGGCGGCGCGCCTCCAGGCCTTCGGGCTGGCGACCGGCAGCGTCGACGCGGCCCGCGCCGAACTCGAGGCCGGTCGTTTTCCCGACCTGAGCGCACTCGAAGGCCGGGTCGAGCAACAGATCGCCGAGGCCCAGGGGCACCTACGCCAGGAACTGCGTTCGCTGCGCGCCTCGGCTGAGCGCCTCAAGGAGCTCGGCGGCGGCGAGCTGCTCGAAGCCGTCGCCGAGGCCGAGGCCGCCCTGGAGACGGGGCTGCCCGACCTGACCCCCCTCAAGGAGCGCCTGCACGCCCTGCTCGAGCGCCGCGAGGCCTGGCGCCAGGAACTGGACCGCCGCTACCGCACGCTGCGCGAACGCTTCGAGGCCGCTCGGGCCGTGGGCGGCGAGACCGCCTACCGGGCACTTACGCTGCTCGATTTCCTCGAGAAGGGGGCGCGGCGCATCGAGCGCCTGGGAACGAGCGGCCTCGCCGAGATGGAGCGTTCGCTGGGCGAGGCGGAGCAGCTGATCACCCAGCTCGAGCAGGAGTTCGCCGCCGCCAAGGAAGTGGCCGAACAGCTTTCGGGCGCCGACCTGGACGACCTTTTGGGCGTCTTCGAGGCCCCCGCCGAGGCCGAAGCTCCGCAACCCGAGCCCGAACCCCCGGCTGAGGGCGAGGCGGCCGGGGACGCGCTCGCCCCCTTCCGCATGCGCGGGGTGACCTGGGTGGGCTGGCTCGAGGAGGCCCCGCCCGCCGACCTGGAGGTCGCCCGCGTGCGCGACCTGCTCACCGAGCTCGACCACCTGCGCCAGGAGGTTGGTGCGCGGCAGGTGCGGCTCGCCGTCCTCACCCTGCCCGGCCACGCCTTCCTGCTGGCACCGTACGCGGGGCGCCACCTGGTCATCCTCGCCGAGAAGGCGCAGCTCTCCCGGCTCGTCACCCTGATCCACCGGAGCCTTTCCGCCACACCTTGATCCGGCTGCACGACGAAGACGCCACCGCCCGCCTGGCGCGCGCCCTCGCCCGGCACCTGCCGCCCGGCGCGGTGGTGCTGCTGTCCGGCCCCATGGGCGCGGGGAAGACGACCCTCGTCCGCCACCTCGCCCACGCCCTGGGTTTTCGGGGCCGGGTCACCAGCCCCACCTATACCCTGATGCACACCTACCCCGCGCCCGCGGGAACGCTGCTGCACGTCGACGTCTACCGCCTGCCCGACCCCCGGTCGCTGTGGGACCTGGGGCTCGAAGACGCGATGGCGGGAGCCCGCCTTACCCTGATCGAGTGGGGACGGCCCCCGGACTTCGACGCCGACGTGCTTGTGGAGCTCAAGCCCGAAGCGGAGGCGCGCCGGGCGCGCCTGGAGGCGCTGCGGCCGGAGCTGGAACCGCTGCTCGCAAAGATCGCCCGGGAAGCGGCCGCGGACGACGAACCGGCCTAGCCCGCGGCCGCCGTCACCGCCGCGCAGACGGCCTCCTGCACCAGGGCCGCGAGCGCCGCCAGCGGCGCCGCGGCGCCGCGGCCGGTGCTGAGCAGGAAGACGGCGTCGCCGTCCCAGGGGGTGTGCGAGGGGCGGATCACGCGGCCCAACGCCGCCTGACCCGCCTCCGCGAGCATCCGCGCTTCGCGCTTGTCGAGCGGCGCGGGGGTGGCCAAGGCCACCAGGGTGGTGTGCTCGGTGGGACGCGGCTCCGCACGCATCCAGGCCTCGCGGTCCCCGTGCCCGGCAAGCAGCCGGCCGTCGGGGGTGTAGACGTCGCCCACGGGGTTGACCACGGCAAGCGCCCCCACGCTCAGGTCCCGCCAGCGCGCCAACGCGCTGCCCAACCCCGTGGGTACCGGTTCCCGGTACTTGCCTGCGGTCGCCCCCGATCCGGCGCCCACGGCGCCCGCCACCACCGGATCGGCGCTTGCCGCCGCGGCGGCGGCGTAGCCCTCCTGGGGGCCCGGCCAAGCCGGATCCCCCACCAGCAGGTCGTAGATCACCGCGGCCGGAACGATCGGCACCGGCCCGATGCGCGTGGGGTGGCCCACGCCGCGCTCGTGCAGGTAGCGGACCACCCCATCGGCGGCGGCCAGCCCGAAGGCGGAACCGCCGGTGAAAACGAGGGCGTGCACCCGCTCCACGCGCTTCTCGGGCGCGAGCAACGCCGCTTCACGGGTACCCGGCGACGGCCCCGCGAAGCTCGCCGAGGCCACACAGCCCTCGTCGGGGCAGAGGATCACGGTCACGCCGGTGCGGGCGAGCGGGTCGCTCCAGTGACCGACCCGCAACCCATCGACGGCCGTGAGGCTGGCGTTCACGCCCTCAGCTTACTCCGGGAAGAGCGGCACCTCGAAACGGGCCGGCGCGGCCAGCACGTCGACGCGCAACCCGTGCACCGCCGCCGGGCTCGAGCGCGCCCCCGAGGCGTCCAGGAGGGCCACGCGGCCGGCCACCACCTCGGCGCGCCCTTCGGGCCCGACGACGACCGCTGCCCCGCGCTCGAGCCCCACGCCGAGCAGGTCGGGCCGGCCGATCACGACCTCGCTGAGCCGGTGGAAGGCCCCGGCGCCCTCGAAGGCCTCCTGGACGGCCAGGCCCGGCAGCAGCCCCAGCCCGTAGCGCACCGCGGGCGTCTCCCCGCGGCCCAGCGGCACGGCGCTGCCCAGCAGCGGCGAGGCTTCGAGCGCGGCCGCCACCACGCCCCCGCGCAGGTGCACCTGCGCCAGCGCGTTCACCAGCCGCGTCCCCGTGATCAGCTCCAACAGGCGTTCGCCCCGCTCGTCAACCAGCAGCACCAGCGGGGCCTCGGCCACCTGTCCGGCGATCCGGGCGTCCATGGCCTGCTCGCGCCGCGACAACGCCAGCACCCCGGTGTGCCGGGCTCCATGGGTGTGAAAGATCTCGCGCCAGGCCTCGACGAGCGGCAGCATGGCCTTGGGCGTCACGAAGAGCACCGCCCCCCCGGCCATTTCCAGAAGCCGTTCCTCGACGGCCCGGGTTTCGCCTCGCAGAGGATCCGCATGCCCCAGCAGTGCGAACCATCCGCTTCTGCGCATCGTCGGCCTCCTCCCCCTATTCTAGCCCAACCGCATAATGCAGTAAATAGTGTATTTTTATGCGACCTAACACCGATTTCTCATGCATAAACCGTGTACCTATGCTAGAGTGAAGTACGTGACCACCGAAGCCCGGAGCGTCCCCAACAAGCGCGACATCATCCTCGAGGCCACGATCCGGGTGCTCCGCGAACGGGGCCTGTCCGGGCTCAAGGTCGAGGAGGTGGCCAGGCAGGCCGAGGTGGGCAAGGGTACGGTCTACCTCTACTTCGAGGACAAGCAGGACCTGCTCAAGGCGCTGGTGGAGTACCATACGCAGCGCTTCTACGCCGACGCCGCCGAGATTACCGCGTCCGAGCGGCCCTTCCGCGAGCGGCTGGAGCGGCTGCTCGCGCGCCGGCTCGCCTTCGTGGACGAGTGGCGCGGCCTCTGGGCCGCGGTTGCGCGCGAGGCCAACCCCAAAGGGCAGAAGGCTTGGTTGACCGGTCTGCACCAGCACTACCAGGGAATCCTCGAGCGCTTCGTCGCCAGCGGTATTGCCAGCGGGGAGCTGCGACGGGACCTGGACGTCACGCTCACCGCCGCCGCGCTGGCCGCCTTTGGCTGCAGTCCCCAGCTCGATTTCCCTCGCGAGCCCTACATCCAGCAGCTCGCCGAGGTCTTCATGAAAGGAGTTTGCGCGTGAAAGAGTACCGTCCCGGAGACAAGGTAGTGCTGCCCCCCTACGGCGTGGGCGTCGTGGCCGGTATCGCCCAGCGAACCGTGGCCGGCATCGGCCGATCCTACTATCAGGTCGAGTTCCCCGGCTCGCGCTCCAAGGCGTTCGTACCGGTCGAGTCGCCCCAGCAGGTGGGCCTGAGGCCCGCGCTGACGCGGGACGAGGTGCCCCAGATCCTCGAGCACCTCAAACACGGCCAGCTCCCGCTGCCCAAGCAGTGGGCCGCGCGGCACCGCCGGGTCACCGAAATCCTCTCCGAGGGCAACCCCCACCGCATCGCCATTTTGGCAGGGCAGCTGCGCCGTTGGGACGCGGAGCGCGGCCTGCCCGACCTGGACCGCCAGGCGTTCCGCCGCGCCATCAACCTCCTCGCCGAGGAGGTGGCCCAGGCGCTGGAGATCACGGTCAGCGAAACCCGCATCGTCTTCGAAGAAGCCTGGGGCGAGGGCCTGAACTGATCCGCTTCCCCGGAGGCCCGCCGGTCGACCCGGCGGGCGCTTCCTTTTTCTTGCGACGCCGCGCAGGCCGGGCCCTTTGCCCTAAGAGCATTGACAGGTCGGGGCAGCGTTCTCTAGACTGGGACCACCACCCCAAACCAACGGGTTGGTTACAAGGAAAGGAGACGGTATGAACCTTAGAACGTGGCTCTTGGCTCTTGCTTTGTCCTTAGGGGTTTTGGCGGCGTGTTCCACGCCCCCGAACCAAGCGGGCTCGCCCGATCTCTCCGTTGCGGCCGAATCGGTCGCTCCCATCTACGGGCAGGACGCCGAAGCCGCGATTCCGGGGCAGTACATTGTGGTCTTCAAGAAAGGCGCCGCCGCGCCGGTATTGCAACAGCTTCAATCGGGCAATGTATCGGGACTGGGCGTATCGGATCAGGACGTTCAACTGTTGTACGTATACTCGACTGCGCTTCCCGGCTTCGCGGCCGTGTTGAGCGACGCTGCGCTCGTGCAACTCGCCAGGGACCCGCGGGTGGCCTACATCGAGGCGGATCGGCGCATCACCCTTTCGGCGACCCAAACTAACGCCACCTGGGGGCTCGACCGCATCGACCAGCGGGACCTCCCGCTCGACGGGAATTACAGCTACACCGCCAGCGGTGTGGGCGTGCACGCCTACATCATCGACACCGGCATCCGCACGACCCACACTGAGTTCGCCGGTCGCATCGGTAACGGCTACACCGCCATCAGCGACGGCCTCGGCGTCGAGGACGGCAACGGGCACGGCACCCACGTGGCGGGCACCGTCGGCGGCTCCACCTACGGCGTGGCCAAATCGGTGACGCTGCACCCCGTGCGCGTTCTCGACGCGAACGGCTCGGGCACGACCTCCGGCGTCATCGCCGGCGTGGACTGGGTGGCGGCCAACCACCAGAGCCCGGCGGTCGCCAACATGAGCCTGGGCGGTTCGGCCAGCCAGTCGCTCGACGACGCCGTGAGGAACGCCATTGCTTCGGGCGTGACCTTCGCGATCGCCGCCGGCAACGAAAACACCGACGCCTGCACCAAGTCGCCGGCGCGGGTGGCCGAGGCGATCACCGTGGCCGCCAGCGATTCGAGCGACGTGCGCGCCTCCTTCTCGAACTTCGGCTCCTGCGTCGACCTCTTCGCCCCGGGCGTCTCCATTACCTCCGCCTGGAACACCTCGGACACCGCCACCAACACGATCAGCGGCACCTCGATGGCCACCCCGCACGTGGCCGGCGTGGCCGCGCTCTACCTGGAAACCGACCCCGGCGCTTCGCCGAGCACGGTCAAGCAGGCCATCCTCGACTCCGCCAGCGCCGGTCGCATCGGCGACGTCGCCGGCTCGCCCAACCTGCTGCTCTACAGCGGCCTCACCCCCGAAACCGGTGGGGGCGGGGGTGGCGGCGGCACCGCGCCCTGCACCGGCTGCGAGTACTACAGCGGCACCCTGACCGGGTCCGGCGACTACGACTACCAGCCGAACGGCACCTACTACTACGCCCCTGCGGGGGTGCACAAGGGCTGGCTCGAGGGCGCCGCCGGCACCGACTTCGACCTCAAGCTCTGGAAGTGGACCGGTTGGGGCTGGCGCACGGTCGCCAGCTCGACCAGCTACACCTCGAGCGAGCAGGTGACCTACAGCGGCAGCGCCGGCTACTACGTCTGGCGCATCGAGTCCTACAGCGGCTCGGGCGGCTACGACTTCTGGATGGAACGGCCGTAATCCACGGCACCCGACGCGGCCCCCGGCAGCTGCCGGGGGCCGCCTTCTTGCGGTAGCCTGGTACCGAGGTCCCGACGTGCCCTACCTGGTCAAGCTGATCGTCAGCGCCCTGCTCATCGTGCTCGCCTCGGAGATCGCGCGGCGCAGCACCTTGCTGGGCGCGCTGCTCGCCTCGGTGCCGCTGGTCTCGGTGCTGGCGATGGTCTGGCTCTATCTGGAGACCCGCGATCCGGAACGCGTCGCGGCCTTCGCACAGGACGTCTTCTGGCTGGTGCTGCCCTCGCTGGCGCTCTTCTTGGCGCTCCCCTGGCTGCTGCGCGCGGGGTTGAACTTCTTCGCGGCGCTGGGCCTGGGCCTGGGCCTCACGGCGCTGGCGTACGCGGGCACCCTCGCCTTGCTGCGGCGCTTCGACGCCTCCTAACGCAGGCCCGCCCCCTTGCGGGGACGGGCGTTTTCTGGCTCCGCGGGCAGGACTCGAACCTGCGACCAATCGGTTAACAGCCGACCGCTCTACCAGCTGAGCTACCGCGGACCGCGGCGCCAGGCAAGGGCTACTATATCAAATCGCGCCGTCTTTGACAACGCGCATAGCCCTCGATGCGTTGCGAGCGTCGTAGTGCCCTGTTAAGGAGCCCGGGCTAGGATGTGGCAACTTCCTTGCATCTTGATCGCCGCTTGAAATGGCCGCGCACAATGATGTAGGATAGTTGTAATGGGAACATGGTACCACTGTAAGAGGTATGTGAAATTTAGTTGTTGCCAACTGCCTTCGAATCCTGCACCCCTGGTTATCGCTTTCTCCTGAATCATGCGTATGGCCAACCTCAGCACACCAGCCTAGCAAACCACTAGCATAACAAACAGGGTGTATATCCATGGGTGATTATCAAAAAAAGACAGATCTTATCTGGAACCTCGCCAACTTGCTTCGCGGCGACTACAAGCCCCACGAATATGCCGATGTCATCCTACCGCTGGTGGTCCTACGTCGCCTAGACCAAGCGGTGGAGCCCACCAGGGCGGCGGTGCGCAAAGCCTATGAGCAATACAAAGGCAAACTGGAGAACCTGCATTCGGTGCTCACCGCCAAAGCGGGTGGCTCACTTGTCTACAACTACTCAGAGTTTGACTGGCATCGTCTACTAGACGCCCCTGGCGACCTGCAGCAAAACTTCATCACCTACCTCAATGGCTTTAGCCCAGAAGTGCTTGACATCATCGAGAAGTTCGACTTCCGCCGCCAGGTGTCCCGCCTGCACTCCGCGGATCTGCTCTATCACCTGCTCAAGGCGTTCGAGCAGGTAGATTTACATCCCGACCGGGTGGACAACATTGGGATGGGCAACATTTTTGAAGAACTCATCCGCCGCTTTAGTGAGCAGTACAACGAGACCGCTGGCGAACACTTCACCCCGCGTGAAGTCATAGAACTAATGGTGGATTTGCTACTCAGTGAGAACCCAGAAGACTTCCTCGGCCCCGACAAAATCGTGGAAATTTACGACCCAGCCTGTGGCACCGGTGGAATGCTCTCCGAAGCCAAAAAGGGCGTCACCCGCAACCACGGGCAGGACCCGGGCAAGGTCTTCCTCTTTGGGCAGGAAATTAATCCCACCTCCTATGCGGTGGCCAAGGCCGACCTGCTGCTCAAAGGCGAAGACCCCGGTCTCCTGGCCTTCGGCAACAGTTTCACCGAAGACGGACACAAGCGCAAGCGCTTCCGCCTGATGCTCTCCAACCCGCCCTTTGGCGTGGAGTGGAAGAAGTACGAGTACATAATCAAGAACGAGCACGAGGCGCTTGGGCACGAAGGGCGCTTCGGGGCCGGCCTGCCGCGCATCACTGACGGTTCTTTCCTTTTCCTTCAGCACATGCTTGCCAAGCGCTTTGAAGACGAAGTGGGCAGCCGAATCGCCATCATCTTCAACGGCTCAACCCTCTTCACCGGCGACGCTGGCAGCGGCGAGAGCGAAATTCGCCGCTGGATCATCGAAAATGACTGGCTGGAAGGTATCGTCGCACTGCCGGAGCAGCTGTTCTACAATACTGGCATCGCTACCTATATCTGGATTGTGACCAACCGCAAGAGCGCCCGCCGCAAGGGCAAGGTGCAGTTGATTAACGCCGTGGATTTCTGGGACCCGATGACCCCACGCAGCCTGGGCAACAAGCGGCGCTACATCACCCCCCACCACCGGGAGCGTATCGTCGAACTGTACAAGGCAATGGAAGAGAACGAACTTTGCCGCATCTTTGAGAACGCCGACTTTGGCTACCGTCGCGTGCGCATCGAGCGCCCCCTGCGGCTCAACTTCCACGCCACACCGGAACGAATAGAACGGCTGAGGGAAGAGAAGGCGTTCCAAAACCTGACGAAAACACGCAAGAAAGACCCTGAGGCAATAGAAGCCGCCCGGCGAGAAGGCGAGCGCCAGCAGCAGGCTACCCTTGAAGCGCTGCGGGCACTACCCGACCGGATGAGCAAGGACCCGGCGGAATATCGGGCGTGGCTGGAGGACGCGCTGCGCTCGCTGGATTTCAAGGTTTCGGCTTCCCTGCGCAAGGCCATTTTGAACGCCCTCACCGAGCGCGACGAAACCGCGCTGCCTGTGCCTGCCAAGCAGGGCGGCTGGGAGCCGGACACCGAGTTGCGCGATTACGAGAATGTGCCTTTGCAGTACGCCCCCTCGATTTACGATGAAGACGTGCCTCTCAGGGAAAACGTCTTCGCTTACTTCGAGCGCGAAGTCAAACCCTACGTCCCGGACGCCTGGATTGACGAAACCTACCATGACAAGCAAGATGGACAGGTCGGCGTGGTGGGCTATGAAATCAACTTCAACCGCTATTTCTACAAATACACCCCGCCGCCGCACCCAGAAGAACTTGCGCGCCAGATAGCAGAAAAGGAACGCGAAATAGCTCAACTGCTGGAAGATCGGCCATGAAGCGCAGGTACCGAGCCTATTCGACATACAAGGACAGCGGCGTCGAATGGCTGGGGAAAATCCCAGCGCATTGGGATGTGCGGCGGTTAAAGTTTGTGTCTTCCATTATCTACAGCAACGTTGACAAACGCGTCAAGGAAGATGAAATTCCGGTACGCCAGTGTAACTATGTAGATGTTTACAAGAACGACCACATCGTCAACGACCTTGAGTTTATGGAGGTCACGGCTAAACCTGAAGAAATCAGAAAGTTTTTACTCCGACCTGGCGACATTATTTTGACGAAGGATTCTGAAGATTGGAAGGATATTGCCATCCCTGCTTTTGTTCCCGAACCGCTGGACAACGTAATTTGTGGCTATCATTTAGCCCTTATCAGACCAAGTTCACCGCATATAGATCCCAATTACTTGTTCAGATCGTTTCAGGCAGCCCATATCAATTATCATTTCCAGATAGAAGCATCGGGCATAACTCGGTATGGCTTGGGCAAACGGGCATTGGGCGATGCTCTGATAGTGCTCCCCCCCCTCCCCGAACAGGGCGCCATCGCCGCCTTCCTCGACCGCGAGACCGCCCGCATTGACGCCCTGATCGCCCACAAGCGCGAGTTAATCGACCTGCTGCGCCGCCAGCGCACCGCCCTCATCAGCCACGCCGTCACCAAAGGCTTGAACCCCACCGCACCGCAGAAGGACAGCGGCGTCGAATGGCTGGGGGAGATCCCCGCGCATTGGGAGGTAGCACCAGCAATTGCCTATTTGAAACCCATCGGAAAAACTGTTTGGCCTATTGCCACATCTACACAACAAGCGTTTCTGTATTCAATTCCCTCCGTTCAACAATCGGGGAATGGAGAACTTGTTGACATAGAACAGATTGACAGTGCGAAAATACTTATTCAAGAACCATGTGTATTGGTTTCCAAGTTAAACCCCCGCAAAAGCACGATTACTATTGCAACCCCAAAACCTATTGTCACGCTTGCCTCCGTAGAATTTGTGGCATTAGCATCCAAAGGGGCCTGCGATTTGAAATTTGTAGAATATCTTTACCGCTCTGAAAGTTCTCGACAATACCTTGACTCAACTGTCAATTCTGCTACAAGAAGCCACCAAAGAACGAGGCCTAATGTCATTTTGAAGATAAAGCACGGATGGCCTCCCCTCCCCGAACAGCGCGCCATCGCCGCCTTCCTCGACCGCGAAACCGCCCGCATTGACGCCCTGATTGCCAAAATCGAAGAGAGTATCGCCCTCTTGCAGCAGCAGCGCGCGGCCCTCATCTCCGCCGCGGTGACGGGGAAGATTGACGTGCGAGAGCAGGGGTAGCCTATGTCACGCCTCGACGATATCCTTGACCTGATTCAAACCACCAACGAAGTCTATTTCATCACCGCGCCCGGCCGCGTGCGCACCGCCTTCATCCTGGTGGATGAGATCATCGAACTGGCACTGAAGGCCTTTTTGCAGGAAAAGGCGCTGGAGCAGCGGGAGCAATGTTTACAGGCATTGGAGCAGGCTGGCTGGGTAACAACCGCTAGACATCGCAGGGCCTTGCAACGGTACTTTGAAGAAGAAATTGATGAAAACGAAGTTTGCACCAGCCTGGGAAGAAACCCGCAAAACAACTCTGCTGCGATTACCGATTTCCAAAACTTGATTGCCCCTTTCCCACTCATTCGCCACTGGAGCGCCAACAGACCCGATACCTTCAATACTTTCGACAGCGTGATTGATGAAGTCAAGCCCTTTTTCTCATCCTCGCCGAATAGCAGCCCGCATCCCGCCATTGCCCTGCTGGATGACGCCCTGCACCGCCACCGACTGCGCAACCAGTTTTACCACGACCACCAGCAAAGCGGCCTGACCATTGACGACGACAAATGCCTGCGCGCCTTATGCGGTATGTTTGATCTGATGGAGCAACTCTTTCCCGATTGGTTGAATCACGTACAGGCCAACAACACAGTGCGCTGCCAGATTGGGGTATTGCGCCTGAAGCGCGCCGCCTTTGGGGGTCAGCGGGAAGTAGTGGAACCTTATGACAACGCGCTAGAGCAGTTGAAGCGCAATCACCGCTACGATATCGAACGCCGTTCGGTAGAACACAGCCTGGTGCACACCGTCAGCGACCGCTTCTTCCGTGCTTTGCGCGAACAATTTGAAAACAAAATTGCTGAACTACGAAACAGAATTATCCAGATTGACAATATGAGCCGACCACAGCGCAAGCATCACGAGGAGCGCTCGGACAAGCAGCGTTTAGTGGCTATTTTGCAGCAACAGCTGGATGAAATCAATGACCTCTTGGAAGCGCCTTAATGGGGTAGTTTATGGACATATCCGAATATGCCTTTGAAACCTATGTCGTCGAGCATCTGACCGGCATCCACGGCTACCGCCAGCGCGAGAGCAAGGTGCACTACGACCGCGCCGCTGCCCTGGACTGGGATTTGGTGCTGGAATTCATCACCGCCACCCAACTTGACACCTGGCGCGATCTGCAAAAACAACACGGCAGCCAAACCGTAGAAAAATTCAAACGCCGCCTAGTGCGCGAAATTCAGCGCCGTGGCACGCTGGATGTCCTCCGCCGCGGCGTGAAAGATTCGGGCTGCTACTTCCAACTGGCCTACTTCAAACCGGCCACCACCCTCAACCCAGCGCATCAGGAACGCTACCGCAAAAACATCTTCTCCGTCATCCGCCAGTGCCGTTACAGCCAGGCCGAAACCCGCGATGCAATTGACCTGGTGCTTTTCCTCAACGGCCTGCCCCTCTTCACCATGGAACTGAAGAACAAACTCACCGGCCAGACGGTGGAAGATGCCAGAAAGCAATACCGCAACGATCGCCCACCCAAAGGCGAACCCCTGCTGCAATTCCGCCGCTGCCTAGCGCACTTTGCCGTGGACAACGACGAAGTCTGGCTGACCACCAAACTGGAAGGCAAGTGTACCCGTTTTCTACCCTTCAATCGCGGGTACAATGGCGGCGCGGGCAACCCGCCCAACCCGGACGGCTACGCCAGCGCCTACCTGTGGGAGGACGTTTTCGCCCCGGATAGCGTGCTGGAACTGGTGGGCAGTTTTATCCACATCGAAAACGGCGACCAGCGAGCCAAACTGATCTTCCCCCGTTACCACCAGCGCGACGCGGTGCGCAAACTAGTGGCCCACACCCGCGCGCATGGCCCCGGACAGCAGTACCTCATCCAGCACAGTGCTGGCAGCGGCAAGAGCAACACTATTGCCTGGACAGCGCACCGGCTAGCGTCCTTACACGACGACCAAAATCGCCGCGTCTTCGACTCGGTCATCATCATCACCGACCGCCGCGTGCTCGACAAGCAATTGCAAAACGCCGTGCGCCAGTTCGAGCAGGTGCCCGGCGTGGTGCGCGTGATCGACAAAGACAGCACCCAATTAGCCGAAGCCCTGACGGAAGGCGCCGACATCATCGTCAGCACCCTGCAAAAATTCCCCTTCGTGCTGGACAAGGTGCAATCCCTGCCGGGGCGCGCCTTTGCCGTCATCGTGGACGAAGCCCACTCCTCGCAGACCGGCGAAGCCACCAAAAGCCTAAAGGAAGTTTTGCGTGCCGAAAGTTTGGAAGAAGCCGAGCACCTCGAGAGCGAAATGGAAGAACCAACCGGAGAAGACCTGATCAACCGCAGTATGGCGGCGCGCAAGCGGCAACCGAACCTGAGTTTCTTCGCCTTCACCGCCACGCCCAAACAAAAGACTCTGGAACTGTTCGGCGTTCCCCAGCCGGGCGGCACGTTCCGCCCCTTTCATCTGTACACGATGCGCCAGGCCATCGAAGAAGGCTTCATCCTCGACGTGCTGCAAAACTACACCACCTTCGAAACCTACTTCAACCTGCTAAAAACGGCTGCCAACGACCCGCGCGTGGAAAAAAGCAAAGCCATCAGCCTGCTGAAGCGGTACGTCAACATTCACCGCTTCACCATCGCCCACAAAACCAAAGTGATGGTCGAACATTTCTGGGAAAACGTGCGCCATAAAATCCCGAACGATCAGGGTGAAGGGCGGGCCAAGGCGATGGTGGTCACTGCCAGCCGTTTGCACGCCGTGTTATACAAACAGGCTTTCGATGCCTATCTGAAAAAACAGGGCTACCCCATCAAGGCGTTAGTGGCTTTCTCCGGCACAGTCCACTATCACGGGCTGGATTACACCGAATCTCAGATGAACGGCTTCCCCGAAAGTCAGACCGTCAGGCAGTTCGAAAACCCCGAATACCGCTTCCTCATCGTGGCGGAGAAATTCCAGACCGGCTTCGACCAGCCGCTGCTCCATACGATGTACGTGGACAAGAAATTGGCCGGCGTCCACGCCGTGCAGACCCTCAGCCGCCTCAACCGCATCCATATGCGCAAAACCGATACCATGGTGCTGGATTTCGTCAACCGCGTGGAAGACATCGAGCGGGCCTTCGCCCCCTACTACGAAGCCACCATTCTGAGCCATGCCACCGACCCCAACAAACTCTACGACCTGCAAGATGAATTGGAAGCCTTTGGCCTGTATACGCCCAAGCAGGCAGCTGAAATTGCCGAACTGTACCTGCGCAAAGGTGAAAAAGCTGCAAAATTGCAGCCGCTCTTGCGAGAGGTTGTCGAACAATACAAATACATCGCCGCTGTGGAAGAACGCATCCGTTTCAAACATCGTTTACGCGCCTACATCAACGCATACGCCTTCCTTTCGCAGATCATCACCTTTCAGGATGCCGCACTGGAGCGGCTCTATCTCTTTGCCCGTCTGCTCATCCGCGCCTTGCCAAGAGAACGATCCCGTGAGCAGTTGTCTTTACACGACCTAGTTGATTTAGAAAATTATCGTATCGAGCAGACTTACAGCGGAAGCATCCAGATACCCAGCAATGAAGGGCAACTGAAAGCGCTCTCAGACCTAGACGTAAGTGGCTTAACCGATCCGGAGAAGACCGCTCTCTCGCAAGTCATCCAGGAAATCAACGAGCGCTTTGGTACGGAATTTACCGAAGCTGACCGCGTCTTCTTCGCAGAGCTGAAAGCTCGCCTTGCCGCAAATGAAAGTTTGCAAGCAAGCGCAAGAATCAACCCACCAGAGAGCGTCCGCTTATTGTACGATGCGCTATTTAAAATGACCTTACAAGCAATGATTGACAGAAATTTCCAGATGTTCAAGCGAATTAATGATGATGAGGAATTTGGTCAAGTAGTGAAAGAAAAGATATTTTTACTTGTATATAAAGATATACTGAAAACTGATAGCGTCAGTCGTTCAGAAAGCAATGAGCAATAACGGTATCTTGCTTGGCCAAGAACGTTATGGTTGCTGGTTCGCTATTTACAACGTCACGAACTGAAGTACGGTTGCCTTTAGGCTGCGCCCTAGATCCAACTTACTCATTTTGACCGCTTTGTTAGGCTTCATGCCGGCACAGAGCCTGGCGTGTCGTAATGATGGCGGGGTATGAATTCATTATCCGCCCGCGTGCGGGCTTTCGGTCACGTAGAGCCAGCAGCGCGAGCGCGGCAGGTCGACCTCTCCGCGCTCATCGGGCTTGGCCAGCAGCACCTGGTGCACCGCCAGGTGCCCCGCCGCGAACTGGTAAGCGGAAACGCTCATGTAGAGCCGCCAGAGGCGCGCCCGGGGCTCGCCCACCGCGGCCACCGCTTCGTCGAAGCGGGCGTTCAGCCGGCGCACCCACCAGCGCAGGGTGGCGGCGTAGTGCTCGCGCCAGTCCTCCACGTCGCGCACCTCGAACCCCGCCGCCTCGGCGGCCTGGAGGTGCGCCCACAGCGGCAGAATCTCGCCGTCGGGAAAGACGTAGCGGCGCAGGAACTCGCCCGAGGCCAGTTCGCCCGAAAAACGGCTGGGCACCGGACCGCGGGTGATCACGTGGTGCAGCATCAGCCCGCCCGGCTCGAGGTTGGCGTGGGCGATGCGGAAATAGTCGGGCAGCCGCTCGCGGCCCACGTGCTCGGCCATCCCCACCGAGGCGATCTTGTCGAAACGCCCGCGCACCTCGCGGTAGTCTTCGGGGCGGATCTGCACGCGGTCTTCGAGCCCCCGTCGGCGAGCCTCTTCACGGACGAAGCGCACCTGCTGCTCGGCCACGGTGACCCCGACCGCGTGCACGCCGTACCGCTCGGCCGCGAAGAGCACCAACCCGCCCCAGCCGGCGCCGATGTCGAGCAGGCGCTCGCCCGGGGCCAGACGCAGCTTGCGCGCGATGTGCTCGAGCTTCTTTTCCTGGGCGGTGTCCAGGTCCTCGTCGCCCTCGGGAAAGTAGGCGCAGGAGTAGACCATGCGCCGGTCCAGCCAGAGCCGGTAGAAGGCGTTGGAAACGTCGTAGTGGTGCCGGATCGCCGCGCGGTCGCGCGGTTTGGAATGGGTGCGGCCGCGCAGGCGGGCGGCGATTCCCAGATCGCGCAGACCCGCACGCAGCCCCCGCACCTCGCGCAACAGGCCGATCCAGTGGCGTGGACTCAAGCGGGCGGCGTGTCGTTCGAGGGCTTCCAGCACCGCCTCCAGGTCGCCTTCAACGTCGAGGGAGCCCTCGAGGTAGGCCTCGCCCAGCGCCAGATCCAGCGGCGGCTCGAGCAGCCGCGCCAGCACCTCGGGGCGGCGCAGCACCACGTCGGCGCGCGCGCTCGCGCCCGGACTCGGCGGCAGGTACGTCCCGTCCCAGAACTTCAAACCAAAGGGGCGCTCGCCGGCGAACAGGCGCTCGACGAGCCGCCGCGCGGCTTCCTGCAAACGGTCGCTGCGGGGTACGGTCTCGGCCATGGCCTCCTCCCCTCTTCACGACGTTCTGCTGAACACCTCATTCTACTCCGAGGCGGGCCATCGCGCCCAGGGGCCGGCGTTATAGTGAAGGGGCTATGAAAGCCGTGGACATTATGACCCGAGACCCCCTCACCGCCACGAAAGGCGAGACCCTCTGGGTGGCGGCCGAGCGGATGTCGGCGCACCATTACGGGGGCCTCCCGGTAGTGGACGAAACGGGCGCGTACCTGGGCGTCCTGGAGATGGACGACCTGCTTCCCAGGCCGGAGAACATCCCGGGCGCGCCGGACGTGATCGCGCTGCAACTCTTCGACAAGTGGGTGGACGAGCACTCGATCCACGACTTCGTGCAGATCTACAAGGAAAAGCGCGTCGAAGAGGTGATGCGCACCGAGGTTCCGGTACTGAAACCCGACGATCCTCTACGCGTCGTGCTCGACAAGCTGATCGAGAACCTCTACCGTCGCATGCCGGTGGTGGACACCGAGGGACGGCTCGTGGGCATCATCACCCGCGGGGACCTGCTCATGCTGCTGATGGGGAGAAAGTAGACGATGAACCCGATCTTCGTACCCCTCGCCGGGCAGGTGACCGAGGGTGGCATGGCCCAGGCCGAGGCGGTAGAAAAAGCCCTATCCGCCCACCTCTTCGAGATCTTCATCCTCATCCTGGCCACCCAGGTCGTGGGCTGGATCTTCCAAAAACTCAAGCAACCGGTGGTCATCGGCGAGCTGCTGGCCGGCGTGATCGTGGGGCCGGCCCTGCTGGGTTGGGTCGTCGAGGGCAGCCTGATCGAGTTCATCGCCGAGCTCGGGGCCATCTTCCTGCTCTTCATGGTCGGACTGGAAACGCGCCTGCACGACATCCTCAAAGTAGGCAAGGAGGCCTTCGTCGTCGCGGTGGTGGGGGCGATCCTGCCCTTCTTCGGGGGGTACTACTTCGGCCTCTACATCGGCTTCAACCAAGTGGCCGCGCTCTTCTTGGGCGCGGCGCTGGTGGCCACCAGCGTGGGCATCACCGCGCGGGTGATGCAGGAGCTCGATGTGCTCTCGCGGCCTTACAGCCGCATCATCCTGGGTGCGGCGGTGATCGACGACATCGAGGGCCTGATCGTGCTGGCCATCGTCTCGGGGATCGCCACCACCGGCGCGGTGGAAACCGCGGGGATCGTCCGCCTGGTGCTCATCTCCTTCGCCTTCGTGGGCGCGGCCATGGCGCTGGTGCCCTTCGTGCGCCGCATCCCACTCGAGCGCCTGCCCTTCCAATCGCCGCTGGGGGTGGCCATCGCCTTCGGCATGGGCATGGCCACACTGGCCTCGGTCATCGGGTTGGCGCCCATCGTGGGGGCCTTCATGGCGGGGATGGTGATGGCCGAGCTGCGCGAGGAACACGAGCTGGAACCGCCGGTGCACGCCATCGAGTCGTTCCTCGCCCCCATCTTCTTCGCCTACATGGGCGTGCAGCTCGACCTGGCGGCGCTCACCAGCCGTGAGGTGCTCATCGCCGGGGTAGTGATCAGCCTGATCGCCATTGCCGGGAAGCTGGTGGCCATGTTCGGGGCGCTTTCCCAGGGCCTCCGGCAGGCGCTGGTGGTGGGCGTGGGCATGGTGCCGCGCGGCGAGGTGGGGCTGATCGTGGCCTCGATCGGGCTCTCGGCCGGCGCGGTCGACGAGAAGGAGTTCGCCATCGTGATCTTCATGGTCGTCGTCACCACGGTCATCGCCCCGCTCTCGCTGCGCCCGCTCATCGCCTGGGCCGACCCCGAGGTGCCGCTGGCCGAAGAAACCGCCTGATCCGCGCTATACTGACCCCTAAGGTGAAAGCATTCGCCTTAGGGGTCTTGCTCGCTTTGGGCGGCGCGCTGGCCGGAAGCTACCGGGTCCAGCCCGGCGACACCCTTTGGCGCATCGCCGTGAGCCACGACGTCGACCTCACCGTCCTGCTGCTGCTCAACCCCGAAGCGGCCGGTGGCCTGAAGGCCGGAATCGAGCTGCGCCTGCCCGAACGCCACCGGGTCGCGAAGGGCGAGACGCTGTGGCGCATCGCCCGGCGCTACGGCACCGACGTGGCCACCCTGAAACGCCTCAACGGCCTGTCGAGCAGCGCGCTGGCCGTGGGGCAGGTTCTCTGGGTTCCCCCCGCCCCTGCCGCCGCGCCCCCCGCGCCCGCGGTCGCGCCGGCGGCGGTCGACCCCGCGCGGCTCGAGCGCATCGCCTCGGCTTACCTGGGCGCGCCCTACCGCTGGGGCGCCACCGGCCCCGACGCCTTCGACTGCTCGGGGTACGTGGGCCGCGTCTACGGCGAGCTGGGCGTCGCCCTCCCCCGCTCCACCCGCGACCTCTGGGCCCGGCTCGAGCCCGCCTCCGACCTGCGCCCAGGCGACCTCGTCTTTTTCAGCTTTGGCGGCCGCGGCGTGGACCACGTGGGCATCTACCTGGGGAACGACCGCTTCATCCACGCCAACAGCGTCAAGAACCGGGTGATGATCGAGCGGTTCAGCGCCCCCTGGTACCGCAAGGTCTACCTGGGCGCGCGGCGCGTCACCCCGGCCAAACGAACCGGCCTTCGTTGAACCGGCCGTTTTCCTGGACGACTTTCCCGTCCGCATAGAGGACACCGCCGCGACGCAGATCGACGATCAGGTCCCAGCGGACGGCCGAGCGGTTGGTTCCTCCGGTGGCGGCGTAGGCCTGCCCCAACGCCAGGTGCACCGTCCCCCCGATCTTCTCGTCCAGCAGCGCCAGCCCGGTGCTCCGTTCCAGGCCGAAGTTCGTGCCGATGCCCAGCTCGCCCACTCCGCGCGCGCTCCGCCTCGGGCACCTGCTCCAGCCAGTCCCCGGCGCACTCGAGAAAATCGGCTTCCTGACCCGGGTAGGCGATCCGCAGCAGAGGGTAGACTCCCCGCGCGAGCGCCTCGCGGTGGAGCTCCTGCAGCAGGGGCCAGGCCTCCATCTCGGCTTGGATCAGCAGCGTCTCGCCGGCCTCCACCGGCCGGCTGTAGTCCAAGATCAGGCGTGCCGGTTCCCGTTCCATACCCCAGGGTACGCACTGCAGGCGCGCACGGCTAGAACTGGGCTATGATAGGGGGAACATAGGGAGATCCGAGATGACGGAACCGAAGATTACACCCCTGGCCAGGCGCCTCGCCGAAGAAAACGGCATCGACTGGCACAACCTCGAGGGCACGGGCCCCGACGGGACCATTGTGGAGCGCGACATTCTGGCCTTCCTCGCCAAGGTGATGGCCGGCGAAGTGGAGCTCCCCCCCGAACCGACCGAAGCGGCCCCTCCGGAGGCCGTTCCCGACATCAGCCAGGTCCAGGAGGTGCTGGCGCGCGAGGGCGTGGACATCGGCGACCTCGTCCCCGAAACCCCCGTCGAACCCCCGGCGCCGGTCGAGGCGGCGCCGACCGCGGAAGAAGTCTTCGTCGAGGAAGAAACCTTCTTCGAGGTCGACTTCGAAGAGGTGGCCGCGGAAACCCCCGCCCCCGAGAACGAGTCCACGGGCGCGACCGGCCTGGACGAGGAGGGCTGGACCGTGGTCGAGCCCGACGCCGAGGCGGCTTCGCCCTGGCTCGAACCCGAACCCGAGGAGGCTGCGCCCTCCGAGGAAGCTCTGGGTTGGGAGGAGCCAGTCGAGGCCGCCGCCGAGGAGCCCGCCTTCGAGTGGGAAGCGCCCGAACCCGAGCCCGAATCCGAGCCCGAATCCGGGGCCGAATCCGGGGCCGAACCCGCGGGGGAGGTGGCCGCCGCGCCGGAACGCCCTGCCGAGCCCGAGGCCTCAGGGGGCGTCGACCTCGGCGAGCACGCCCCGGAGGAGCCGGTCGAGGCCCAGGGCGAAACCGGACCCCTGGAGAACGAGGCTGCCGAGGCCGCATGGCCGATGGAGCCCGAAGAAACCTTCGCCGAAACGCCCGAGCCGGAACCGCCGGCGGCCGAGCCCGAGCCCGCCGCCTCCGAATTGGAGGCTGCGGAAGCCGAACCCGCGCCCGCGGAAGCCGAGCCGGAACCCCCCGTCGCACCCCCTCCCCCGACCGAGCCGGCCTCGGAAGAGCCGGCCTTCACCGCACCCGAGGGGGAGGAAGCGGCCCCCGCCGCGGCCGTCGCCTTCCCGCCGGCGTTCCGCCGCGCCGTCGACCTGGGCGCCGCCGAACGCGCGCGCGCCGACCTTTCCGCCGCCTGGCGGCGCGAGGTTCCGCTCGAGCTGCTGCTCTTCCGGGCCGCCGACCGCGCCCTGGCGGAGCTTGAAGTGCCGTTGCGTCCGGTGCTGGGCCGCCTCGAGGGCGAAACGGCCCGGACCTTGGCCGTGCCGCCGGCGCTGGGCCTGCGCGACCTCTTCGATCAGATGCTGGCCGCCGAAGAAGGGGGTGAAGGGCTGGTCGTCCTGGACCTGAGCGAAACCCCCTACGCCGAGGTGATCCTCCCCGGCCAGGTGCTCCTCGCCCTCGGCCGTGCCGGCCTTCCGCAAGACCTGGGGCTGCTCTCGATCAGCGGTGAGCTGCCCACCGACCGCACCCGCTTCCTCGAACGCGTGGCCTTCTACCTGGAACGGCCCATCCTGCTGGCCTGACCGGCATCCCGGACTCCCTGCCCCCGGCCCTGCGGCCGGGGGTTTGTTCGGGCAGTTCGTAGTGCCTAGTTCGTGGTACGTGGTGCGTCGTGAAAAACGGAAGCCTGTAGCCCGTGGCCTGTAGCCTGTGGTGATTTTCTTCGCCACGAGAAAAAAGCCGCTGGCTCGGTCGCAGAGTAATGGAACTCCCTCCCCTGGGGGAGGGCCGGGGCGGGGGTTGTTGGTGATGCAACGCCAAAAGCCGGTCGCCAATACACAACCAGCCCACATCCCACCCCCTACATCCGGCATCCCTAACAAACAACCCCCCTCCGGTTGCTGCGCAACCACCTCCCCCAAAGGGGGAGGCTTGTTCTATTCCAAACCCGGCCGCTTTTGGATCGGGGGGCAAATTTTGCTCCCTCCCCTCGGGGAGGGTTGGGGAGGGGGTTGTGGGCGTTGCAACGGTCATGAAGTCAGTCGCCGATGCATGGCCAGCCCACCTCCCACCTCCTACAATCCCTAACTCACCTCCGCCGGCGGCGCTTCTTGCGGCTCGGGGGGGTGGCCTGGGGCAGCGCCACGCCCTTCAGCTGCGCCTCCAACGCGCGGAGCTGGTCGCGCAGTTCGGCGGCCCGCTCGAAGTCGAGGTCCTGCGAGGCCGACCACATGGCCAGCTCCAGGTCGGCGATCTGCCGCTTCAGCTCCTCCTCGTCGACCGCCGCCGCCAGCTCGGGGGCCTCTTCAAAGTCCTCGGGCTTGACCACGCGGCGCACGCTCTTGTCGATGGTGCGCGGGGTGATGCCGTGCTCGCGGTTGTAGGCCTCCTGGACCGCGCGCCTGCGGTTCGTTTCCTCGACCGCGGCCTTCATCGCCCCGGAAACCTCCTCGGCGTAGAGGTAGACCTCGCCGCCGGCGTTGCGCGCCGCGCGGCCGATCGTCTGGATGAGGCTGCGCTCGCTGCGCAGGAAGCCGGTCTTGTCGGCGTCGAGGATGGCCACCAGGCTCACCTCGGGCAGGTCCAATCCCTCGCGCAGCAGGTTGATGCCCACGAGCACGTCGAAGTGCCCCAGCCGCAGGTCGCGCAGGAGCGCCTGGCGCTCGAAGGCGTCGAGCTCGTGGTGCATGTAACGGGCCCGCAGGCCGTGCTCGCTCAGGTAGGCCGTCAGGTCCTCGGCCATGCGCTTGGTCAGCACGGTGACGAGCACCCGCTCTTCTTTGGCGGCCCGTTCCTTGATCGCCGCCATCAGGTCCTCCATCTGCCCCTCGGCGGGCTTGATCGTCACCTTGGGGTCGAGCAGGCCGGTGGGGCGGATGATCTGCTCGACGACCTGGCCCGACATTTCCAGCTCTTCCGGGCCCGGCGTGGCCGAGACGAAGACCATCTGCCCGGTTCGCTCGAGAAACTCGTCCAGCTTGAGCGGCCGGTTGTCGAGCGCCGAGGGAAGGCGGAAGCCGTATTCGACCAGCACCTTCTTGCGCGCGTAGTCGCCGTTGTACATGCCGCGAATCTGGGGCACGGTGACGTGCGACTCGTCGATGAAGGTCACGAAGTCTTCGGGGAAGTAGTCGAGCAGCGTGTAGGGCGGCTCGCCGGGGGCGCGCCCGGAGAGGTGACGGGCGTAGTTTTCGATGCCGGGGCAGTGCCCCATCAGGCGCAGGAGCTCCAGGTCGTAGAGGGTGCGCTCGCGCAGGCGCTGGGCCTCGAGCAGCTTGCCCGCCTTCTCGAACTCGGCCACCCGCGCCTTCAGCTCCGCCTCGATGGCCCGGATGGCCGGGCGCAGGCGCTCCTCCGGGGTGGCGTAGTGGGTCGCCGGCATGAGCATCAGGGTGTCCAGCTCGGCCCCGCGCTCACCGCTGATGGGGTGGACGGTGTGGATGCGGTCGATCTCGTCGCCCCAGAGCTCGAGGCGCACCGGCTCGGTCCCGTAGGCGGGCCAGACCTCGATCACCTCGCCCTTGGCACGGAAACGCCCCGGCTGCAGGTCGATGTCGTTGCGGTCGTAGGAGAGCTCCACCAGCCGCTCCAGGATCTCCTCGCGCCGCACCGTCTGGCCCAGCCGCAGCACCAGGTGCATGGCGTAGTAGTCCTCGGGGCTGCCCAGGCCGTAGATGGCGCTCACCGAGGCCACCACGATCACGTCGCGGCGGGTGAGCAGGCTCTGGGTGGTGGAGTGGCGCAGGCGCTCGATCTCGGGGTTGATGCTGGCGTCCTTCTCGATGAAGAGGTCGCGGCCGGGGACGTAGGCCTCGGGCTGGTAGTAGTCGTAGTAACTGATGAAGTACTCGACCGCGTTCTCCGGGAAGAGCTCGCGAAACTCGGCCGCCAGCTGTGCGGCCAGCACCTTGTTGGGCGCCATCACCAACGTGGGACGGCCCAGGGCCTCGATCACCTTGGCCATGGTGACGGTCTTGCCGGTGCCGGTGGCGCCGAGCAGCGTCTGGTAGCGCAGCCCTGACTCGAAGCCCAGGGCGAGCTGGCGAATCGCCTTCGGCTGGTCGCCCCTTGGCTCGGGGCCGCGGTAGACGAAGTTCGCCGGGGTTTGGTCTGTGTGGAGGGGGCTGCGGGTCGTGGACATGCTCAGGGACCAAGGCGGTTCAGCTCGTCGCGGGCGGGGCCGTAGCCGGGGTAGCTGCGCAGCAGGAAACGCAGCGTGCTGCGGGCCTCCTTGACCCGGCCCAGGCGTTCGAGGGCGCGCGCCTGCCAGTAGATGGTCTGGGGCTTGAGGGGGCTCTCGCTCCCCAGTTCCGACTGGGCGCGGCGGAGCACGGCGAGCGCTTGCTCCGGCGAGGTGGCGAGCAGCGTCAGGCCCTGGAGGAAAAGGGCGCTGGCGCCCGAACCGCTGCGCACGGCCTTGCCGAAGCCGAGCTGGGCACGCTCCGCGTCCCCCTGGGCCAGGCCGACCGCGCCCCAGAGGAGGGCGTACTCGGGCCGGGGCGCCAGAGCGACGGCGCTGCGCAGCGCCGCCCAGGCAGCGGACCAGTTGGCCCGGGCGCTCTCGATGCGGCCCTTCTGCCAGTAGTAGGCTGCGTCGTCGAGGCCCGCTTCCCGGGCGCGCTCGAGCCAGTGCTGGGCCCGGTCCAGGTCGCCCTCGAACAGGTAGACGTCGCTGAGCAGGCGGGCCGCGGCGACGGGGTGGTCGGCGATCTGCTTCTCCAGGGCGATCTCGGCCAGGGCGTACTCGCCGCTGCGAATCAGCTGCTCGGCGTAGCTGAGGGGCTCTTCGGCCACAACCGGCAGGGCCAGCAGCAACCCGAGCAGCGACAACAGCGCAATCCGCACCCGGTTCATCGGCCCCATTATGGCACCGCAAAATGAGAACCCCCGCCCGCGGGCGGGGGTTCGGCGTGCGAGTTCGGGGTTAGAACTCGACGGAGTAGCTGACCTTGAAGGCCTGGCCGTGGGTGGTGTTGCCGCCGTTGTCGACGATGGCGTCGATGTAGGCGAACTGCATGCCTTCGTAGGTCCACTCGAAGAAGTAGCCGGTGAGGCTGCCGTTCGTGGTGCCGGTCGAGGACCAGACGCGGTCGTCGGCGGGGTTGAACGGATCGAGCAGCTGGGTGTCGGCCAGCAGCACGCTGGCGACGTTGGTGGCGGTGTAGCTGGCGTAGCCGCCCTTGAGGCTCGAGCCGAAGATGAAGTCGCCGAGCTCGAGGCCCACGCCGTACTTCATTTCCGAGGTCGTGCCGGTGGTGCGGCTGACGAAGTCGCCCATCAGGGTCGGCTTGAAGACCACACCGAGCTCACCCACCTTGACCTGGGCGCCGTACTTGGTGGTGGCGGTACCCGGGGTGGGCAGGTGGTAGCGGAACATCGGGTGGATGCCGACGATGCCGAACTTGGCGTCGTAGTCGCCGTAGACCCAGATGTGGGTGTTGCCGCTGACGGTGTACGCCTTGTACTTGGCGGTCAGGTTGAGGCCGCTGATCAGGGCGTTCTCGTTGGCGCCGTCGTGGGTCAGGCTGACGCCGTAGGCCGACTCGCCCTCGGTGGTGGGCAGCGGGCCGTCCACCGCCGCGCCGCCCAGGGTGGCCGAGCTGTAGAAGCCCTCGAGGGTGAAGCCCTTCATCGGGCCGACCGCGGCGCTGCCGCCGAAGGTCACCTCGTCGTTGGTCGGGTCGGTGGCGTCGGCGTTGTAGTAGTCGTAGTTGCCCTTGAGGGTGAAGACGCCCAGGCCGGCCTTGGCCGCCGCACCGTACTTGTCGATCTGCGAAGTGAGGGTACCGGCGAAGTCGGTCTGGTGGTCGTAGTAGCCGCTCACGCTGAACGCGCCCAGCTCGGCCGCGGCGTCGAAGCCGTAACCCTTCTGGTCGTTACCGAAGGGGGCGCCGTTGATGGTGTTGCCGTTGGCGTCCTGGCTCTGGTAGCCCGAGGTGTCGACGTCCTGCGACACGCCCGCGAAGTTCGGGTCGATGGCGCGGTAGTTGGCGTTGGCCTTGAACTTGCCGTCGCCCAGGTTCAGCCCGCCCTTGAAGTACATGACGCTGGCGGCGGTGCCGTCGTTGCTCATGTCGTACTCGCCCTCGAGGCTGAGGGGGCCGAAGCTGGCGGTGGCGTGACCGCCGTAGACGGTGTTCGAGTAAGCCGGGCCGTAGACGTCGGCCGCTTCCTGCACGGCGTAGGCGGCGATCGAGAAGTTCTCGAAGCTCTTGCCGGCCATCACACCGCGGTAGTAGCGGTTGTCGGCGTTGTTGGTGTTGTCGTCGCCGGTCGAGCCGTAGACGCCGGTGATGTCGAGGAGGCCCTTGTACTCGACCACGTAGCCGGTGCCGCGGCTGTAGTAGTCGTTGTCAAAGACGTACTCGGTGAAGTGGGCCTTGGGCTGGCGCGCCAGGGTGATCATCAGCGGGTCGTTGCCCACGGTGAAGCTGGTGCGCACGCCGGTCACGTCCCAGAAGCCGCCGGTGGTGCCGGTGTAGCTGCCGCCGCTGACGTCCCAGGTGCCGTTGATCTCGATGCCCTTGATCGTCAGGCCCGCGGCGTCGACTTCGTAGGCGTTCGGGAAGAGCAGCTTCAGGGTCAGGCTCGAGCTCCAGGTGCCTTCCTGCTGGAAGCTGGCGCCCAGGTCGGCCTTGGCCGCAACGTCGCCCTCGTCGGTGGTGGCTTCGCCGGTGCTGAAAGCGGTGCCGAAGAGGCGGTCGGCGTCGAAGTCTTCCAGGCCGCCGTCGAGCACGCGGAAGACCGAGTACTCGCCCGAGATGCTGCCGGAGACGGTGAACTGGTAGAACTTCAAGCCGTCCACCTGGTCCTGCAGGTCGCCCACGTTGGCTTCGAGGGCGCTGACCTTGTTCGAGACGTTGACCAGGTCGCCGCGGATGGCGGTGACGTAGTCACGCACCGACTGCACGTCGTCCTTGGTGGCGACGCCCGAGAGGTCGGTCATGCCCGAGGCCTTCTCCAGGGCGGTGACCCGGTCCTGGAGGCTGAGGACGTCCTGGTTGAGCAGCACGGCCAGCTCGTTGAGGGCCTTGATGCTGTCGGCGTTGGCCGAGGCCTGGGCGCCGACGGCGTCCACCTTGCCCTCGAGGGCCTGCACCTGCGCCAGGGCGGTGTCGGCCGCGATGGCCGCGGCTTCCACGCGATCGGCGAGGTCCTTGAGCGCGGCGCCGCTGGGAGCCTCACCCGAGGGCATGCCCTTGAGCTCGGCGATCATCTTCTCGAGGCGGGCCACGTCGCTCTTGGAAGCGGCGTTGTCCTCGAGCGCGCTCACGCGTACGCCCAGGGAGGCCAGCTCGGCCGCGAGTTCCTGAACCGCGTTGCGGAGGGCGGTGATGGTTTCCTGATCCATCGCGCCCATCTGGCCCGGCTCCAGCTTCTGGAGCAGGCGGTAGATGATCATCGCCGCCTGATAACGGGTCAGGTTCTCGTTGCCACGGAAGGTCCCGTCGGGGAACCCGAGAATGATCCCCTCGGCCGCGATCTTCTCCACGGCTTCCTTGGCCCAGTGCCCGGCGGGAACGTCCGAGAACTGCGCCGAGGCGAAGCCCATGGAGAGCACGGTCAGGAGACCGGCCAACAAGATGACTGCTTTCTTCATACCTACACCTCCTAAGGTGTTTGCCAAAAGCGCGCGGGAGGTGTACGGCTCGGGGCGAGTTGCCGTGTTTCCTCTCCCGAATCAAGGCGTCGCCCGCGCGGGAGCCCCCGTTCACCCGTGACCCCGCGAGCGGGGTTGAGCACGACCGTAACGGGGTGCATCCAACACGCATCCTAATGGCGCGCTCATGCCGCTGTCAAGCGAATTTTCTTCATGTACGGGCGCACCGACGGTATACTTTGGGGGCGGCGCAGGCTGGCCGCGGAAAGGGGGTGGGGCGGCAGGTCTTCGGGGAGCGCAGGGAGTGCGTGCAGCACGCACTTTACGAGGTGGTGGACCCCCACGGGGGATAACCGGCGTGCCGCCGGGAAAGATCGAACGGTTCCGCGGATGCCACCAGGGCCGGCCCGGCCCTCCCGACCCAAGAGGAAGCCGAAGGGGAAAGCCCACGCCGCGAGGCGGGGACAACCCGAGGCGGGGCGCATGCACGAAATCAGTCGGGAACGCAGCTGCAAAAGCGGGAAAAGCATCACGTGAAGACGTTCCCAGCTTTGGGCTGGGCAAGGAGGACGCATGTGCGGCATCGTAGGCTACGTAGGCTTTAAGAACGCCACCGACGTGTTGATCGACGGGCTCCGGCGGCTCGAGTACCGCGGTTACGACTCGGCCGGCGTGGCCGTGAAGACGAACGGGCGACTGGAGGTGCGCAAGAAGGCGGGCAAGCTGGCGCGCCTGGTGGAGGCGCTGGAGGAAGAGCCCCTTTCGGGCCACCTGGGTGTGGGCCACACCCGCTGGGCCACCCACGGCCCCCCCACCGACGCCAACGCCCACCCCCACCCGGTGGAGGACGGTTCGTTGGTCGTCATCCACAACGGCATCATCGAGAACTACCTACCCCTCAAGGAGCGGCTGCTCTCAGGGGGGCACACCTTCAGGAGCGACACCGACAGCGAGGTGCTGGCCCACCTGATCGAAAGCCACTACCAAGGCGACCTGGAGGCGGCGGTGCGCGCGGCGCTGGCCGAAGCCGAAGGGGCTTACGCCCTGGTGGTGGCCCACAAGGACCACGACGAGCTGGTGGTGGCCCGCACCGTCAGCCCGCTGGTGATCGGGTTGGGCGAAGGGGAGAACTTCGTGGCCTCGGACGTGCCCGCGCTCCTGCCCTACACCCGCCGGGTCGTCTTCCTGCACGACGGCGACATGGCCGTGGTGGGCAAAGACGGGGTGCGGGTGATGGACCTCGCGGGCCACCCGGTGGCGCGCGAGGCCAGCGAGGTGGACTGGGACGTGGAAGCGGCCGAGAAGGGCGGCTACCCGCACTACATGCTCAAGGAGATCTACGAGCAGCCGTGGGTGCTGGAGAACACCCTGGGCGGCCGCCTGCACGAGGAGGAGGCGAACGTCGAGCTGGGGCTCGATCTCGACCTTTCGCGTTTCGACCGGGTGCACGTCATCGCCTGCGGCACCGCCTTCTACGCCGGCTGGGTGGGCAAGTACCTGATCGAGGAGCTGGCGCGCCTGCCGGTGGAGGTGGACGTGGCCAGCGAGTACCGCTACCGCAACCCGGTGGTGGACCAGAGAACCCTGGCCGTCGTGATCAGCCAGTCGGGCGAGACGATCGACACCCTCGAGGCCCTGCGCGAGGCCAAGCGCCGCGGCGCGGCCAGCCTGGGCGTGATCAACGTCAAGGGCTCCTCGATCACCCGCGAGACCGACGCCACCCTCTACATCCATGCCGGTCCCGAGATCGGGGTGGCCTCGACCAAGGCCTACGTCGCCATGCTGGCGGCGATGGAGATGCTGGCCATCGCCCTGGGGCGGGCGCGCGGCGCCCTCGACGACGAAACGGCCCGCCGGCTCCTGGGCGAGCTGCGCAAGCTGCCGCGCCTCGTCGAGGAGACCCTGGAGCGCCGGCCGATCGTGGCCCACGTGGCCGAGAAGTACCACCAGGCCACCGACTTCTTGTTCCTGGGGCGGCACGTGCAGTCGCCCACCGCCTACGAGGGGGCCCTGAAGCTCAAGGAGATCAGCTACATCCACGCCGAGGCCTACCCCGCCGGCGAGATGAAGCACGGCCCCATCGCCCTCATCGACCCGCGCCTGCCCGTGGTGGTGCTGGCCACCCAGGGTCCGCTCTACGAGAAAACGCTTTCGAACATCCAGGAGGTGGCCGCCCGCGGCGGCCGGGTGATCGCCCTGGCCAGCGACGGCGACGAGGGCATCCGCCGGCACGCCGAGGACGTGATCTACGTGCCCGAGGTGCACCCGCTGCTGGCCCCGATCGTCAGCGTGGTGCCGCTGCAGCTTTTAGCCTACGAGACCGCGGTGCTGCTGGGCCGGGACGTGGACCAGCCGCGCAACCTGGCGAAGAGCGTGACCGTCGAATGAAGCGCATCGCGCCCGTGGCCCGCAAGCGCAGCCTGGCGGAGGCCCGCAAGGGCGAGCGGGCCGAGTGGCTGCGGCTCAGCCCCGAGGAACGCTGGCGAGCTCTAGAGGAGATGCGGCTCGTTTGGTGCCCCGCGCCCAGGACCCGCCGTGCGAGCTCGGTAAGATGCAGCCGGTGGCGCGGAAGCGGAGCCTGGCGGAGCCCGGACCGAACCGTAGCTAGCCCATGGCCACCGCAGCCCGCTCTCGGCTCGGACAACCCTTCTCCTCACGACGAAGACCGCCGAGCCTGGAGCTGTGCTCGCTTCCCTTGGCGCGACCGTCTTGCCCGGTACCCAAATCCAGAGCCGGGGCCCGAACGGGCCCCGGCCGCCGCCCGGCCCCGCTAGGGTTGGACGTGGAAGTCGTCGCCGTCGATGTCGGCGAAGCTGTTGCTCGTGGTGATGTCCGCGTTGTACGTGGTCTCCTGCGCCACGGAGATGCCGTGGCCGGAGGAATGCTGGATCGTGCTGTTCTTGATTTCGATCCACTGGCTCGAGGCGTTGCCGGAGCTGATCACGGCGATGTTGGCCTTCAGCTCCGGATTGGTTTCCGCGCCGCCGTACTCGACGACGACGTAGTGGAGGACGTTGTCGGCGCTGTTGGTGTCGTTGAAGACGAGGCCGTACCAGTAGCCCTTTTGGGGTTGCAGCGCGGTAAAGGTGATGGGCTCGGCGGCCGTGCCCACGGCCTTGAGCGCCGAGTTTACGCCGTAGGCCCAGAGCGCGGCGTCCTGCTCGAAGACGAGGGTGGCCCCCGGAGCGATGGTGAGCGTCTGCTGGTCGTCCACGCTCACCTCGCCCAGCACCCGGTAGGGCACGTTCAGCTTCTGCCAGGTCTGGGTCTGGACGTAGTCGTAGCTGCCCGAGAGGCGCACGTAGTCGTAGCCCGCGTCGTTGCCGCTGAAGTCGTTGCTGGCGTCGAGGAAGCCCACCTCGTTGGCGTACAGGAGGACGGGGAAGCCGGCGTTCTGGGTCAGGGTGTTGTGGGCGAAGTCGCCGTCGCGAAGATCGTCGGCACCGAACGTAGCGCGGTCGACGTAAACGCCGCTTCCCGCGCTCTCGCGCACCGTGCTGTAGGTCATCTTCAACCGCGCCCGAGCCTGCAGGTCCAGCGCCGCTTTGTAGTAGCCGTAACTCGTTCCGCTCCAGCGCTGGTCGGCCCCGGCGTATGCGATCTCGGCGTACTTGAGTTCGTTGTCGAAGCTGTTGGCGTCCTGCTCGAAGACGATCCCGTTCCAGTAGCCGCGCACCTGCGAGGCCCCGGTGAAGAGGATCTTGTCGGACGCGGTGCCCACCGCGACCAGCGCCCCGTGCCCCTGGACGTAGAGGCCGGTGTCCTGAGCGAACTCGAGCGTGGTGCCCGGTTGGATCACGAGCCGGCCGCCGTCCTCGACGGTAAGGTCACCGGTAACCCGGTAGGGGTTGCAATTCGCCGGATCAAGGGTCACGCTCCCGGCAATGGAACCGCTGAGGCTGCACCCCGTGGGTCCGCCGCCACCACCGCCGCCTCCGCCCGGTCCGCAGGCGGCCAACACCAGGGCCACGAGGCCCGTCCATACGAATGGGTGTCTCATCTCGCACCTCCGCCTGCACGCTAGCGGGGGGTGCGTCACAAGAGCGTCACAAGAGCGCCACCAACCGCAGAAGCGAAACGCGCCCCCTCCGGGGCGCGCGGCCATCTGGGCGGCTTCAGGCGTTCACGCGGCGGCGCTTGCCGCGCGGGCGCCCGCTCTGCCGCGCGGGGGCCGCAGCGGCCTTGACCTTGGCGGCCGGGCGCGCCCGCAGCCCCTGCACCGCTTCCAGCCGGTCCAGCTCGCCGGAGCGAACGTCGGCGTAGGCGACGCCCCCCGCAAGCTGGATGCGACCGATGTCGGAGAAGCCGGCGCGCTTGAGCACGGCCACGACCTTACCGGCCGAGAGCTGCGGGGCCTCCAGCTCCAAGGTGCGCCAACCCTCGTCGCCGGTGAGCAGGCTGCGCGGCTTCGGCGCACCCCCCAGAAGCATGGCCAGCAGGCCCGCGAGCGACTCGACGTCCTCACGCTCGATCCAGGCCCGGGCGACCTCGCGCCAGACGGCGCGGTCGCCCTCGGACTGCGCGGCGGCGCGGCGCAGCAACCCGGCGATCTTGGCCTGCTGCACCTCCTCGGGGGCGGGGGCGCGGCCGTGCTCGAACCTGCGCCCGACGGCGCGCTCGAGCTGGGCCAGGTCGCGCCGTTCCCGGTTCGTGTGGAAGACAATGACCGTTCCGCTGCGCCCCGCGCGACCGGTCCGACCCGAGCGGTGCTGGTAGGATTCGGCCCGTTCAGGAAGCCGGTAGTGCACCACCAGGTCCACCTCGGGGATGTCGAGTCCGCGCGCGGCCACGTCGGTGGCGACGAGCACGCCCACCTGGCCGCTGCGAAAACGGCCGACGGAGCGCTCGCGCTGGGTCTGGTTGAGGTCGCCGTGCACCGCTTCGGCGGCGTGCCCGCGGGCCGTGAGCGCCCGGGCCACCTCGTCGGCCTCCTTCTTGGTGCGGGTGAAGACGATGGCGCGCTCGGGTCCGTGCGCGTGCAGCAGATCCGAGAGCGCGCTCATGCGCGCGGAAGGCGAGGCTTCGATGGCGATCTCGCGGTAGCTGACCTCTTCGTCCTGAACGACGTTGACGACGGTCGGCTCCTTCAGGTGGCGGCCCACCAGCCGCTTGGCCCAGCCGGGGAGGGTGGCCGAGAACATCAGGGTCTGGCGCTCCGCGGGGGTGGCCCCGAGCAGGGTTTCCACGGCCTCTTCGAAGCCCACCTGCAGCATCTCGTCCGCCTCGTCGAGGACGGCGATGCGCACCTGCGCAAGGTCGAGCACCCCCCGGTTGAGGTAGTCGATGGCGCGGCCGGGCGTGGCCACCACGACGTCGGCCCCGCGCTTCAGCGCCGCCGCTTGGCTGCCGTAGCCGGTGCCGCCGTAGACGGTGACGATCCGCAGGTGCGGCGCCACCCATTCCAGCTCGCCCGCGACCTGCAGCGCGAGCTCGCGCGTGGGCGCGAGGACCAGCGCCCGGGGAGGTCGTCCCGGCGTGCGCGAGGGCTCGAGCCGTTCGGCAATGGGCAGCGCAAAGGCCAGCGTCTTGCCGGTGCCGGTGCGCGCCAGGCCGAGCACGTCGCCGCCTGCGAGGGCGGCCGGGAGGGCCTCGTTCTGGATGGGGGTGGGGGTGGCGATGCCTTTTCCTTCGAGCGCGGCCATGGCCCGCTCGCTGAGTCCTAGTTCTTTAAACATACTGTTCCTTTCCGGGGCCCCGCCCATGCCCCGTCCAGGAACCTCGGGTGGGTTTTGCCCGCAAACTTGTTAATTCTATACCTATCGGGAGCACAAGTCAAGCCTCCGTATAATCAGAGCGTGACGCGCGCAGTCCGCCTCCCCCTCGCCCAGCTCGCGGCCGGCGGTCGGTTCGAGCTGCCCGGCTGGCCCGGGCTGGAGGTGCGCCGACTGACCGCGGCCGAGACGCGCGGCGAGGGCCGCGCCCTCTACCTGCTCGTCGCGGGGGAGCTGCTCGTCGACCTACCCGACGGACGCTACCTGCACCTGCGCCCCGGCGAAGCGGCCGACGTGGACGGCGCCCACGCACTGAGCCCGATCGAGGAAGCGGTGGTGCTCGAGTGGAAGCCCTCCTCCTAGGGGCCGCGCTGGGCCTGAGCGCGGGCCTCAGCCCCGGCCCCCTGCTCGCCCTGGTGCTGCGCGAAGCGGTGCGGAAGGGCGCCCGCGCGGGCATGCTGGCGGCCACGGCGCCGCTCCTCAGCGACGGCTGGGTCGTGGCGCTCGCCTGGTGGGCGGGCGGCGCGCTCCCCGCCGCGGCGCTCGGCGCTTTGCAGCTGCTCGGCGGACTCTACCTGCTGCGCCTCGGCTACGCGGGCCTGCGGCCCGCACCCGCCGCCCCGACCGAACCCGCCCCTGCCGCCGAAAGCCTGCGCGCCGCCGTCGTCATGAACCTGACGAACCCGCACATGTACCTCTTCTGGTTCCTGGTGGGGGCGCCGCTGCTGCACCGGCTTGGCACGGGCGCCTGGGGGTTCCTGCTCGGCTTCTACCTGACGATCGTCGGCAGCAAGGTTGTGCTGGCCTGGCTGGCGGCGCGCGTGCACCGCAGCACGGCGCAGCGCGCGCTGGTCCGGCTGGGCGACCTTGCGCTGCTGGGGCTGGGCCTCTACCTGATCGCGACGGCCTGGGTCAGTCGTGGCTCGACTTGAGGGTGTCCCAGGGGAACTCGTCGAGGGGGTAGAAGCGGTCGGCCTGCTGGGCCAGCCGGTAGGAGGAGAGCGCGTGGAAGGTGGCGTTCTCGACCTGCATGCCCATGTCCTGGATCACCCGCACCACCTCGGCGAAGTCGCCGTCGCCGCTGACCAGCACCCCCACGTCGTAGGCGCGGGCGTAGGCGAGCCGCAGCATGTCGACGGCGATCTGGATGTCCACGCCCTTTTCCACGAAGGTGTCGCCGCGGCGCTCGAGCCGTCCAAGGCGAACCGAAACGTAGGGCACGCGTTTGAGGTAGTTAAGGAAGCTCTGGTGCGCCCGGCTGGCGGCGTCCTCGGTGGGCAGCGGTGCGTTGTAGTAGTAGGCCCTCAGCAGCTTGCGGCCGGCGACCAGGGTCTCGATGAACTTGACGAAGTCGAGCCGGTACTCCGAACCCAGCGTGGAGACCAAACCTTTATAAAGGTTGCTGCCATCAATAAATATGGCTACGCGTTCCATACCGCCCCCTCACTTGATAACCCGCGCGGCCCGGGCCGCATATCGGGGATCCCCCTTTACTCTACTTACTCTACCGTGTTTTGCGAATGAGTTTCGTGGGCGGCGCACCGGCACGTTTGGTCGCAGCGGTGCGGTCAGGAAGGGTTAGCGGCTGGCGCTCAGGCGGTAGGAGGTCAGCACGGTGTGGGGGTAGTAGTAAGCGAGGATCTCGCGGTAGTTCCAGCCGCGCTTGGCGAAACCCCGGGCGCCCCACTGGCTCATCCCCACGCCGTGGCCGGAGCCGCGGCCGCTGAACGTCCAGCCCGAGAGGCTGGCCAGCGTCGAGGGAAGGCCCAGCGCCCGCAGGAAACGGGCCGACTTGGGCGTTTCCAGAACGATGCGCGCGCTCGTCCCCACGATTTCCAGGCGGGTGATGCGACCGCTCGGCCCCTTGTCCAGCGCTTTCATCGACTGCACCGCGCCGGGGTCGAAGCCCAGGTCCTGCAGCACCCGCTGCACTTGGCGCGGGTTGACCTGCACGCGCCAGCGCTTGGCCAGGGACCAGGGG
>Ga0256839_1000522_pt1 | contig 49894 bp, 42 predicted proteins | sample 354166metaG_FD_185968 | JGI IMG/M metagenome (GOLD analysis project Ga0256839, IMG submission 185968) | Hydrothermal vent microbial communities from Mid Atlantic Ridge, Atlantic Ocean - 354-166 | ecosystem: Environmental > Aquatic > Marine > Hydrothermal vents | place: Atlantic Ocean: Mid... | reverse complement strand
GAGGACGGCAGCATGGCGCGGCGTCCGGAACTGGAGCGTTTCGCCCGCGAGCACGGGATCCGCATCGGCACCGTCGCCGATCTCATCCGCTACCGCATGGCCCACGAAAAGACGGTCGAGAGGGTGGCCGAGTGCCGCCTGCCCACCGCAGCGGGCGATTTCCAGCTCAAGGCCTTTCAGGACAAGACCGATGGCCGCGTGCACTTGGCGCTGGTGTACGGCGAGCCCGATACGGCGTCCTCCGTGCTGGTGCGGGTGCACATGGAAGACAGCCTCAACGACATGTTCGAAGTGTCGCAGCAGGACAAGACCTGGACGCTGCACAATGCCATGCGCCGCGTGGTGCGGGAAGGCAGCGGCATCATCGTGGTATTGCGGTACAATGAGGACAGCGCGCAGATGATCCGGCGTATCAAAAACTACCATATGCGCGACAAGGGCGTCATACTGCCCGAGCCGCATAATGGCGCGGAATTGCGCACCTACGGCGTGGGCGCGCAGATACTCGTGGAGCTGGGTGTGCACCGCATGCGCGTGCTGGGATCCCCCAGGAAACTGCACGCCCTTTCGGGTTTCGACCTGGATATCGTCGAATACATCGGGCATGAGGAATGAAGACCAACAGGTGAAAAATGGGAACATATCAGGAATACAAGGGTGAAATGGTCGTCGGCGGTGTGCGCATCGCCATCGTGATGTCGCGTTTCAACAGCTTTATCGTGGACCACCTGCTCAGCGGCGCCATGGAAGCCCTGGCACAGCATCAAATCGACGGGAAGGCCGTCGATGTCTACCAGGTGCCGGGCGCCTTCGAGCTGCCCCTGATCGCCAAGCGCGTGGCGCGGAAGGGGAACTATGATGCCGTCATCGCCCTGGGCGCGGTCATACGCGGCGCGACCCCGCACTTCGAATATGTGGCCGGCAGTTGCGTGCAGGGATTGTCCGAAGTCGCCCTGCAGATGGAGATCCCCGTCGCTTTCGGCGTGTTGACGGTGGATACCATCGAGCAGGCCATCGAGCGGGCCGGCACCAAGGCGGGCAACAAGGGCGCCGAGGCGGCCCTCACGGCCATCGAAATGATCAGCCTATTGCGCGGCCTGGACTGATTTCGTTCAGCCATGAAACAGACGAGAAGCTGGGCGCGGCGCTGCGCCGTTCAATCCCTCTACCAGATGGCGCTGTCCGGTGACGAGACGGCCACCACGGACCTGGAGTTCCTCGCCGAGGAGGACAGCCGCCGCGTCAATCAGCAATATTTCAAGAAACTGATCGGGCATCTGGCCAAGCATGCCGATGAAATAGATCGCCTCATTACGCCCGCCCTGGACCGTGACCTGGCGGAAGTCGATCCCGTGGAGAGCGCCATCCTGCGCGTGGGCGTATGCGAACTCGCCTACCATCCGGAGATCCCCTGCCGCGTCGTCATCAACGAGTCGGTGGAACTGGCCAAACTGTTCGGCGCGGAACATGGCCATAAATATGTCAACAGCGTCCTCGACAAACTGGCCCGCCAGTTGCGCAAGACCGAGATGAAGACCGGCTCCTGACCGCGTTTCTACATGGTTCGCTTCAGCAAGCCGCGCAGCACCTCCAGGGGGCGGGTGTTCAGCACATCCTTCTTTTCCAGCCAGCCACGCCGCGCCTGGCCGACGCCGTAGGCGAGATTGTCGAAGTCCATGGTGCTGTGGGCGTCCGAGTTGATGCTTATCAGCACGCCTTCCTCGCGCGCCAGCATGCAATAGGAATCCAGCAGGTCGAGGCGCATGGGGTGAGCGTTGAGTTCCAGGAAGCAGCCGCGCTCGCGGGCATGGCGGATGATGCGGGGCATGTCCACGTCGTAGGGGGCGCGTTCCAGCAGCAGGTGGCCGCTGGGATGGGCCAGCAGGGTGAAATGGGGATGATCCATGGCCCGCAGAATACGGCGGGTCTGCCGGGCGCGGCTGAGGTGGAACTTGCTGTGCACCGCGCCGATGACCAGGTCCAGCCTGCCCAGTACCGCGTCCGGCAGGTCGAGGCGGCCATCTTCCAGGATGTCCACCTCGATGCCCTTCAGCAGGGTGATGCCCCGGAGCGTCTCATTGAGTTCATCGATTTGCTCCATCTGCTGCAGCAGGCGCCTCTGATCGAGGCCATGGGCGACGGTGAGGCGCCGGGAGTGTTCCGTGACGGCTAGGTATTCCAGTCCCCGTTCCCTGGCGGCGAGGGCCATGGCCTTCAATGTATCGTGTCCGTCCGTGGCCTTCGTGTGGGCGTGAAGATCGCCTTTGAGGTCGCCGCGTTCCACCAGTTGCGGCAGCATGCCCGCCTGGGCGGCCTCGATTTCGCCGCGGTTCTCTCTCAGCTCCGGCGCGATATACGGCAAACCCACGGCGCCCAGGACGGAAGCCTCGGTGTCGCCCGCCACGCGCCGGCCATTCTGGAAGACTCCGTATTCGTTGATCTTGAGTCCCCGCTTGCGGGCCAGCTTGCGGATCTCGATATTGTGTGCCTTGGAGCCGGTGAAGTAATACAACGCCGCTCCGTAATTTTTTTTGTCCACCACGCGCACGTCCACCTGCAGTCCGGAGCGTAATATGACCGTGGCGCGGGTCCTGCCCTGGGAGAGCACCTGGGCGACCTCATCGTAAAGGATGAGATGGTCCATCACCGGGCTGTCATTGCCGGCGCATACCAGAATATCCAGATCGCCGACGGTCTCCCGGCAGCGGCGGTAGCTGCCGGCGACAGTGACCTGGGAGACCCCCGCGGCCTGCCGCAGATAGGCCTCCAGGGCGCGCGCGTACTGAGCGGCCGTGGCGAGCTTGATGCGGCTGTCTTTCTGGACGTGGGCCTCGATGTTCTCCAGGATATGCTGCTCTGTCTTCTCGCCGAAGCCGGGCAGGGCGCGGATGCGGCCGTCCCTGGCGGCGCGATAGAGTTGCTCCGGGGTATGGATGTCCAACTCGTGATACAGGGCGCTGACGCGTTTGGGGCCCAGGCCGGGGATTCTCAACAGTTCGCTCAGCCCCGGCGAGGTGCGCTTGTGAAGCTTGTCCAGGGTGCGGCAACGGCCGGTGGCGACAATCTCCTCAATCTTGGCGGCCAGGTCCTTGCCGATGCCGGGCAGCTTCGTCAGATCCTTGCCCCCCGCCAGCATGTCGCCGACATCCTGTCCCAGATTGCGCAGGGTGCGGGCGGCATTGCGGTAGGCGCGAATGCGGAAGGGATTGTCGTTCTCGATTTCGAGGAGATCGGCGATTTGCTCAAAAATCGCGGCAATATCCGCATTGTGTATGGGCATGGCAGGCTCCTGGCACGGCACCATCCGGCCGGTGGCGGTCCGGCGGTGACAGAGAGAGGCTTTTCGGGGGTGCGTGACCATTGGTCGGGGTGAGAGGATTTGAACCTCCGGCCCCTGCCTCCCGAAGACAGTGCTCTACCAGGCTGAGCTACACCCCGAAATGATCAATAACTGCGCTTGACGGAAAACTCGGCCAAGGCGATGAGCGCGTCTTTGTAGGGGCTTGCGTTTACCGGGCCGATTGCATCGATGGCCAGCTGGGCCTCCTTGTGCGCCGCACGCGCAGTGTATGCCAAGGCGTCCGTCGTTTCAATGATTTTTAGGACCGTGTCGATGTTGTCGCGTCCCCCGGTCTGGATCGCGTGGCGGATGGTGGCGGCCTGATCTTCAGTGCCGACACGCATGGCATGGATGAGGGGAAGCGTGGGCTTGCCTTCCGCGAGATCGTCGCCGATGTTCTTGCCCATCTGTTCCGATGAGGCCGTGTAATCGAGAACATCATCGATCAACTGGAAAGCCGCGCCGATGTGCATGCCGTAGCGGGCCAGCGCGTCCTCCTTTTCAGGGCTCGAGCCGCTGATGACGGCGCCGACCTGTGAGGCGGCCTCGAACAGCTTGGCGGTCTTGCAGCGGATGACTTCCAGGTAGCTGGCTTCGCTGGTTTCGGCATCGTTTGTGTTGAGAAGCTGCAGAACCTCGCCCTCGGCGATGGTGTTGGTGGTGTGGGCCATGATTTCCATGATCTTGGGATTGTTGACTTCCACCATCATTTCGAAGGCCCGCGAATAGAGAAAGTCGCCCACCAGGACGCTGGCCTCGTTGCCCCACACGGCATTGGCGGTCTCCTGGCCGCGGCGCAGCTCGGAGGCGTCCACCACGTCGTCATGGAGCAGGGTGGCGGTATGGATGAACTCGATGATGGCGGAGAGATTGATGTGCTCCGTGCCCTGGTAGCCGGAGGCGCGGGCGCTCAGCAGCACCAGCAAGGGGCGTATACGCTTGCCGCCGCCGTTGACGATGTAGAAGGATAACTGGTTGATCAGGCTGACATTTGACTTCAGGCGGTGGTGGATGGCCCTGTCCACGGCCGCCATGTCATCAGCAGTGAGCGCAAGAATCGCCTCAAAATCCATCGACGGTTCAGGGGTGTTTTGTGATATCAGCAAGGTGTTTCAGGTTCTTGTAAGTGATCTCTGAGTGTAAGATTCTTGGCTATCCGTGGCAAGTCGAATTCATTAAGCCATTGACCTGTTTCGCCACAATCGCTAAAATGCCCGGCTTGCATCGATTTTGATGAATTTACCTAGTCTGGAGTGGAATATGTACGCGGTAATTATGACCGGTGGCAAACAGTATCGGGTGTCCGAGGGTGACGTCCTGCGTGTTGAGAAACTCAATGCGGCGGATGGCGATGCGGTTGATTTCGACAAGGTGCTGATGATCGCCGACGGCGACGACATCAAGGTCGGCGCTCCCTATGTCGCGGGCGGCAAGGTGACCGCCACGATCAGGGCGCAGGGTCGCCACAAGAAGATCAAGATCATCAAGTTCCGCCGCCGCAAGCACTCGCGCAAGCAGATGGGGCACCGTCAGTCCTATACCGAAGTGCAGATCACAGGCATCAGCGCGGAATAACAATGGATTCAGTTTCGAAGAGGTAGAGAAAGATGGCTCATAAAAAGGCAGGCGGGAGCACCCGCAACGGTCGTGATTCCGAATCCAAACGCCTGGGCGTGAAACGCTACGGTGGCGAGGCGGTGCGCGCCGGCAATATCATCATCCGGCAGCGTGGCACCCGCGTGCATGCCGGCGTCAACGTGGGTTGCGGGCACGACCATACTTTGTTCGCCAAGGCGGACGGCAGGGTGTTGTTCGAGACCAAGGGGCCCAGGAAGCGCAAGTACGTCAGCGTCGTCCCCGGCTGAGAACGGATCGTCGACAAGCGCTCGACAAAAACCCCGTCCTGGCACGGGGTTTTTTGCTTTCTGGAGGGGAAAGATACAAGGGAAAAGGTACAAGGTACAAGGGAAAAGGGAAAAGGGAAAAGGGAAAAGATACAATAACAGTTACCACGAAATAAAAGCTTTCCCCTTGTACCTTTCCCCTTGTATCTTTCCCCATGCAACTATTCTCAAAATCATGAAATTCGTCGATGAAGCCAAAATTCGGGTGAAGGCGGGCGATGGCGGCAATGGCTGCGTCAGCTTCCGGCGTGAGAAATTCATTCCTTTCGGTGGCCCCGACGGTGGTGACGGCGGCGATGGCGGCAGCGTCTTTCTGCGCGGCAACAGCAACATCAACACCCTGGTGGATTTCCGTACCCAGCGGCAATTTTCCGCGGAGCGCGGCCAGAATGGCAGCGGCGGAAATTGTACCGGCAAGAGCGGCGCCGATCTGATCATCGATGTCCCCGTGGGCACCATCGTCAAGGACCTGGAAACCGATGAGGTGATCGGTGAGGTCATCAGTCACGGCCAGCAGTTGCTGGTGGCCAGGGGCGGTTTTCACGGGCTGGGCAATACCCGCTACAAGAGCAGCACCAACCGCGCGCCGCGCAAGGCGACCCAGGGGACGCCGGGGGAGGAGCGCCAGCTCCATCTCGAATTGCGGCTGCTGGCCGACGTGGGGCTGCTGGGATTGCCCAATGCCGGCAAGTCCACTTTCATCCGTGCCGTCTCCTCCGCCCGGCCCAAGGTGGCCGACTATCCTTTTACCACCTTGTATCCCAACCTGGGCGTGGTGCGCGTCGCCGCCCACCGCAGTTTCGTGGTGGCCGATATCCCCGGTCTGATCGAAGGGGCGGCGGAAGGGGCCGGCCTGGGCATCCAGTTTCTCAGGCATCTGGCGCGCACTTCACTGCTGCTGCACCTGGTGGATGTCATGCCCATGGACGAGGCCGATGAGCCGGTGGCGGCCGTCAGGAAAATCGAAGGCGAACTGCGGAAATACAGCCCCGAACTTTTTGGCCGCACGCGCTGGCTGGTTCTGAACAAGGTGGACTTGTTGCCCGCCGACGAGCGCCAGGCCTGCTGCGAGGACATCATCGCGCGTCTGTCGTGGCGTCAACCCTGGTTCATGATCTCGGCCGTGAACGGCGAAGGCACCCAGGACCTGTGCTACAAAATCATGGAGCACATTGAGGAAAAGCAGAAACAAGGTACAAGGGGAAAGATACAAGAATAGTTGTCACTAAATAAAAGCTTTTCCCTTGTACCTTTCCCCTTGTATCTTGTACCTTGTACCTTGTACCTTGTATCTCACTCCCAAATGACCAACCGTACTTCATTCAAAAATGCCCGGCGCTGGGTCGTCAAGGTGGGCAGTTCCCTGCTGACCAATGACGGTGAGGGGCTGGATACCGCGTTGATCAACGATTGGGCCGATCAAATGGCCGCGCTGTGCCGCAATGGAGCGGAAGTGTTGCTGGTGTCATCCGGCGCCGTTTCGGAGGGCATCAAGCGCCTGGGCTGGCAGCGGCGGCCCCATGCCCTGCACGAGCTGCAGGCGGCCGCGGCGGTGGGGCAGATGGGCGTCATTCAGGTCTATGAATCGGCGTTCCAAAGACAGGGCGTGCATACCGCGCAGATTCTTCTTTCCCATGACGACCTGGCAGACCGCCAGCGTTATCTCAATGCCCGCAGTACCCTGCGTACCCTCCTGAACCTGGGGGTGGTGCCGGTGATCAACGAAAACGATACGGTGGCCGTGGAGGAGATCCGTTTCGGCGACAACGACACCCTGGCGGGGCTGGTGGCCAACCTCGTCGAGGCGGATGTGCTGGTGATCCTTACCGATCAGGAAGGCATGTACGACAAGGATCCCAACCGGCACGCCGATGCAAGGCTGATCCGGGAAGCCCGCGCCGGTGATGCGGCGTTGGAAGCGCAGGCTGCCGGCGGCGGGGTCGGCAAGTGGGGGCGGGGCGGGATGCTCACCAAGGTGCGCGCCGCGCGCCATGCCGCGCGTTCCGGCACGCCCACCATCATCGCCTCGGGGCGGCGCAGCGGTGTGCTGGAACAGATCGCTCAGGGGGATGAGGTCGGCACTTTGATCATGCCGGCCCAGGCCCCCCTGGATGCGCGCAAGCGCTGGCTCGCCGGGCAATTGCAGGTGCGTGGCAAGTTCGTGCTGGATGATGGGGCCGTCAAGGTGCTGCTGGAGTCCGGGCGCAGCCTGTTACCCATTGGCGTCAAGGCGGTGGAAGGTGGATTTTCACGGGGTGAGGTGGTGGCCTGCGTGGACGCCCAGGGCCGTGAAATCGCCCGCGGGCTGGTGAACTACAATGCCGAGGAAGCGCAAAAGATCGTGGGGCATCCCAGCCGCGACATCGAGGCCATTCTGGGCTACGTGGACGAGCCGGAGCTGATCCACCGTGACAATATGGTGATGATGTCAGGTTGAGAGTGGCTGGTATGACACCCGATCCCACGGATTCAGGTAGCAGTCTTTGTGCACCCATGAAAAAAGCCGGGGTCTGCCCGGCTTTTTTCATGGGTGTCGGTTCTTTCGCTCAGCTGGAGAGCTGGCGGATATGCGCATTGAGGCGGCTTTTCTGGCGCGCGGCCTTGTTCTTGTGGATGATGCCTTTGCGGGCCATGGCGTCGAGGTAAGGCACTGCTGCCTGGTAGGCGGAAACCGCTTCGTCCTTGTCACCAGCCGCGATGGCCTTGACTACCTTCTTGGTCGCGGTGCGCATCCTGGAGCGCAATGCGGTATTATGGGCCCGGTGTTTTTCAGCCTGACGGGCGCGCTTTCTGGCTTGAGCCGAATTCGCCAAATTCCATACTCCTTTGCTTCTTGGATTGAAAGGGCACATAGTTTGCAGATTTTCTTCCCGGTTGTCAATCTCTTCATGGGGTGAGAGGCCTGCGTGTGGCGCTTGAAATGGCCGGGTTCATATTGATCTGACACAGGATTCGTGAGCAAAAAACTATTCAAATCGACCGCCACCGTGGGGTCCATGACCATGATCTCCCGCGTGCTGGGGCTGGTGCGGGACATCGTCATCGCGCGCGTCTTCGGGGCGGGGGTGGATGCGGACACCTTTTTCGTCGCCTTCAAGATCCCCAATTTCCTGCGCCGCCTGTTCGCCGAGGGGGCGTTTTCCCAGGCCTTCATCCCCGTGTTGACGGAGTACAAGACCCGCCGCAGCCACGAGGAGGTGCAGGGACTGGTGGATCACGTGGCAGGCATGCTGGGCGGCATCTTGTTTCTGGTGACCCTGGCGGGGGTGATCGCAGCGCCCTTGCTGGTGATGATCTTCGCGCCGGGTTTCCTGCAGGACCCCGTGAAGCATGACCTGACGACCCAGATGATCCGCATCACCTTTCCCTACCTGTTGTTCATTTCCCTGACGGCCCTGGCGGGCGGCATACTCAACACCTACGGACGCTTCGGCGTGCCCGCCTTCACGCCCGTCTTTCTCAATCTCTCCCTCATCGGCGCGGCGCTGTGGCTGGCCCCGCTCATGGAGGAGCCGGTCACGGCCCTGGCCTGGGGCGTGTTCATCGCCGGGGTGGTGCAGCTGGCCTTCCAGTTGCCCTACCTGCGCGCCCTCGGCCTGTTGCCGCGGCCGCGCCTGACCAGGCGCGACGAGGGCGTGCGGCGTGTCGCGAGGCTCATGCTGCCCGGTATCTTCGGTTCTTCCGTAGCCCAGATCAACCTGTTGTTCGATACCCTCATTGCCTCTTTCCTGGTGACAGGCAGCGTCAGCTGGCTGTATTTCTCCGACCGCCTGGTGGAATTCCCCCTCGGCATCTTCGGTATTGCCCTGGCGACGGTGATCCTGCCACGGCTCTCCCGTGATCATGCCGAGGATTCCGTGGAGAAGTTCTCCGCCACCCTGGACTGGGCCCTGCGCCTGGTGGTGGTCATCGGCGCGCCGGCCGCCATCGGCCTGGCCATCCTTGCCGGGCCCATGCTGGTGACCCTGTTCCAGTATGGCGCCTTCGGTCTCCACGATGTGGAAATGGCGCGGCTGAGCCTGATGGCCTATGCCCTGGGCCTGCTGGGTTTCATCCTGGTCAAGGTGCTGGCGCCCGGTTATTACGCGCGCCAGGATACGCGCACGCCGGTGCGCATCGGCATCATCGCCATGGTGGCCAACATGGTCATGAACGTGGTGTTCGTCGTGCCCATGGTGATGCTGGATATCCCCGGTCCCCATGCGGGATTGGCCCTGGCCACATCCCTGGCGGCCTTTCTCAATGCGGGGCTGCTCTACCGCGGCTTGCGCCGCAGCGGCAGGCTGAGGCTGGGAAAGGGCTGGCCGGCGCTTGTTCTGCGCGTCACGGCCGCGAGCCTGGTGATGGCTGCCCTGCTGGCATGGGGCAGCAGCGATCTGGCGCAATGGAGCGCGAGAGGCTGGCTTGAACGGGCGGGTTTTCTGGTGTTGTGGGTCGGCGCCGGGGCGCTGGTGTATGGCGCCTTGCTGTGGCTGTTCGGCATGCGACTGAAAAACCTGCAACTAACGAGTGACAAGTGCATAGGTTAACCTATAATACTCGGGTTTAGTCCACTGGTCTGCATCCCATGGAAATCATTAGAGGTCATTACAATCTGCGCCCGCGCCATCACGGCAGCGTCGTCACCATCGGTAATTTCGATGGCGTGCATCTGGGGCATCAGGCGGTGCTGGGCCAGCTTTCGGAGAAGGCGGCGGAGCTGGGCTTGCCCTCCGTCGTCGTGACCTTCGAGCCTCATCCGCAGGAATACTTCGGGGACGCACAGGCCCCCGCGCGCCTCACCCGATTCCGCGAAAAGATCCTCACCTTGCGGCGCTATGCCGTGGACCGGGTGCTGAACCTGCCTTTCAACGAGAAACTGGCCAGCATGCCGGCCCAGGAATTCATCGATCGCGTGCTGGTGCGGGGGCTGGGCGTGCGCTATCTCATCGTCGGAGACGATTTCCGTTTCGGTCACCGGCGTCGGGGGGATATCGGGATGCTGCGCGCGGCGGGTGAGCAACACGGCTTCCAGGTCATTAACATGCACACCTTCGAGATCGAGGGGGCGCGGGTGAGCAGTACCCGCATCCGGGAGGCCCTGCAGCGCGGCGATCTGGACACGGCGGGGCAATTACTGGGGCGTTCCTACCGCATGGCGGGCAAGGTGGTGCATGGCGACGCGCGCGGGCGCGCCATCGGTTTTCCCACCGCCAATATCTATGTCCACGGTCCGCACCGTGACAGGCAGCAGTCGCATCTTCCCCTCTCCGGCGTCTATGCGGTGGATGTATTCGGTCTGGAGACCGAGCCCATGCGGGGCGTGGCCAATATCGGCGTGCGCCCCACGGTGGATGGGCGTTCCAGTCTTCTGGAAGTGCATATACTGGATTATGACGCGGATATCTACGGGCGCCATATCCAGGCGGAGTTTCTCAAGAAGCTGCGTGACGAGCGCCGTTTCGAGAATATCGAGGCCCTCACGCGGCAGATTCAGCGCGATGTGGCGCACGCGCGGGCCTTCTTCGACAAGCGCCTGGCCGGCGACGATATCGTTTCCTTACCCCTGTGATGCCCTGCCATGGCAGGGCAATAACCCTATCAGAGAACAATGACAGATTATAAATCGACCCTCAATCTGCCCCGTACGGCCTTTTCCATGAAGGCCAACCTGGCCAACCGCGAACCCCAGTTTCTCCGTGGGTGGGAAGAGACGGGCCTCTATCGCAAGCTGCGCGAGACGCGCCGCGGCAGGGCGGCCAGGTTCGTCCTCCACGACGGGCCACCCTACGCCAACGGAGAGATTCATATCGGCCACGCGGTGAACAAGGTGCTCAAGGACATCATCGTCAAGTCCAAGACCCTGGAGGGTTACGACGCGCCCTATATTCCGGGCTGGGACTGCCATGGTCTGCCCATCGAGCTGAACGTGGAGAAGAAGATCGGCAAGGCCGGTCACAAGGTGGATGCCGCCACTTTCCGCAAGGCCTGCCGCGACTATGCCGCCAGGCAGGTGGACCGCCAGCGCGAGGATTTCAAGCGCCTCGGCGTGCTGGGAGACTGGGACCATCCCTACCTGACCATGGATTTCCGCTTCGAGGCCGGCATTATCCGCGCCCTGGGGCGGATCGTGGAACGGGGACATCTGCACAAGGGTTTCAAGCCCGTGCACTGGTGCAGCGATTGCGGTTCCGCCCTGGCCGAGGCGGAGGTGGAATACGCGGAGCGCACCTCCCCGGCCATCGATGTGCGTTTCGGGGTGCTGGACGACACGGCGCTGCTGGAGCGCTGTCATCACATTCCGGAGCATGAAGGCGAGGGGCCCATTTCGGTCGTCATCTGGACCACCACGCCGTGGACCCTGCCCGCCAACCAGGCGGTGGCGGTCAATCCCGAATACGAGTATGTGCTGGTGCAGTGCGACGGCGGTCTTGGAACGGAGCGCCTGTTGCTGGCCGACAGTCTGCTGAAGGATGTCATGCTGCGCTACGGCATCGAGGACTATCGTGTCGTCGCCTATTGCCGCGGCGGCGATCTGGAAGGACTCAAGCTGCAGCATCCCTTCTATGAGCGCGAGGTGCCCCTGATCCTGGGCGAGCATGTCACCGCGGAGGCCGGCACCGGCGCCGTGCACACGGCCCCTGGCCATGGTCAGGAGGATTACGTGGCCGGCGCCCGTTACGGTCTGCCCGTGGACAACCCCGTGGACGGCAACGGCTGTTTCCTGCCCGACACGCCCCTGTTCGGCGGCGAGCATGTGTTCAGCGCCAACGATCATGTCATCGAGGTGCTCAAGGCGCGCGGCGCCCTGCTGCACGAGACGGCCCTGCGGCACAGCTATCCCCATTGCTGGCGCCACAAGACCCCCATTATTTTCCGCGCCACGCCCCAGTGGTTCATCAGCATGGAGCAGCAGGGGCTGCGCCAATCGGCCCTGGACGCCATCCAGACGGTGCGGTGGATGCCGGAGTGGGGGCAGGCGCGCATCGAGGGCATGGTCGCCAGCCGTCCCGACTGGTGCATCTCGCGCCAGCGCACCTGGGGCGTGCCCATCGCCCTGTTCATCCACCGTCAGACGGGTGATCTGCACCCGGATACCGCGAGCCTCATGGAGCGCATCGCCGAACGGGTGGAGGAACGGGGCATCGATGCCTGGTTCGATCTCGATGCCAGGGAACTGCTGGGCGAAGAGGCCCAAGAGTATGAGAAGGTGACGGACACCCTGGACGTGTGGTTCGATTCAGGCGTCTCCCACGCCTGCGTGCTGGAAGGCGATTCCGCCCTGTCCTTTCCCGCCGACCTGTATCTGGAAGGTTCGGACCAGCACCGCGGCTGGTTCCAGTCCTCACTGTTGACTTCCGTGGCCATGCATCAGGCGGCGCCCTACAAGGCCGTGCTGACTCATGGTTTCACGGTGGATGCCGCGGGGCGCAAGATGTCCAAGTCCCTGGGCAATGTGATCGCGCCGCAGAAGATTTTCAAGACCCTGGGGGCGGACATCATCCGCCTGTGGGTGGCGGCCACGGACTACCGCGGCGAGATGAGCGTCTCCGATGAGATTCTCAAGCGCATGTCCGATGCCTACCGGCGCATCCGCAACACCGCCCGTTTCCTGTTGGCCAATCTCAATGGTTTCGATCCCGGCGGGCACTGCCTGGATGCCGCGGAGATGCTGGTGCTGGACCGCTGGGTGGTGGCGCGCAGCGGCGTGTTGCAGCGGGAGATCCGCCAGGCCTATGAAGACTATGAATTCCACCTCATCTATCAGAAGGTGCACAATTTCTGCGCGGTGGAGATGGGCGGCTTCTATCTCGATATCATCAAGGACCGGCAGTACACCACACAGGAGAGCAGTATCGCACGCCGTTCGGCGCAGACCGCCATGTATCACGTGGTGGAGGCGCTGGTGCGCTGGATCGCGCCCATTCTGAGTTTCACCGCCGAGGATATCTGGCGCCACATCCCCGGCGGGCGTGGTGAGTCGGTGTTTCTGGAGGAATGGTATGGGGAGGTTGAGGCCTTCATCGAGGCCGGCGAATCCCGGCTCTTGGGCACGGCATTCTGGGAACGGGTGAAAACCGTCCGCGAGGGTGTGAGCCGCGAACTGGAGGGCCTGCGCGTCGACGGGGAAATCGGTTCATCCCTGGATGCCGAGGTGGACCTCTATTGTTCGCCAGGTCTCTATCAGGAACTGCAGCGCCTGCAGGACGAGCTGCGCTTCGTTCTGATTACTTCCTACGCGCGTGTTCACCCTGTCGGTGAACTGCCGGCGGACGTGGTTGAGATCGATGTGGGATCGCGCGAAAAGTGCTGGGTGAGGGCGGTCCGTTCCGCGCACGACAAGTGTGTGCGCTGCTGGCATCACCGTGAGGATGTCGGCGGCGATCAGGATCATCCCCGGTTGTGCGCGCGCTGCATCGAGAACGTGGAAGGCAACGGGGAGACGCGCCGGTACGCCTAGGCGTACCGGCCGGATGACATGAAATCCTTTCCTGCCGCCAAGTGGCTGTGGCTGACGGTCCTGGTGCTGTTCAGCGATCAGTTGACCAAGTATCTCGCCAGCGAGAGACTGGTATTGCACCAGGCCGTTGAAATCCTGCCCATGTTGAATTTCACCCTCGTGCACAACTACGGCGCCGCCTTCAGTTTCCTGAGTGACTCCTCCGGTTGGCAGCGCTGGTTCTTGACCATCATTGCCCTGGTGGTGAGTGTGGTAATCGCGGTCTGGATGCGCCGCCTGACCTCAGGCGAAATGATGACGGCGGCAGGCCTGGCCCTGATACTGGGCGGCGCCCTGGGCAACGTGTGGGACAGGATACAACTGGGTTATGTGGTAGACTTCGTCGATGTCTATTACCAGACTTGGCACTGGCCGGCCTTCAATATCGCCGACTCCGCCATCACCATTGGCGCCGTGCTGCTGATCATAGACACATTTCGCAACGGACGGACGGATCAATCGTAATGCAAATTCATCTCGCTAACCCACGCGGCTTCTGCGCGGGCGTCAACCGCGCCATCGAGATCGTCGAGCGCGCCCTGGCGCTGTTCGGCGCACCCATCTACGTGCGCCATGAAGTGGTCCACAACAAATTCGTGGTGGAGAACCTGCGCGGTCAGGGCGCGATTTTCGTGGAGGAGCTGGAGGAGGTGCCCGATGGGGCGACGGTCATATTCAGCGCTCACGGTGTTTCCCTGGCGGTGCGCGAGGAGGCCGGCAGGCGGGGCCTGAGGGTGTTCGACGCCACCTGTCCCCTGGTGACCAAGGTGCATTTGGAGGTGGCGCGTCACGAGGCCGACAAGCGGGAGTGCATCCTCATCGGTCACGCCGGACATCCCGAGGTGGAGGGCACTCTGGGGCAGTACCATGAAAATGACGGCATACGTATCTATCTGGTGGAGTCCGTGGAAGACGCGCGGCGTCTCGAGGTGAACAACCCGGATAAACTGGCCTATGTGACCCAGACCACCCTGTCCATGGATGATACCGCTGAAATCGTCCAGGCATTGCGCCGCCGTTTTCCCCTTATTGCCGGTCCGCGCAAGGACGATATCTGTTACGCCACGCAGAATCGCCAGGACGCCGTCAAGGAGATCGCCGCGTACTGTGAACTGGTGTTGGTGGTGGGTTCCCGCAACAGCTCCAATTCCAACCGCCTGCGGGAGATCGCCGAGAAACTGGGCGCCCGCGCCTATCTCATCGACAATGCCGGCGAGATCGATCCCGCCTGGCTGGCGGGCGTAACCCACGTGGGCGTTACGGCTGGCGCGTCGGTGCCGGAGGTATTGGTGCGAGACGTGATTCGTTTTCTTCAAAAAACCGGTGGCGCGGATATCCAGGAATACAGTGGATGCGAGGAGGACGTGGTTTTTTCCCTGCCGCGTGAACTGCAATCTTCCAAAGTGAAACGTGAGGCGTGAAGGGCCCGCATCTTTTCTTTCCGGGATGAGGTCAACGACGGATTGCCTTGTCATCGGTGGCGGCCTCATCGGCATGCTCACCGCGCGGGAACTGGTGGCCACCGGCCATGATGTGACCATCGTGGAAAAGGGACGCCTGGGTGGTGAGTCCACCTGGGCGGGAGGGGGGATCCTGTCTCCCTTGTATCCCTGGCGCTACTCTCCTGCCGTGACGGCTCTGGCGTCGTGGGGGCAGGCGCGTTATCCCCGCTTGATCGAGGAGCTGCGCGATACGACAGGCATCGATCCGCAGTGGGAACCCTGTGGTTTATTGATGCTGGATACGCCGGAGACGGCGCAGGCCTTGCAATGGGCGCAGGCCCACGATCAGGCTCTCGAACGGATCGAAGGTGACGCAGCCGCGCGCCTGGAGCCCGGCCTGGGGTTTACGCCGGATGGCGCTTTGTGGATGTCCGAGGTGGCCCATGTACGCAATCCCCGTCTCATCAGAGCCTTGCGCGCCAGCCTGGAAAGACTGGGTGTGAACTTGCGCGAGGGGGAGGCTGTGCGCGAGTTGTCCCATCGGGGAGGGCGCATCAGCGGGGTGCGCACCGACAGGGGGTATATCGCCGCCGGGCAGGTGGTGGTGGCGGGTGGGGCGTGGAGCGCCTCTCTTCTTGCAGGGATGGGGCTGGAGACAGGCATCGAGCCTGTGCGCGGTCAAATGCTGTTGTTCGAGGCATTGCCTGGCGTGGTCAGGCGCATCGTCATGAACGCTGGGCATTACTTGATCCCCCGCCGTGATGGGCACGTCTTGGCAGGCAGCACCGTGGAGTACGTGGGTTTCGACAAGTCCACTACGGATGCCGCACATCAATTGTTATACGAAGCTGCTCTCCGTTTGGTCCCTGCCCTGGGTGATTTCCCCGTGGTTGGTCATTGGGCCGGACTGCGTCCTGGCAACAGGGAGGGGGTCCCATCGATTGGCGCAGTTCCAGGTATTGAGGGGCTGTTTATCAACAGTGGCCATTTTCGTAACGGTGTGGTGCTGGGACTGGGCAGCGCTCGTCTACTGGCGGAAATCATGCTGAAAATCACAACGACGATCATTGATCCCGATCCTTATCGGGTCGCAGGCATCAGCGCCCTGGCATGAGCCAGGCTGGTTTTTATCTGGTGGCATTCTGTAGTAACATGCGCGATCTGATATGGCATCGCCGGAGTAGCTCCAATCGGTAGAGCAGCGCATTCGTAATGCGACGGTTGAAGGTTCGACTCCTTTCTCCGGCACCATCGTTTCCAGTTTTACTCATGACAAGAAAAAACCCGCCTGTGGCGGGTTAGTGGGTATGATCTGCTTCCCTGCTGTATAGTTATAATTTTTCCAGGTAGCATCCATATTAAAACACACAAGATTGATCAGGAAAATCAGAATAATCTGAAAGGTGTTTTTTGAAGCCAGAAAATATCAGCAGAGAGGTGGGTTCACCATGATGAGATTATCGATGAGCGTGTCGTTGTCATGTCTAATTTCCGTATTGGCGCCACAGTTAATGGCGGCGCAGCCGACTAGTGGGGGCGAGCCCCGTCTGGAGCTTGCCGCGCAATCGGTCGTCTCCACCAGCAATAATGTTGTCAGGACAACGCCCCATGCGGCTATCGAAACCCGTGAAGACAAGGAACGCAAGTACCGCAGTTGTCTTTTCAGTTATCTGCCCAGGGTAGGCAGCGATGTGGCGGCTGAACTCATCAGGGATGCATGCAGGGCGGAGTATACACGCTAATTCCCGACGAAAGGGCTGCGTCTTTGTGCGCTATAATGCTTTTAAATGCCTTATCTGATAAGATCAGGCGGGTATGCGGACTAAGCAGGCTGGGTAAGAGAGCCGGTGTGGAGCATACTGAAGCAAAGGCGCCCGATGCGAGAGGGAATAAAGGCGCCGCAGGTAAGGCACAGTCCCCATACCACGTTGAAGTTGTAGTAAGGGGGGAGTTGGGTATGGGGACTGTGTATCTCTTACGCTTTAACTTTCCACTTCCATTTCACTGGCGATGCCATCGCTGTAGGTAGAGCCGCCAACATCATCTCCCACTTTGAAAATGGCCCCGCTGCCCAGCGAGTTCAGCAGATTGTCCATTGCTGCGGCATCGGCCAGTGACTGATCGTTGTGCTCGAAATCTGTCCCGGCATCGGATGAAAAGGTGATTCCCAACAGGGTGGCATTGAGGGCGTTCCCGTTCAGCGTCCAGCTGGCGATGGGGGCCTTCAGGACGATCTCGCTTTCGGTGGTGGTCAGACGCTTGATCTGTGTGGCGATGATATCGCCATTGTTGTTCTGGTAGGCCTCGACCTTGAGGAAGTCCCCCGCGGCGAGCGCATTAAACTTGACGGGTGCCCCGGTTTCATCCTCTTCCATCTGGGTCTGATTGTTGTCAACGACGATGTCGATGACATCGCTGCTGGTGACCTGCAGGCTGATGGTATTGTTTGCCGGCGTGCCGGACACATAGGCCTCGATTTCGATATTGCTGCTGTGCGCCTTGACCGTTGTGGCCTCCAGGGTGCCGCCGGCGATGGGGCCCTCCACTTCGACGAACAGGCCGTCACCCAGGGTGGCGCTGGCAGGCTGCAGTTGGGCGTTGGTGGCGTCCACCTGTTGGCCATTGACCTTGAAGTTGCCGGGACTGACATAATCGGTGATGAGCCCCTCGATTTCCGCCTGTTCGACATCGTCCGGCAGGCCGGCGTCATCGGGTTCGATGCTGGTGGCAAAGATGGTCGTGGCGTCAGTGAAAGTACCTTCGACCGCAACGGCGCTGCCGGTATTGATACCGTTGACCAGCGTTTGCATATTGGTCGTGGCGGGATCGAAATTCACCGTCAGGACGCCATCCAGGATAAAGCTGTTATTTGAGGCGCCAAAGGCCGTCACTGTACCCTTGACGGTTACTGTAGTGTCTACGCCTGGCGTATACTCGTCTTCTTTTTCGATGCGGGTGGCCTGCAGGGTGCCGTTGCTGTCGGTGACGTAACCGCTGACTTCAACTACGTCGTTGACCTTGATGGCCGCGAAGCCGTAATTATTGGCGCCGTCGGTGTCGTCGCCGAAAGATGTGCTGATGGCGTCCACGATGACGGTTTTCCCCAGGATCACCAGCGTCTTGATTTTGCCGTCCGGGTCCGCGCCGCCGGGATCGATGGCCGAGACAGGGCCTTCCAGTTCGGATTCGTAGACCACGCTGTCCACCGTGCCGGTGACGCCGTCACTGTTTAGCGTGCCGCTGAGGGTGACGATCATGCCCAGTTTGAGATCATTTTCCGATGTGTCCACACCATTGACCTTGATAGTGGCGCCATCCTTGATGAAATATTCAACGCCATTGACAAAGATGCTGCCAAAGCCGGTGATCTGGCCGGTTGCCGTGATGCCTGTGCCGCCAATGCCGGCGAGATCGGTGGATCCACCGCCACAGGCGTTGAGTCCCAGTGCCAGCAGCATGACTGCTGCGAGTGGTTTAAACCGCGGGGTGTTCATGGTGCGATCTCCTGTCATGAATGGGGTCCTTGTGAATCTTTTTCATCAAAATAATAAATACCGAGACTGACGTACGCTGATTGCTTGCCGGCGGCGTCTCCTTCCTGCGGGCATTCGTGCCGCGCCAGCCATTCATCCAGGTCTTCCAGCAGGGTCTGGGCCTTGCGCGCGGATATGCGTTTGAATTCCGGCAGGCTGTCTATGCATATTTGTCTGTTGGATACTTTACGCTGGAATTTCAGTTCATGTTCCGGCGCCGTCAGATTGTGGTCGATGGTGGCGATCAGTTCACCAACATCCGTTCCCAGAATATTGATCTTCTCCACCGGGTCATTGCCGGGTATGTAGGCGTGGTTCACAAGACGGACGAGCCCGTTCTCCATGGTGGTGACGCTGCCTGCATCGCTGAGTGTCTGCAGCATGGCCTGGGTGGGGATATCTCCGCTGTACTTTTTGACCAGGGAGGAAAACGATGGTTCATCACCCTCCACAGGGAGATCCATGGGGTTGCCCCTTTCATCCCAGTAGCGGGGGTCGTTGAGCCAGCCGCTGATGACGCGGATGGCGCGGTTGTAGCGTTCGCGGGAGTCCTGGTCGTCCGCCTCGTCCATTTCAAGCAGGCGCTTGGCTTCCTTGCGGGTGAGGCCGGTGATGGCGGATACCCGCGAGATGGTCTGTTTTTTCCCTGGAATGGTGTGATCCTGGTAGGCCACGTCCACGTAGACTTTCTTGACGAGTTCTGCAAAAGTGCCATAGGCAACGCCATTGCGCAGCAGGATTCTCACCAGGGGGCGCAGCAGGGTCAATATGGCGGCTGGTAGCGCCTTATCGATTGACTGTTTCATAATTGGGATTATATTCCCAAAATTAGCCGGGATCAAGCCATTTTTCTCGGCCAGGATATTATCCTCAAGGCAGTGATGCGCCAGGAAGGTATTATTTTTGCATCGTTATGCAGGGTGTTTGATGCGGATACCATCCAATTTCCCGGGTGGAGTGGCTTGATGAATACCTGAATCCGTGGGTTCAGGGCGGATGCAGAGTGCAAGATATTGGTTTCACAGTGGATTCAAAAAATCTTAGCTTCACCCAATGGTTAAGTGGGCATTTTTTGAACCGCTGTGGAAGCAAGAGCTTGGGCTATGCGCCGTCATGAACCCACGGATTCAGGGAATAGTGATGACGGGATAAATGTTTGAATTTCTGGCAAGAAAAACGGTGCGCGAGGGTGCTGAATCGTCCGGCAGCCTCATCCATCGCCCGCTGGACAATGATCTGATTCTGGAGGTGATGCGCTATTTTCCCATTGGCGGCAAGATCCGCTATTTTCCGGCCCAGCGCAAGAGTGTCGTACTTGAGTCCATTATCATCGCCTTCGGCATCAACAATTACCTCGTCTATACCCAGAAGGATATCCATATCAAGGAACAGGAAGGCGGCAAGCCCCATTTTCTCCTGGACGACGACTGGAAAGATGTCACCGTACGGGAGGTCAGCAGTTTTTGCCTGGTAATTCCCGACGTGGGCCATACGGAGAGCGAACTGGACTATGCCAGCCGTGTGGCCATGGATAACCGTGGGCTGTTCAAGCGTGGCGAAACCTTTTCCCTCATGTCATTGTTCGCGGAGCGCGGGGTGCCCCACATCGATGTCCAGGTGCGGAAAAAGGTATTGCTCAAGGATGGATATTACGCCAATCATTCCGTGGTGGTGCTGGAGGCCCTGCTGGGTACGCTGCATCACATCGATCAGCGCCAGCAATGCCGCATCAAGACCAATATTCCCGTGAGCGTCTATCTGACGGAGGAAGGCGAACCCTTCGCCTGTCATCTGGTGGATTTCTCCGAATGCTCGCTGAAAATCCGTATCGACCGCCACGAGGGCCTCAAGCCCTCGCTGACGAAAAAGCGCAACATCATTGTGGCCATCGATCTGTCCCAGCAGATGAAATCCTATATCCTGAAGGGCAAGGTATTGCGCCGTGACGACGAGCATGTGGTAATCTCCGTGACCAGCCGCCTGGCGGACAAACAATACGAGTCTTTCGATCTCCTCGCGGCCATCGACCTGAAGGCCAATCTCCTGCAGCATCCCGAAACCCAGTAGTATATTCTTTTTGCCGTGCTCACTTTTTCCACGAAGAATGGTTCTCGTGTTACGCTATTCGTCCCATGGTTGCACGGAATGAGCAATGAAATACCGCATCGACGATGGCTGGCTCGGGCCCAGCCGTCGCCTGCCGTCGCCCAACTGTGATGCGCGCCCGCCTCATACGCCGCCCGACTTGCTGGTGATCCACAATATCAGCCTGCCGCCCGGTGAATATGGCGGTCCGTGGGTCGACGCATTGTTTACTGACACTCTGGATTGCTCCGTCCATCCATTTTTTGAGGGATTGCGGGGGCTCAGGGTTTCTTCTCATTTGTTCATTGACCGCAAAGGCAGTGTGACCCAGTATGTGCCCTTTCACCTGCGCGCCTGGCACGCGGGTGAGTCCCGCTTTGCGCAGCGCACACGGTGCAATGATTTCTCCATCGGGATTGAGCTCGAGGGTTGCGATGACAGTCGCTACGAGGAAATACAGTATCGGCGCCTGGCCGAGGTCGTTTCGACGATCATGGATCATTATCCCCGGATAAGCCGTGATCGTATCGTCGGGCACTGCGATATCGCCCCAAACCGCAAGACGGACCCCGGGCCGGCCTTCGACTGGCAATATTTGCACGCGCTGTTGTCACCGGTCCATGGCGACGGACCGGCTGGATAGCATGATGGTGAAGGTCGACCTGATGCGCCATGGTGAACCTGTAGGTGGTCGCAAATACCGCGGGGCCATAGACGATCCTCTGAGTGAGCGCGGCTGGGTTCAGATGAAGGCGGTAGTCGGCGACCATGCACCGTGGGAGCAGATCGTTACCTCTCCACTGCGCCGCTGTCATGATTTTGCTATCTTTCTGGGGGAGACGCATGATATCCCGGTGCTGGTGGAGGAACGCTTTATCGAACTGGGTTTTGGCGCCTGGGAGGGTTTGACGGGAGCGGAGCTGAGACGGCAGGCTCCTGGTTGCCTCAGGAAGTTCTACCATGACCCTGTAGCCAATCCTCCGGCCGGAGCGGAAGCACTGAAAGACTTTGTGGGAAGAGTGATTCCTGCTTGGGAAGAATTAATCGAAAATCATGGGGGAAAACGCGTATTGGTGGTGGCCCATGCCGGCGTCATGCGGGCCATTGTGGCTCACGTATTAGGCATGCCGCTGGACAGGCTGTTTCGCCTGCAGATAGGCAACGCTGCGTTATTGTCCATACGTGGAGATGATGAGCGGCCTCCAGCCCTGGTTCTATAAGACTTGCAATTGAAGAGATGGCGAATGGAAAAATGAAAAATTCAGTATTGAGAATTACCTGTCTGCTGCTGTTCCTGATGGCGGGACAGGCCGCCGCCGCTGTCCTGACGGATGTGCGGGGCGACAGCCTGAGCATGGACAGGCCGCCCCAGCGCATCATCAGTCTGGCGCCACACCTCACGGAAATGTTGTTCTCCATCGGCGCGGGCAGGCGTGTAGTGGGCGCCATCGAATACAGCGATTTCCCCGAGGCGGCGAAATCCATCCCGCGGGTGGGTGATGCCTCGCGTATCGATATGGAACGGATCCTGTCCCTGAGGGCGGAGTTGGTGGTTGCCTGGCAAAGCGGAAATTCACCCGCAGACATCAAGAAGCTGGAGCGGATGGGGATGCCCGTCTATGTCACGGAGCCCCGGCGCCTGTCCGATGTGGCTGCCTTGCTGCGGGGGCTGGGCCGCCTGACTGGCAGGCGGTCCAAGGCCGATGAGTTGGCCGATGATTTTCTTGGACAATTGAAGCGCCTTGAGCGGGAAAATGCAGGCGTTACACCCGTGACAGTATTCTACCAGATCTGGCAGCGCCCCCTCATGACCATCAATGGCCAGCATATCATCAGCGACGCCATCCGCTTGTGTGGTGGGCGTAACGTGTTCGCCGGCCTGGATGCTGTCGCGCCGACCGTGGATCTTGAGGCTGTGGTGGCCGCCCAACCGCAGGTGATCATCGCCAATAGCGCTGCAGCGGATGACGCTAAGGCGGTGAAGGCATTCTGGGCTGCATGGCCCACCCTGACAGCGGTGGAACGGCAGCATGTCTTCACCATTCCGTCATCTGCCATGGCGCGCCCATCCCTGCGTATCATGGAAGGTGTGGAAACACTCTGCGGCATTCTTGATGAGGTGCGCCGAAGTGAAGCAGGTGTTCAGTAGGGGGCTGGCGTGGCGAAGCCCGGCGATTCATGGCCCTTGTTGAGTTTTGTTTCTCAGCCCGGGTTCTCCGGCCGGGACCGTGAGGGGTTGCGCCACTGTACTTCTTCATTTTCAGTGTGGCGCGCCAGAACCCTGGCCACGACAAACAACAGGTCGGACAGGCGGTTGATGTATCGAATGACATGTAGGTTGACAGCTTCCCGTGCCGCCAGCGTGACGAGGCGACGCTCACTGCGCCGGCATACCGCCCTTGCCACATGACAGAAGGCCGTTGCCTGTGAGCCGCCGGGAAGAATGAATTCCCGCAACGGCGGCAGCGCGCCATTGAGGTCGTCCAGCAATGCTTCCAGTTCCTGCACTTCCTGAGCGGAAAGCCGCTGCATGTCAGGCATGGACAATTCGGCGCCGATGTCGAACAGCTTTTGCTGGATTTCAGTCAGATTCCGTTGCAGACTGCCGGGCAGCGCGGTACTGAGGAGCACGCCCAGGTGGCAATTCAGTTCATCGATATCGCCGATGGCCTCGATACGCGGGTGATCCTTGGGGATGCGCGTGCCGTCGCCCAGCCCCGTTTCGCCGTTATCTCCGGTGCGGGTGTAGATCTTGCTCAGCCGGTTTCCCATGGCGCCTTCTTGAATGAAATCAGGCTCCAAGTTTAGCATAGATGATCATCCTGTTTTATTAACCCGGCAACAATATATATCGTATTCAGCCATTGCGTGCCGGTTCGCTGCAAGGCGGCGAAAGGCCGCTGTAGTCATTCTACAGCAAATTTCGCCAACGCAGTCAGCGGGCCGGCACGCAATGGCCTGTCCTTTGATTTCAATCTGTTAGGGACTTCAGGCCTGCACTGGCACGGCGTTGCGGCGCTTGCCAATGGAATGACCATTGCCTGCGCACCGCGCCTTGTTCCAGCACAGGCCTGAAGTCCTGAATACGATATATATTGTTGCCGGGTTAATACATGGCGGGTCTATGGTGTTTCGGGTGATCTGCCGCCGATGGCCGAGAGCATTTTCCCCAGGCTCTCCCCGACTTTGATGCCCACGGCGGTACCGATCCCGGGGCCGAGAAGCGTGGTGCCGACCACGCCGCCAAGCAGAACGGAATTGCTGGGTCTCAGGTGGGGTTCGAGGGTCGTGCCGCTGACAATCACAGGAATACTGGTCAACTGCGCCGTCTTTCGGATCCCGAGGGTGAGCTGGCCATGAATCTGTTTTTGTGGGTCGACTTTGATCGTTCCCCTGACCTGCAGGGCGGATGAGGTGAGCCTGATATCGTCTAGCAGTGTGGATCCATCCACGAGGCGGATCTTCCCCTTGAATTCTTGGAAGGCCGTTTGTCCGCTGATGACTTCTTGCCGCGCGAGCTTATTGCCTGCCCGTTCAAGATCGGCCTTGAAGAAGATGCCATCGTTGAATCGAAAACGCCCCTCGATATCCGTGTCGTCCAGCATGGAGGAAAAATCAGGGCCGGCAAGCGCGATTGCTGCCTGGCCATTGAGATTGCCGCTGATGAATTTCTCGTCGAGGATGTTTTGCAGAAGCGCGGCGCTGTCGATGTCCCGGGCCTTTATTTCCGCCTGGTAGCGCCATCCGGAGTTCCAACTGAGGGTGGATGTGCCGGTGATGCGGCCACCATAGGCGCTGATTTCCGTGTTACGGCTCTCCAGCTTGTCGGGTGAGAGCGCGAGATCGCTGCTGAGGGCATCGAAGTGAAATAACGCTTCACTGTGCGCCGGATTTTTGTTCACTGGCCGAAAAACCCTGCCTTGCGCGAGCCGCAGGCGGCCTGTAAGGGTGGGTTGCCCGAGCAGGTCCCTGAAGTGTTTCCCCGCGAGGTTGACGCTGACCTGCCCGGAGAGTCTGCCACTGACAATTTTCCGCTTGGTGAGCCCGTCCAGCAGCCGTTCCACATCGACGCCCTCGGTGTCGAGATCGGCCCGGAATGCCCATTGCGGACGCCATGAGGTCATGGTGTCGCCCGTGATGACGCCGCCATGGGTCACCAGCCGCGAGCCGCTGGTGGTGAGCGAATCGCGGCGCAAGGCTCCCCGGGCGCTGAAAGTTTCGAAAGCAAACACAGGTGTCTTCCTGTCCGGGTAGGAGATGACCCCTTCTGTAATCGTGAAATCTCCGGTGATGCGTGGATCCTGCAAGAGCTGGCCTGCCCGGGGGGCTGACATGAGAATGTTAAGATCGCCGCTGAACCATCCACGGAACCCGCCGCCTCCAAAGAGTGATACGAGTGGCTCCATCTGTATGGATCTGAGGCTTGTCCGCGCGGTCAGGCGCCACCCCTGTTGCCAGGTGATGTCGGCGCTACCTTCGAGCCGCCCCTGATAGGCCCTGGTTTCCACATGTTCGAGGCGCAGGCCTTCACTGTCGAGGGTTCCATGGGCCTGGATATGGTTGAAATGTAAAGGCGGTGAAACGGGCAAGGTCCAGTCGCTGGCGTCCATCCTCACACGGTAGCCTTGTGGCGCACGGGTCAGTTTTATTTTGAGTGATCTGTCCATGCGTCCCAGTTTTGCCCGCTCGACGGCATATTCCGGCGTCAGGGTGATATCCAACCAGTAGGGGCCCAGCATGTGCCCGTCATTCATGCGAACGGTCACGTTCCTGGCTGTAAGCCGTTCCAGGCGCGTGAACGATGTTTCATGTGCGCCCTGGCGGGTGAATTCCTTGAGCGCTGTATCGATGAAGCGCTGGTTGGCTGCCAGGCCTTCCACCCTGATTTGCCTGATTGACGGGATGCCTTCGAAGAGCAGCCGTGGAAGATCGATTTCCAGGCGCATGGCCTTGATGAAAATCTCGCCCCGCCCGGCTTCCTTGCTCCATGCGCTGATTCCTTCCGCGCTGAGCCCGGCAGTGGGCAGTATTTCCAGTCTCAAAGAGCCGATCATGACCGGCCGTTGCATGAGGTGGGACAACTGGCTCTCGAGCGCCGGCTTGTAGCTGTTCATGGGGACCAGGAAGGGAATGGCAATGAGCACCAACAATATCATCAACATGCTGGTCACGGTCCAACGCAGGATCTTTCTCATATTCACACTTTCAGGCTCGGGGCACGGAAGGCTTGTCTTGTATGACGACTTCCAGACGATATTGGGATATCGGCTGTGGGTATTCTGTGACGGACGTCACAGGGTGGCGGGATCAGCTGTCGACGAGGCGGAATTCCACGGGAAGGACCACTTCCATGCCCTTGCCGGAAGGCGTAGAGATGGCGGGGAGGGCGGCCGCCCTGAGCAGGGATTTCCTGGCCGCCCTGTCCAGGATGCGGTGGCCGGAGCTGCGTTTGATCCAGATGCGGTCCAGGCGGCCGTCCGCGTTGACGTGCACGCCCAGTTCCACCACCCCCTGCCAGCCGCGGCGCTGCGCCAGGCGGGGATAGTGGAAGTAGGGCTGGATGGCGCGGTGCAGCGCGTCCCGCAGATCGTGTCGTAGGCCGGCCATATGGGCGGCCGCGTCATTCCGGGGCTGCCTTGCGGGATTGTCTGACGCGGTGGAGGAGACGCTGGAGGCAAGGGGTGGAGGCGCCGTTTGTCCAAGGTTTTCCTGCGGGGGGAGGGCCATCCCGGCATCATGGGCGAGGCTTGGTCCTTTATTCTGGGGAGGCGGACTTGATTCAAGGGAGGAAGGCCGCTTTGCAGTCTCCTCGGCTTGGGGCGGCGGACTTGATTCAAGGGAGGAAGGCCGCTTTGCAGTCTCCTCGGCTTGGGGCGGCGGCGTCATGGCCTGCCGGGCTGGCGGCGGTTGCTCCGGCGCCGCATTTGCCTTCTCCGCCGCCATGTGCCTGGGGGCCAGAGAGAGGGAGATAGGGTCGCCTTGGCCGGCAGCGGAGGGAGCCGTTTGCGCTGCCGGCCAGGAGAGCAGTAACGCGCCGTGGGCGAGGAGTGACAGGAGAACGAAGGATTTCATGCCCGTCATCCCTCGTCCCTCACATCCTTACTGGTAGTTATAGGCCAGTTCAAAATAGAACGACCGTTCCGGCGTGTTGAAGGTGCTGGCCAGCTCGTAGTTCTCGTCCAGCAGGTTTTCCACCTTGACCTGGGCCAGCCAGTTTCCATAGGGACGGAGCTGGAGGGTGGCATTGACCAGTTGGTAGGCGTCCAGATCCGCGGAGAAATCCTTGCGCTCGCCCGCGGCCAGGAAGTCCACGAGAATGGAGTACAGCCTTTGTTCGTAGGACAGGGAGGCCGTCAGGGTCTGCTTGGCGCGGCGCAGCAACTGCTCGCCCGTGTCGTCGTTCTCCGGGTTCTGCGCAATGGCGGTGACGCGCAGGCGCCAGTGGTTCAGGCTGAAGTTGTAGGCGCCTTCGATGCCGTAGATCCTCGCCTTGCTGATGTTCTCCATGGTGAAGGTGGCGCTGTTGTACTCGATCAGGTCGTCGATGCGGTTGTCGAAGGCGCTGACGGACAGGGTGTGGTGTTGGTTGAAGGTGTGCTTCAGGCCCAGCTCCAGGTTGAGGGAGGTTTCAGGGTCGAGATCCGGGTTGCCGGCGAAGCCGAAACGGTCCGTGCTGTCGGGCGCGCGGAAGGCGGTGCCGGCCGCGGCGCTGAGGCGGGTGGCGGCGCTGAGGCGGTAGCCATAGGCGAAGTTCCACGATACGTTGGTGTCGAAGCCGTCGTGATCCGTCACCCGCGCCGCCACCTGGACATGGTGCGCGCCCAGATCGATGTCGTCCTGCAGGTAGGCCGCCTTGACCGAGGTGTCTTCATTGAAGCCGCTGCCGAAGATGCTGGCCCTGGTGTTTTCCCGGGAGTACCAGATGCCGGCCGTCAGCAACTGACGTTCCGTGATCTGGATGTCGTTCTGCCAGTCCAGGGCGTCACGGCGGGTATGAGTGAAGTCGCTGCTCTGGTTTTGTTCGATCTCATCGGTGATATGACTGAGCTTGATCGTGGTGGCCCAACTGTCCAGCGGCGCGGCCTTCAGGGTCAGGGCGCCGGCGCTGTTCTGATAGTCCTGGTCCACGGGGGTGAGAAAGAAATCGACATACTCCGTGTTGCCGCTGGCGCGCCAGTAGCTGGCTTCCAGGTCCACGGGCCCGGCCTGCATGCCGATGTAGCTGTTGACGGTGGCGTTGTCATAGCCGCGGTCGATGGCGGAGGTGCTGCGGGTGGGGAATCCGTTGGTATCGAAATAACTGGTGCTGATGCCGGAGCGAAAACCGCTTTCGGCATCGCGGGTGTCGATGGAGAAGCGGTAGTTGCTGGTATTGTAGGTGCCGCTGGTGTAAGCGGCGCTGGCGCGGGTGCCGCTGGCCTTGGAGCGGGTGATGATGTTGATGACACCGCCAATGGCTTCGGAGCCGTAGAGGGCGGAGCGCGGGCCCTTGACGATCTCGATGCGCTGGATGATGGACGGGCTGATATTCTGCAGGGCGGCGCCGCCGATGGTGCCCGGGTTGATCTTGACGCCGTCGATCATCACCAGGGTATGGTTGCTGTCGGTGCCGCGCATGAACAGGGAGGTGGCCTGGCCGGGTCCGCCGTTGCGGGCGATGTCCAGCCCGGCATAGTTGCGCAGCAGGTCGGCGACATCGTTGGCCTGGGTGCGTTCGATTTCCTCGCGGGTGATGACGATGACCGGGGCCAGGGTCTCGTCGGCCAGTTGCGCGGTGCGCGTCGCCGTTACGACGAAGGGTTCGGCCGTTTCACTCTCGGCGTGAATGGAAGGGGACAGCAACAGCGCCGCCAGGGCAGGCGCGGCAATTATTCTCGGACTCATTTTTTCTCCTCTCAGGCGCTCTCCCGCGCCATGTCTATTTGAGGCCGGGGAGGGGAGAAGAGACAGAAGGCATCCATCCCGTCCGCCCGCCGCGACCGGTTGTGTCAAGAGTGCTTCAGGCCGGTCTCCGGGCTTGCGAGGGGAAACCCTGCGGGGTTCCGGGATGGCGCCTTCCCATGCCTGCAGGCACAGTGGCTGTCAGCCATCCTTATACTCGCTTACCGTTGCGGGGGCAGCGCCGGACTTGGCCAGATAGGCCGCACCGGCTTCCCGTTTAATCCCTGTGGAAATGCGTCGGGACACCTGAAGGGGGGTAAGATACAAGATACAAGGGGAAAGATACAAGGGTGGGTGGCGGTGTCAGCTTGCTGCTTGTGGGTTGGGGCGGTACTATAATTATATTAACTATATCAATTGAGGTGAATAGTATGCAACGTGAAGCCCCTGCCATGATGGTTCGCAAGAATCTGGGTGAACTGCTCAACGAGGTTCAGTATCGCCACGATCGTATTGTGGTGACCAAGGCCGGCAAGCCGGTGGCCGCCTTGATCGATATGACGCTCTATGAGCGTATTCGCCGAATGGATGAGGAGTTCGGGGCGATGGCTGATGAGCTTGCTGAGGCCTTCGCGACGTTACCTGAAGACGAAGGGAATGCCTTGCTCGATGAGGCGCTGCGTGCAGCCCGTGGGAAAGGGGGCAAGTGAAGGTCGTTCTCGACACCAATGTGCTGCTTTCGGGGTTGATGTACCCGGCCAGCACACCTGGCCGCATCGTTGCAGCTTGGCGGGGTTCGGCGTTCGACTTGGTAATGACTCGGGCGCAATTGACTGAGATGGCGCGTGTTTTGAGTTACCTTAAGATCGCCAGGCGGTTGCGCTGGGAACAGGAGGGAGTTGAGCGGTTTCTTAAACAGATATACCTCCGGTCCATCATGGTTGAACTGCCCGAGGAACTCGGTGTCACGGTCCCGGATGATCCGGATGACTTGCCGATCCTGGCCTGTTTGGTTGTGGCCAGGGCCGAGTGCCTGGTTACTGGGGATTCGGATCTTCTCGCGCTCAGTGAGCGATACCCCATTCTGACACCGGCGGAGTTTGTTGGCAGGTTATAAAAATGGGCCGAGGTTCTGTTGAATGGCCTTTGACGGTCTTGGCCCTTCTCTCGCCCATGGCGTCATAGGCGGCCGTGGCGCCGCCTTCATCCGCTTTACCACACCAGGGCGCCGCCCGTTTGATATTCCGTGACCCGGGTCTCGAAAAAGTTCTTTTCCTTGCGGATGTTGGATTGCTCGTCCAGCCAGGGCAGTGTGCATGCGGCGCCCGGAAAGGGTTCGTCGAAATCCAGTTGGCGGGCGCGGCGGTTGGCGATGAAGCGGAACTGCTCCATGTGGTCTTCCGCCTTGTAGCCCAGAATGGGGTCGCGCAGGATGTATTCCGCGTAGGCCTGCTCCGCCGCTTCCGCCTCGTCCCACATGGCGCGCAGGGCGCATGGGTCGGGGCGGATATCCTCCTCGTGCATCAGTTGTTTGATGGTGCGGATGCCGAATCCGCAGTGCATCACCTCGTCGCGCATGATGTACTGCAGTTGTTCCGCGCTGCCCTTCATCAGGCCGCGGCGCTGCAGGGCGAAGATGGGGCTGAAGCCGTTGAAGAACCAGCAGCCCTCGAAGACCGCGGCAAAGAAGATGTAGGACATGAGAAAGTCCCGCAGGGTTTCGCGCCTGCCCAGGTCCAGCCCGGGTTGCAGCACGGCGTCTAGGCGCCGGTTGGCGATCCGGATCTTGGCGTGTATTTCCGGCACCACGCGGTAGCGGTTGTAGATCTCTCCCTGGTCGAGGCCGATGGTTTCGATGCAGTGCTGGTAGGTCCAGGTGTGCAGGGCTTCCTCATATACCTGGCGCGCCTGGTAGATCTGCAGTTCCGGGGCGCTCATCTTTTCCATTACCGCCAGGCCCACATTGCGCATGGCGAGGATGTCGGAGGTGGTGAGGTAGGCCAGCACGTTCTCGTAGACATGGCGCTCGGCGGCGCTCAGCTTGTGGTGATAGTCCTGCACGTCCTGGCTCATGTTGATGTCCAGGGGCGTCCAGTGGTTCTTGTTGGCGTTGAGAAAGTATTTCCACGCCCAGGGGTATTTGAAGGGCGCAAGCTGGTTGATATCCGCCTGGCCGTTGACGACACGCTTGTCCTCGACACGTACAGGCGCCTGTTGCATTGTCGTGTGTTCCTTTAAGTCCTCCATGATGCGCTGCATCGCGGGTTCACCGGCAGTCTGTGTTTGCAGAGGATCGTCCCAGTTCAGCATGATGTTTCCCTCCTTATGGCAATTTATTGGCAGGCTTCGCAGTCCGGGTCGTCGATAGCGCACGCCGCGGGAGGCTCTGCGCCAGGGGCGGCTGTCTTTTCCAGGTGGCTGGCGCCCAGGGTGCGCAAATAGTAGGTGGTTTTGAGGCCGCGCACCCAGGCCAGCTTGTAGAGCAGGTCCAGGGCCTTGCCGTCGGGCTCGGCGAGATAGAGATTCAGGGACTGGGCCTGGTCCAGCCACTTCTGACGCCGGCTGGCCGCCTCGATGAGCCAGCGGGAGTCGATCTCGAATGCGGTGGCGTACAGTTGCTTGATGTCCTCCGGCACGCGGTCTATGCGTTGCACCGAGCCGTCGAAGTATTTCAGGTCGTTGACCATCACCTCGTCCCACAGGCCGAGGGCCTTGAGGTCGCGCACCAGGCTGGGGTTGGTGACGGTGAACTCGCCCGACAGGTTGGATTTCACGAACAGGTTCTGGTACGTGGGTTCGATGGACTGGGAGACGCCGCAGATGTTGGAAATGGTGGCCGTGGGGGCGATGGCCAGGCAGTTGGAATGACGCATGCCCGCATCGCGGACCCGCTCCCTCACATGCTCCCAGTCCAGGGTGGCGGAGGCGTCGATTTCCAGATAGCCGCCACGCTCCTGCCTGAGAATGCCGATGGAATCGCAGGGCAGGATGCCCTGACTCCACAGGGATCCCTCGTAACTGGCGTAACGGCCCCGTTCGGCGGCGAGGTCGGTGGAGGCGAGGATGGCGTAGTAGGACACCGCTTCCATGGCGGTGTCGGCGAACTCCACGGCCGGCGTGGAGGCATAGGGCAGGCGCAGGGTGTAGAGGGCGTCCTGAAAGCCCATGATGCCCAGCCCCACCGGGCGGTGGCGCAGGTTGGAGCGCCGCGCCTGGGGCGCGGCATAGTAGTTGTATTCGATGACATTGTCCAGCATGCGCATGGCTGTGCCGATGGTGCGCCGAAGCTTGTCGTGATCCAGGCCTTGCGCCGTTACATGGGCGGCCAGGTTGACGGATCCCAGGTTGCAGACGGCGATTTCCTGGTCGCTGGTGTGCAGGGTGATTTCGGTGCACAGGTTGGAGCTGTGCACCACGCCGGCGTGCTGATTGGTGTAGCGCAGATTGCAGGGGTCCTTGAAGGTGATCCAGGGATGGCCGGTTTCGAATAACATGCCGAGCATCTTGCGCCACAGGTCTTCCGCCTTGACGGTTTTGTAGAGGTGGATTTCGCCGCGCGCGGCCTTTTCCTCCAGCGCGGTGTAGGCGGCCTCGAAGGCGCTGCCGCACAACTCGTGGAGCTGTCCCGCCTCGTCGGGCGAGAAGAGCGTCCACTCGCCCCCTTCCGCTACCCTTTTCATGAACAGGTCCGGCACCCAGTTGGCGGTGTTCATGTCGTGGGTGCGGCGGCGCTCGTCGCCGGTGTTCTTGCGCAGTTCCAGGAACTCCTCGATGTCGATGTGCCAGGTTTCGAGATAAGCGCATACCGCTCCCTTGCGCTTGCCGCCCTGGTTGACGGCGACGGCGGTGTCGTTGGCCACCTTGAGAAAGGGCACCACGCCCTGGGATTTGCCGTTGGTGCCCTTGATGTGCGCGCCCAGGCCGCGCACCCGCGTCCAGTCGTTTCCCAGGCCGCCGGCGTATTTGGACAGCAGGGCGTTGTCGCGGATGGCGCTGTAGATGCCCTCCAGGTCATCGGGCACGGTGGTGAGATAGCAACTGGAAAGTTGCGGGCGCAGGGTGCCGGCATTGAAAAGGGTGGGCGTGGAGCACATGAAGTCGAAGGACGACAGCAGATTGTAGAATTCGATGGCGCGCGCCTCGCGGTCGATCTCGTTGATGGCCAGGCCCATGGCCACGCGCATGAAAAAGGCCTGGGGCAGTTCGAAGCGTTGTTCTTCGTGGTGGATGAGGTAGCGGTCGTAGAGGGTCTGCAGGCCCAGGTAGGTGAATCGCAGATCCCTTTCCGGTTGCAGGGCCGCGGCCAGGGCGGGCAGGTCATAACGCGTCAGTTCCTTGTCGAGCAGGGACAGCGCGGCGCCCTTTTTGATATAGGCCTGGAAATAGTCGCCATAGGCGCCGGCCATTTCCGCCGGGGTGATTTCGACGGGACGGCCTTCGAGCAGGCTCAGGGCCTCGTGGTGCAGCAGGTCCAGCAGCAGGCGCGCCGCCAGTTGGCTGTAGGCGGGTTCGCGTTCGATCATGACCCGGGCGCTCATGATGAGGGCGGTGCGCAAGTCCTGCTCGCGCATGCCGTCGAAGAGGTTGCGCCGCACTTCTTCGTACAGGGCGTGGCAGTCCACGCCTTCCAGGCCCGCCGCGGCGTCCTCCAGCCGGCGGCGCAGGCGCGCCTCGTCCAGGGGCAGGCGGCTGCCGTCCGCCCGCAGCAGGTTCAGTGGCGCGCCCTTGTCCGCCGTCTCCTCCTGGGCGCGGGCCTCGCGCTCACGGGCGCGCTCGGCGCGGTAGAGGACATAGGCGCGCGCCACTTTGTGTTCCCCGGCGCGCATCAGGGCCAGTTCCACCTGGTCCTGAATGTCCTCGATGTGGACCGTGCGCCCTTCCGGGTAACGGCGGAACAGGGCGTCCCGCACCTGGGCGCCCAATGCGGCGACCACGTCGTGGATGCGGTTGGAGTCTGCCGCATGCCGGCCTTCCACGGCGAGGAAGGCCTTGGTCATGGCGATGTTGATCTTGTCCTGGTCGAAGGCGGCATTACTGCCATCGCGGCGGATGACGCGGAACGCCGTTTCCAGGGTTGTCGGAGTGGTGATAGGGGGAGTATTCAGCGCCTCATTTTTCATCTTTCCTTAATCCTCTTCCTGTCAGCATGAAAATTGATGAGGCTCGCGTGACGGAAAGGTGGACAGCGGTCGGACGAACGGGGCTGCCGGCACCAGCGGCCTTGACGCGAGGCTCGGGTGTATCACTCCTCGACAGGTATTCGGACTCTGGGGCACGATCCGCGCGGTTCTGCAAGAACCGGGAGATCACCTCCGGTTGCGGCTTACCGCCCCTGGGGCGGCGCCTGATGGCCAGCCATCGGCAACCTTTCGTTCCCCAACACCGCTGCGCGACAGTTCCGGATTCTCACCGGATTCCCTGTTTCAAGCACAATATCTAGTGTTGATGTGAAGAGCTGGCTACAAGATATAACAGGCCTGATTTGATGGCAAGTGTTTGTGGGGGGGATGATGCTGCCGGTTTTTCGACGCTCATGGTTCTCACCTGAATCCACGGATTCAGGTCTCAGTCATGGTTTTCCTGCTGTCTCGCCAGGCGCAGAAAATCTTCGATGTAAGGCAATTTGACATCATTGCGCCTCAGGGCGGCGTAGAGGGTGCCAAACAGGCCTTCCGCGCCCAGCGGGCGGGTGGCGAGCCGGGTCTTTTCCGTGCGTTCCCGCAACACCCAGTCGGGCAGTACTGCGACACCGCGGCCGATGGCGATGAGCTGCAGCATCATGGTCGTCAGTTCCGTCTGGCGGATGGCGCGTGGCTCGACGCCGGCGGGCTGCAGGAAACGCGTGAAGACATCCAGGCGCTGGCGTTCGACGGGATAGGTGATCAGGGTTTCATGGGCGAGATGCCAGGGGCTGATGTGGGCATGCGTCAGGAGGGGGTGGTCATGGGCGAGCACCAGTAGGGCCTGATATGAGAAGAGAGGGACAAAGTGCACGGCCGCCAGGTCCGCCGGGTCCGAAGTGATGACCAGATCCACCTCGCCACGCTGCAAGGCAGGGAGAGGATCGAAGCTGACTCCCAGGCGGATGTCCACCTCCACTTGCGGCCAGTCCTGACGGAAGCGCTCCAGGGTCGGCAGCAGCCATTCGAAGCAGGCGTGGCACTCGATGGTGATGTAGAGACGGCCGCTGTCGCCGTCCGCCATCTTTCGCACCGCTTCGGTGGCGTCCTCGATTAGGGGCAATACCTGTTCTGCCAGAGTGAGTAGACGCTGGCCAGCGGGCGTCAGCCCCGGCGGGCGGCTGCCGCGCAGCAACAGGGGGGTTCCGAAATAGTCCTCCAGCGCCTTGATCTGGTGGGACAGCGCCGATGGGGTCAGGTGCAGCCGCGCCGCGGCCTGGGCAAGGGAGGGGCTGCAGGCCAGCGCCTTGAGTGTGCGCAGGTGACGGAATTCAAGCATGATAGTGAATTATATTCATGTATTTGTTGAAAATAATGAGTTTGATTCAATATGGGGATGTCACCATACTTTGCCAGGTACTGCAAGCATGACGGAAGCAGGAGCGGCAAATGACTATTCATCATATTCTGGGTTTTCCCCGTATCGGCGCGCGGCGCGAATTGAAGGCCGCGCTGGAGGCGTACTGGCAAGGTCGCCTGGACGAAGAGGGCTTGCGCCGGACAGGCAGCGAATTACGTCGCAGGCACTGGCGTTTGCAGCAGGAAAAAGGACTGGATTTCGTGACAGTGGGGGATTTTTCCCTGTATGACCACGTGCTGGATACCAGCCTGATGCTGGGCGTGGTGCCTCCGCGCTTTGCCGGGATGGGCGGGGGGCTGGAATGCTATTTCGCCATGGCGCGCGGGAACGTGAAGGCGGGAGAGCAGGTGCATGCCTGTGAGATGACCAAATGGTTCGATACCAATTATCACTATATTGTTCCAGAATTTCGGGCAGGGCAGACATTCTCCCTGGGAGAGGCGGGATTGTTCGGGGAAATCTCCGAGGCCCAGGCGCAAGGGTATGTGGCCAAACCGGTGTTGCTGGGGCCGTTGTCTTATCTGTGGCTGGGCAAGACCAAGGGCGGAAACTTCGACCGCCTGACCCTCCTCGAGAGCCTGTTGCCTGTCTATGGCGGGATTCTCGCGCGGTGCAAGGCGCTCGGTGTCGAATGGATGCAGATCGACGAGCCGGTTCTGGCGCTGGATTTGCCCCAGGCATGGCGCAACGCCTTTGAATCCACCTACAACCGTTTGCAGGGTGGGGGGCTGAAAATACTGCTGACCACGTATTTCGGCGGCCTGGGAGACAATTTGCGCCTGGCATGCCAACTGCCGGTGGAGGGGCTGCATATCGACGCCATACGGGCGCCGGAGCAACTCAGGGATGTGCTCAACTGGCTGCCGGCCTACAAAGTGCTCTCGGTGGGAATCATCGACGGGAGAAATGTATGGCGTTGTAATCCGGCGCAGGCTCTGGATGCCCTGCGTGAAGCGCGCGAACGCCTGGGAAAACGGCTTTGGATCGCCCCTTCCTGTTCCTTGTTGCATGTGCCCGTGGATCTGGAGCAGGAAACGGGGTTGGATGAAGAACTCGCCTCATGGCTGTCCTTTGCCGTGCAGAAACTCGATGAACTGGTCTTGCTGCGGCGCGCCCTGGACGAACCGGACGATCCCGCCGTCAACGAAGCCCTGGCGGCAGCGGCGCGCGCTCATGCGGCGCGGCTTGCATCGCCCAGGACCCGCAATCCAGGGGTGCGAAAGCGGGTCAGGGAAGTGGGTGAAGGACGCCAGGCGCGGCAATCTTCCCATGAGAAGCGGCGCGAGGCGCAGCAGGCATGGTTGGAACTGCCATTGTTTCCCACCACTACAATAGGCTCGTTTCCCCAGACCGCGCAGATTCGCCGTGTACGCCGGGATTTCAGGCAGGGAGTAGTGGATGAGGAAGGCTATATTGCGGCCATGCATGATGAGATTGCGCGCTGTATCGCAACCCAGGTTTCCCTGGGGCTCGATGTGCTGGTTCATGGCGAGCCGGAGCGCAGTGATATGGTGGAATATTTCGGAGAATTACTGGAGGGCTGCGCCATTACGCAACTCGGGTGGGTGCAGTCCTATGGTTCGCGCTGCGTCAAGCCGCCAATAATTTTTGGTGATATCTACCGCCGGGCGGCGATGACCGTGGCGTGGATCGGCTTTGCCCAGTCGTTGACGGAAAAGCCGGTCAAGGGAATGCTGACGGGGCCCGTGACGATTCTCAACTGGTCATTCGTGCGTGACGATCAGCCACGGGAGGAGACCTGTCGGCAGATTGCTTTGGCACTGCGTGAAGAAGTGCAGGATCTGGAGGCGGCCGGTATTCGCATCATACAGATCGATGAGGCGGCCTTGCGCGAAGGGTTGCCGCTGCGCAGGGCCGACTGGCCGGACTATCTTGAATGGGCCGTTCATGCCTTCCGCATTGCCTCCTGTGGCGTTGACGACAGCACACAGATACACACGCATATGTGTTATTCGGAATTCAACGATATCATGCCGGCCATCATTGCCATGGACGCCGACGTGATAACCATCGAAACCTCACGTTCGGACATGGAGTTGCTGGAGGCGTTCGAGGATCACACGTATCACAACGACATCGGGCCGGGGGTCTATGATATCCACTCACCCAATATCCCCGAGGTGGAACACATGGTGGATTTGATCCGCAGGGCCCAGGCCCATATCCCGGCAGAGCGCCTGTGGGTCAACCCCGATTGCGGGCTGAAGACGCGCCGGTGGCCAGAGGTGATCCGGGCGCTGGAAAGAATGGTGGCCGCGGCGGAACGTCTGCGCGCTGATTATCGCGCGGCCTGATGCGGCGCATTCCGCGCAGCCCGTACAGCAGGAGCCCCGCCAGCAGATACAGGCCCAGGCCGCCTCCACCGCTCCCGTCGTCATGGCCATCGTGATGGCCGTGATCGTCCTGGTCAGGACCTGCGGCGAAGCTGATGGATTTGACCGTGGTGGTCACGCTGGCGCTGTTGTTGCCGGGGTCGCTGTCACTCATTCTGGCGCTGACGGCGACATGGTTGACCAGGTTCTCCGCACCATTGGGTGCGATGGTGAATGTCACGGTGGCGCTGCCGCCGTTGGCGGCAAGCATGCCCAGGTCACAGGAGACTCTGGCTGCCGGTAAGCCGCAGCTTCCCTGGGAGGGGGTGGCGGTCACGGGCGAGGTGTCCTTGATGATTTCGTAATCGAGGCGCACGCCCTCCGCATCGACTGTCCCGATATTGGTGACCACGGCCTGGTAGGTGACCGTTTGCCCCTGGGTGATGGTTTCCGGGTCGCCCGCGAGTGATACGGCCAGGTCGCCATCCCCCTGGCTGACGATGGCGATATAGCTGTCCACACCGGCGACGGTGTCGCCCGGAATCTCGTTGCCATGGGTGCTTTGGTTAGCCATCGAGGTGACAGGCATGTCGACGGAAACGGTATAGCCGGTCAGGTAGGCCTTGCCGTCCCCGCCCACGCCCAGCGCCGTGCCGTAGTCATTGTGCTGTCCGCCAAAGGTGCTGGAAGCGCGCAGGGTCGAGGCGTCGGCATTGAATCTGGCAAGCCAGGCATCTGAATCATAGACAATGACGGTATCGTCCTGACGCTGGGGCGGCGGATTCTGGAAAGGCGCCAGCACCGGGAAGTCTCGCGAGAAGGTGCTGCCCAGCAGATGAATCCCGCCATCAGGGGCGACTGCCAGGTCAGAGACCGTATCGCCGTGGGTTCCACCGATGTAGGTGAAGAAATCCAGGGCGGTTCCCGCCGCGTTGAGACGCGCCAGGTAGCCGTCGTAGCTGCCGGCAATGGCGTTCTGATAGGCCGTTGTTGAGAGGGCTGGCGGAAAGGCGTTGGAGCGGGTCTCTCCGGCCACATAGGCATTCCCCGCGCTGTCCACGGTAATGGCGTTGCCATGATCATAACGTTCGCCCCCCAGGTAGGTTGAATACAGCATGTTCATGCCCGACCCGTCGAGCTTGGTGACGAAGGCGTCGAAGGTGAAAATGGTTTCGAAGACGCCGTCGTTGTTGTCATCCACCAGGCCGTCGCAGGCGCCGGTCGAGCCGCACAGTGTATCAAGAGCGCCTGCTGTAACCGGAAAATCCGCCGAGGCGGTAAAGCCCGTGAGGTAGGCATTGCCGCCGGTATCCACGGCGATGTCGAGGCCGATGTCCGTGCCGATGCCGCCCACATAGGTGGCATACAGCAGCGTTGAACCAGCAGCGTCCAGCTTGGCGGCGAAGACATCCTCTTCGCCGGCGAAAACACCCGGGGCCATGGGAAAATCACCCGATGCCGTGTCGCCTGTCACATAGGCGGCGCCCGTGCCGTCGATGGCGATGGCGCGGGCATAGTCGTCGCCATTGCCACCCAGGTAAGTGGAATAAAGCAGGTTGTTGCCGCTGGCGTTGAGTTTTACCACGGTGGCTTCGACACCTTCGTCACAGAAGCCATCCGCGGGACTTGTGTCGGTGCAGGCGGGATCGAAAGCCCCGGGTGTGGTAGGGAAATCGGCGGAGGCGGTATAGCCGCTGAGATAGGCCTCGCCGGCGCCGTTGACCACGATGCCCGTCGCCACGTCACTTTGGCTGCCGCCCAGATAGGTGGTGTAGACAGGCGCGCCGGAGGGATCCAGTTTGGTGACGAAGAAATCCGTGTTGAGAATGGTCGTGCCGCCACTGACCGCGGCGTCGCAGTTGCCGTCGCTGCCACAGGCGCTGTCCAGCGCACCGCCGGTCGTGGGCAGGTCGGGAGAGTTGGTGGACCCGGCGATATAGATGTTGCCGGCATTGTCCAGGGCCAGGTCGAAGGATTTGTCATCCCCGGACCCACCCATGAAGGAGGCGTAGACCAGCACTGGGTCTATGACCAGGGGCAGCGCCGGATCGTAGGCGGCGATGGTGAAACCGACCCTGCGTTGCGCATCGAGCGTATAGCCGCCGATGACGAGGGTCCGGGTATCGCCTGCCTCCTGGTAGATGACTGGCGGAGGCTGGGTGATCTGGCGCCCGGCCACGGACAGGCGCAGGGCGCCGTCGCCGTCTATACGCATATCGTCCGCGCCGGGAAACTGGAGCTGGATGGCCGCCGGGTCCGCCCCAGGCGTGACGATAAAATCGTATTCCAGGCGGTTTTCGTTGCCGCGGAACAGCATGTCGATACCGGGATAGACAGCCTGGTAACGGACGGCGGCATAGGTTGGAATATCCCTTCGCCATTGGGAGGGATCACGGCCGTTCAGGTAGTGATGCCTGCCTGGAAGGAGGCGCTCTCCCGACAGGGAGGGAGACGGGTTGGCGCCAATGGGACGTATTGCAAGAGTCAGGTCCGTGCCTTGCTGGCGGCCAATTTTGACCAAGGCGCCTTGCCGGGTAAAATCGACCGCATAGTATGGGCTCAAGGCCCGATAGAGGATGCCGGCGGCAGCCTGGCCCTGATTTTTCTCGAAAATCAGGGGGATGGTTGGAGACGCGGTAATTCGAAGAGAGCCCTCGCGTGATTCATCGCGGCCTGGCCCGTCCTCCTGCCATGCGCTCAGCCCCGAAACGACAGTGATTGCCGTCAGGAACAGCAGCGCAGCGCCAAAAAAGCTTGTTTTTCCGGATATACTGTAATTATGCAAGCTTGAACTCCCCTGTACTCAGGGGAATTCTACAATGACGCGGCGCTAAATACGATATATATTGTTGCCGGGTTATTAACCCGGCAACAATATATATCGTATTCAGCCATTGCGTGCCGGTTCGCTGCAAGGCGGCGAAATGGCGCTGTAGTCATTCTACAGCAAGTTTCGCCAACGCAGTCAGCGGGCCGGCACGCAATGGCCTGTCTTTTAATATCAACCTGTTAGGGACTTCAGGCCTGCGCCGGCACGGCGTTGCGGCGCTTGACAATGGAATTACCATTGCCTGCGCACCGCGCCTTGTTCCAGCACAGGCCTGAAGTCCTGAATACGATATATATTGTTGCCGGGTTAATAGTAACCATTTGGTTGGTGCGGTATTTTTTGAGTCCCACGGTGAAACCAATATCTTGCGCTCTGCATCCACCCTGAATCCACGGACTCAGGTTACAGTGAAGCTTACCAGACGCCGTTTTCTGAATCCTTGGCCCCGGTGGAGTCCAGCGTCATCCAGCCATCGTCCGCTTGCGCCGCCCCGGGAGTCGCCGTGGCGATAACGCAGATGGCGATGTCGGAACCGCAGGCAGCCAGGCTGATGGTGTAATACCCTTCCTGGCTTGAGGCACTGCTGATATTGAGGTCACTCAGGTTGGTGGTATAGGTGCTGTTTTCCGTAAAGTAGCGTTCCTGCCGGGCCATGATGTCCATGAGGGCGGCCTGACCATCTGTGCGCCTCGCCTTGTTGACGCTGTCGTTATAAGCCGGAACAGCGATCATGGCGAGTATGCTGACGATCACGACCACGATCATGATTTCAATGAGGGTAAACCCTCCGCTGGCGTATCTGTTCATGAAATCCTCCATTATTCGTGCATCGTAGTTCTATCTCTTTTGTACGTGGTGGCGGTAACCCTCCGGCAGAATCCATATTTCATTGATGGTTCTGTTGCTGGGCCTGGAGAAGAATATTTTCATGCCCGGTTTGAGCACCTGAAGTGAGCTGAATTCCGTATTGGGTGAATGGACCTTGGCGTTTGGCGACAGGTCGAGGGGAAAATCGTTGATGATGATTTTAAGCCGGCTCAAATTGATATCATCGATGGTGAACCATCCTGCAATCCTGTCCGGGTAGTAATCGGGCAGCTCCCTGGATTGCGCGGGCAATGAAAATAGTACCAGGGATATCAATATTGCGATGGTCTGGAAAGATGTTCTCATAAGAATAGGCTCCTTAGATTTGTCGATGCTTACTGGGTCACTTCCCGCCAGGAAATCCTGCCGGCCTGGTTGTTATTTCCCACATCGATGGTGCGGATATCGATATTGCCGTTATCGTCCGGGGTGTACATCTTGTTGCTGAGGAAGTTCGAGCCTGCCGGAATCCCGTCCAGTCTTACCCCCCCGGGGGCGTCGCTTCCGTCCACCAGGTCGTCTTCATCGACTTTACCGTCATTGTTGACATCGAAGACGGCATCCTCTGGACGCCCGCCATCTAGGATTCGCAGGGCCATGAGCCATCCATAGCCCTGCGAGCTGCATGACGAGGAGTCGGGAATAAGCGTATTGAAGAAGACGTAGTCGCCCCGTATCTTGGGGTTGACGATCACGCGCTCACCCGAGGTCGGCAGGTCGAAATACCACCCGGCTTCTCCGGGGTAGGCTACGGTGTTGTTAGTGGGGACCCGGATGTCTTCCGTGGAGTTGGCCTCCAGGGTCTGCGCCACCAGATTGCTGCGGTCATAGGGGGCGGCGCCACTGGGGCCGTCGTCCCATATGCCATAGAAGGTCTGCGTAGCCGTGCTGCCTTTGTCACCGTCCACGAGGTACTGGCCGGTGCCGAAGAAGACCAGCAGGTTGGGTTCTGTCGTGGCGCTCAGGGTCTGCGTAGGGTGGCGGGTGACGACAGGGCGCGAGGTGATGGGTTGATCCACGCCGCTGATGGCGGCCTTGAACAGGGGCGTCGGGGTGCTGCCGTTCTTGTAGGCCACCTTCCATTGGCCGGCGCTGGCGCCCGAGAGATCGAAGGCCCACAGGTTGCCCTCCAGGTCGCCGGCATAGACGCGGTCCGCCTTGCCGTTGCCGTCGAGATCCACCACCGCGGGTGTGGAAAGGCCATTGCGGCTGGCGGTAGATCCCGCCCCCGTGGTGATTTTCTCGACTCCACTTTCATCCAGATAATAAATGAACAGCTTGGCCTCACCATCGCCCAGGTCATTGTAGCCATTGCCGAAGATGGCGGCCCACTTGTCGTTCTCCATCAGGGCTATGGTGGGTTTGCTGAAGGTATGACCCAGATCGTTGTCGTCATTACTGGTGAACTCCCACAAGACGATGTCTGCCGCCTTGGTTTCCTTGAAGTTCGTGGGGTCAGTGACATCCAGGGCAAACAGGCCGCGGCCGCCGGCGCGATAGCCGCCGATGAGTACGGTTTTCCAGCCGCCAACATTGACATCGGCCACGGTCGGGCTGAGATCCACGTAATAGCGGTGGGCGTAATCCGGATCGGTCAGGTAATGCAAGCCCTCGCCCGACGCGGTCGAAAACAGCATATTGGGGATGTAGGCCAGTGCCTCTGTGCCGTCGGACTCCCAGAAACCGTGCAGCATGCCATCGTTGCCACCAACATAGACGACGCCGGGGCGATTCATGGTCTTGAATGTGTTGGTATAGCTGCTGTCGGCAAAGGAAAAGTCAGCATAATCGGACTGTACTTTGCCCACGTAGACCGGGTTGGAGTGGACAATATCGCCAAGGATGCCGGAACGCAAGCGGAAATTGTTGCCGCTGCCTTCATCGGTGCGTACGCCCCGGATATAGTTCAGGCGGGCCTCTCCAATCGTTGTGTTGTCCGTGCCGCCAGCGGGGTTGGTGCGCAGGTCATTCTTCTGGGCCGTCGTCAGACTCGCCCATTGAAAGGGAATGCCGGTATTGCCATCATAGGTGATGATCTGGCGACCGTTTTCCTTGGAGGCGTCGGGTGATTGGCCATCGAGTGCGTCGGCCGCATTCCATGCCGTGCCGCTCAGGCTGCCGTCGGCCGCCAGGTTCATGGCCACCAGTTCCCCTTTCCAGTTGTTAGAAGGGTTGAACTTGGCCTGGTAGACTACGCTGCCCGTGTCCAGCGTGGTGGTGTTGAAGGCCACGGCGGCGGCAGAACTCTGTCCCTTGGAAGCGCTGGCGAAGGCCTCTTTCAGGCCCGAGATAAGTTCTTCCGGGTTTTGTGCGCTGTAGAATTCGCCGCGCCCGTTATAGGCGGCGTGCCACAGGTCATCGATTTTTTCCGCGTCGCCATTGTCGGGATTGGGCCAACTGAAATTGCCGCTGGTGGGGTCATCCGTTTTGGGATCCAGGGTGCCCGTCACGCCGAAGGCCACCGTGTAGGTTACCATGTGCTGGTGGGAGGCCTGGTCCTTGTCGCCGGGTTGATAGGGGACATCATCGGGCAGGCCGGGCGCCAGGTCGCGTTCGTAGAAATGCATGGCGACATCAGCGAGCGTTTCAGAAAAGTCATCGGCGTATGGGGGGCCGTCGAATGTCGTGTTGCCGTCACCGTCCGTGTTACTAGGCGTCAATGTGGGAAGCCAGCCGTTGTAATAGCCATCAGTCATCATGATGGTGGCGTTTTTCTGGCACATGCCCGCCTCGGAGGCCGGAAGGATAGGGCAATCCGAGCCGCTGACGCCGAAGAAGTTGTGGTTGCTGCATTCGAAATACTGGCCGACGTCCTTGAGACTATGGCGCAATGGCGTGCCCCCGCTGGGCCTGGTGTTGAAGACACTGTCGAAAAAGATTTTCTTGTTGCCGGTCGAGGGATCCAGGTTCATGGAGGCGACGGGGATGTTGACATTGTTATTGTTGTGCAGGGTACCGTAGCCGATGCGCACCCCGGTCAGATCGACTGCCGCCTTGGATATGGCATTTTTCGTCGTCAATTCCCGGTTGCGGTAATAACTGAACCAGTTGGCGAAGTTCTGTATTTCTTCCGCGTAGGTGCAGACGGGCGCGGCGGCGCAATCGGTGCGGTTGGCGCCGCCGGTAAAATCATCGGGGGGAATGGGTGTCATGGGTGTCGGGGTATCGGTGATCTCCACCAGATTGTGCGTATCGCCCGCATCCACGACTCCGTTGCCGTTGTCATCAGTCCAGGTGTAGTAGCGGGCCGGGTAGAAGTCTTGGGCAATAAAGATCCAGGGTTCTGGATGAAACGTCTCGTAATCCATCAGGCTGGTGAGGTCGAGAGTGCCGGCGCCAGGGTCATAGGGATCGATAGGCGCGGCAGTGGGACTGACATCCGTGTATGCCTGCCCGGCGCTGTCTACACCCTTCCAGGGGGTATAGGTGATTTCTGGATTGTAATAGATCTTGTTGTAGTCAGGGTTTCTGGAACGCCATATGCCGTCTGCGGGCTCGGCGAATCCCTCGGCGATGAGTGACTCCTCGCTGGGAGTGGTCCAGAATTGTTCGGTAGTGCCGAGGGGAATGCTGTGTATATACCACCACCAGTCAATAATAAGGACGCCATTGTCCTCGGAGGTCATCATGGACCAGTCCATGCTGCCGGAATCATCGGCCAGAAAGACCACGTTGGGCTCTACGGCGGGGCCTACGTACAGCGGGACCTGGGATAGTGTGCCGGGTGCTGCATGAGATGCGGGTATCCCGAAGATGTGGAGGGTCATGGCGAGTGCCAATGCCGGGATATGATGGGGAATGTTGAGGATTGTTGTCTTCATGTTGCTTCTCCTGGAGTCAGTCATGCCGCGTCTTTCATAATGCAGCTTTACTACCTGCTGAAATTGGACTGCAGTATGACAACAGAGTTGTCGCTTCCTCCTGTGCCACGGGCCGTGACCCGTACGGCTGTCAGGCCGGTCAGGCCTGAGGACTCCCCATAGCCCTGGATATTGAGTGTGTCACCCGTGCCGCCGATTTCACCCAGCAGTTCGATGATGTAGCGGGGCTGGGTGTCCACATCATCGATAATGTCGGAGTAGACCCGGGAATTCTCCCAGGTTTCGCCTGAAAAAACGTCGGGGTTGCTTCCCGCGGGATAAAGGCCGGTGTTGCTGCCGTCGAAAGCCGCGGTGATGGCAACGATTTCGTCGTCGAAATAAGCCTCTCCATCCCGTAGGGCGGCTTCGGCCGCCTGGAAGGCAAGGGCGCGGTCACGGGTGTTTCCCGCCATCTTCTCCTCCAGGCTGGAGGTGCTGATGCCGGTCAGGCCGATTAATGTCATGACGATGAGAATGACCAGGCTGATGATGAGTGCGGAGCCTCGTTGTGCGAAAGACTGTCTTGTATTCATGATCGTTCCGTTTTCCATGATGGCGGTTGATGCTCAAAGGAGGCCGCGGTTGCGCAGCTTGACAGTGGTGGTGAAAATCCGCCGCAGGCGGCGGTCTTCCGCCGTGGTTTCCACGCCGTTATAGGTGTAGGTCTGGGGTGCGTCCGTTACATTGTCCATGCTGCGCAACAGCAGACTGATACGCACACTGGAGACATTGGCCATGTTGGCGATATCAGCCGTGACATAGCGGTTGGCGATGCCGTCGCCATCGAGGTCTTCACCATACAGTATTTGCATGTCCTCCACGCCTTCGACCAATTCCTGAGCCTGCAGGGAGTTTCCAATCAGTGTCTGGCGAAACAGGGCGGGCTCGCCACTGGCTCCGGCACCTATGTAATAGGCATTGGTTACGAATCGCGCCAACTGGGCGTCATCGCCATAGTTGTTGGCGAGCTGTGATGTACTGTTCCCGGGTGACATGGCGGCGTTTGAGTGCACGATATTGACCCTCGTTCCTCCGCCGGTGATCTGCTGGTTGGTCACCTGGAACATGGATGCATTATTGCAATCGGTCACCATGACGATGTCTCCATCATCGATATTGTCTGCGGCAATATCGACAAACAGTTGCACCCCATCCGAAAAAGGGGCTGTCAGGCCGATTCCATCCGTGTCGAGGCCCCGGGTGATGACGACGTCCGTATTGTCCAGAACCTGTCCGGCGAGAGCGGCGTTGAGAGGCGGCGTCCATCCGCCCCCGGTCCACTCAGCGCCTTCCAGAGGGTTATTGAGATCCCAGGCAAAATTGCCGGGATCATTCAGGATGTTTTCCACCCCGCCGGCCGAACCCCTGTAACAGCCTGTGAATCCGGCCATGCGCATATCCGCCGTCAGATGTTCGACGCTGAAGCGCCCGTTTTCCTGAACCCGTGAATTGGCGTCCAGAAGGCGGTAGGTCTGTTTGCTGCTGATGAAAATCTGAATGACGCCTGTCAGCAGGACAACGCTGATCGTCAGTGCGATCATGATCTCTGGCAGGGTCATGCCTTTCTGCAGGAAGGCCGGTTTGCCCGGGGCTCTTGATGTGCTCATAGAATAGTCTCCACGGCCATGGTTTTGGGATCCTGCTGGCCACGTGAATCATCCCATTGAATAGTAATGGTAAATACGTTGCCGATACGCTCGATTGAGCCGTCTCCGCTGGGCAGGTTGTCGGCAAGGGCCTGTTTCCAGGCGGCGAGATCGGCGTTTGCGATGGCGCTGGGGTCGCAGATGGCCACGGCGCCGTCGCAGGAGGCCCCGTTTGCGTCTGTGCCTATGGTGATTTCGTAGGCGCCAGCGAGAGCGGCATCACGGTTGGCGCGCATCCTGTCGGTAATGTCATTGGTCAGTACGATGACCTGTGAACGATGATAGGCTCCCTGGTTGTATTTCAGCCCCGTCAACTGTAGCCCGGCGATGCCCAGCAGGCCGATGGCGAGAATGATGACGGTTACCAGGATCTCGATCAGTGTGAATCCCCGTTGGTCGTGACGGACAGGCCTGGTGAAGGAGCTTTTCTTCGATTCCATTGTTACCTTCTCAGCAGCTTGGATAGGGCGTAACGTTACTGGGTCGCCCCGTGGGCGTGATATTGATCTGACGGCCGGGGGTACCCGGTTTGGCGCACAAGTCAAAGGTGACAGTCGCGCCGCCATTGATGAATCCGGTCGCGGTGTATTGCAGCGATTGCACCGTGGCGGTTACGGATGACATGCCTTCCATGGAGTCGAAGACGCGCAGGATCTGGTTGCTGTCATCCATGATGATCCAACCGTTCTCCCAGCCATCATTAGTGCAGGTGGCCTGGTCGCTGCTGGCGCACAGGGTGATGTTGGCGTTACGTCGAATAGACTCGCTGCGGGCGACATTGAGGGCAGTTACCAGGTTATTGGCCTCCGTGGTGAGCCGGTTGCTGCGGATGATGTCAGCAAGGGATGGCGCGCCCAGTGTGACCACAATGGAGACGATGATGAGGGTCATGAGCAGTTCGATGAGAGTGAAGCCTGTATCTGAGTTTTTCATGTTTGATGTGATACCACGCGTTTTTCGTCTGGTCACGGGAAAGCAGATGGACGGGCGGTTTGGCCCGACAAACGGTTGTCCTGCCCTGTGATCCGGCTGGTTCATAGAGCCTGAACCCACGGATTCAGGTAAAAATTAACAGGATGCCCCTGCCACCCTGTTATCGGCCGGCGTGGCGAAGAATTTACTCTTGTGGCGGGAGGGCATGTCTGCGCATGGCCCGGTTCAGATGGTCTTTGAGCGCGCCCATGTGCCGGCGGCTGATTTTGGGGCGGTCTGCGGTGCTGTGCAATATGGCCCGGTGACCGCTTGAGGTTTTTTCGATTCCGGTGAGGAAGGCGGTGGAGACGAGGGTGCTGCGGTGTATGCGAATGAACTGGTCGCCAAACTCCTGTTCCAGGTTCTTGAGGGATTCTTCGATGAGGTTCTCGCCCTGACAATGCCGCACCGCCACATATTTGTGCTCGGCGTGAAAATAGATGATCTCCGTGAGAGGGATCAATTGCATGGATCGCCGCGACTGCACGCAAATGTGAGTGCGCGCCTGGTGGCCGTCGCCGTCCTCCCTGAGGGCGCGCAACTGGCCATGGTCCAGACGCTGCGCCTTTGTCAGGGCCTGCTCCAGGCGTTGCTTGCGTATGGGCTTGAGCAGGTAGTCAATGGCATTGGCCTCGAAGGCCGCCAGCGCATGGTCGCCGTAGGCCGTGGTGAAAATGACAGCGGGCGGTTTCTCACTGGCGCTGAGATGTATGGCGGCTTCCAGGCCGTCCATGCCGGGCATGCGTATATCCATCAGTATGATATCAGGAGCCAGTTTCCCGGCCAGTTCCAGGGCCTCCTTGCCATTACATGCCTCACCGGCGATTTCCATGCCGGCGCACGTCTCGACAAGAGCGCGCAGACGGCTCCTTGCCAGGGGTTCATCATCTGTGATCAGGACTTTCATGGCATCAACGCTGATAAGGGAAGACCAGGGTGGCTGTGAAGTGGCCATGCGCCGGGGTCGTCGTCAATGTTCCCGCAGGTCCAAAATGTATGGCGAGGCGCTCGCGGATATTGTCCAGGGCCATATGGTTGGAGCGGCGGCGCGCGCTGCATGATTCCTCGGCCACGGGGTTGCTGATGATGAAGACTATCCGTTTTTTTCTCAGATAACCCTGGATGCGGATTTCCCCGCCCTCCACCAGGGGTTCGATGCCGTGATAGATGGCATTCTCCAGCAGGGGCTGGATGAGCAGGCTGGGCAGGGTGGCGTCCCGGGGCAGGTCGTCGAGTTGCCATTTCAATCGCAGCCGATCCCCCAGGCGGTATTGTTCTATCTTGAGGTAACGCCGGGCAAGGGCCAGTTCTTCTTCCAGCGTGCCCAGGGTGGCCCCGTGCGCCAGGTTGACCCTGAAAAGATCGGCCAGGTCCTCGATCAGTTCTTCCGCCAGGGCCGGATGGCTGCGCGTCAGGCTGGCAATGGTGTTGAGACTGTTGAAAATGAAATGGGGGCGAATACGCGCCTGCAGGGCCTGAAACCGCGCCCGGGACTCGGCGGCGGCGTTCATCCGCGTCTGGTGCTGGACATAGAAATAGCGCAGGATTACGGCGCTGACGATGGCGCTGATGAGGATGTTGCGCAGCAGGAACTCACTGTGCCAGCCGGGGGTTGATGCATGCCATAGTCCATTGTTCAGTCCTATCCTGTAGGCGGTCTCGCTCAGGACTGCGGTCACCAGCAGGATCAGCCCATGGCTGGCCAGGCCGGCGCCGGCATTCCCGAGCTTGTCCAAGTGGGTGCGGCAGGCGCATAGCAGGGCTGTGCAGGTGAGCGCAACCCATTGCATGAAGAGGGAAATAAGGCTGAGATCGCTCCAACGCCCGCTACTCTGCCCCTGGGGGGCCAGCGCCAGGACAAAGGCGAGCAGCTCGGCAATGACGACGATGATGAAGACGGTGCGGATATGGCAGAAATCGGGCAGGAAAGTGTTCTGGGCGGCCCCATCGCGGTAGGGCAGGGTGGGTATTGAGGCTTTCATGGCGCTGCAATGGGGTTTCTCTATGGCAATAGTTGTGCGCAACTATGTATCGGCGGCATCGGGAAAATCTTCAGGTTATTAACCCGGCAACCATATATATCGTATTCAGGACTTCAGGCCTGTGCTGGAACAAGGCGCGGTGCGCAGGCAATGGTCATTCCATTGGCAAGCGCCGCAACGCCGTGCCGGCGCAGGCCTGA